>JAEEGH010025113.1_pt1 | contig 11972 bp, 5 predicted proteins | sample 9134181 | NCBI WGS metagenome assembly JAEEGH01 (sample SAMN16246544, study PRJNA631951) | gut metagenome | biome: gut microbiome; feature: rumen; material: DP-attached | host: Bos | place: Iran: Karaj | collected 2018-10
CAGACTGGCATAATGCAACAAACTGGAGCCCGGCTTCGATTCCGGGAAGTGCAGGTTATGCAGTAATTCCTGTGGTAACAACTTATCCTGTAATTGAAGCAGCCGCAGAAATTGCACAGCTTAAAGTCGGAGAATCATCTGCTTCAACAGCAGAGATTACAGTCGGCTTATATTCACTTAAAGTAACCGGCACACTCACAAACTACGGAAAAATCATCTACTCGGCAGGACAGCGCATAACAAGCAACGGAACGACTCCAATAAACGATAGCGCAAATGGTGGTACTGTTGAATACACAGGAACAGCTCAGGTTCTTACGGACTTTGCGGAAACAGGAAACGATTACGTAAACCTCATCGTAAGCGGTTCAATAACAAGCGGCGGAACAATCGTAATTGCAGAAGATTTTTCAAACACAGGAACAATTGCAGGCGTAACAGGCCTTACTGTGGGAGACAGTGCTGCCATTGGAGCAGACGTAACCACGACTCAAGCTCAAACATATACAGGAGCCGTAACTGTCAAAAACACAGTCGAACTGACCGGAACGACCGTAACATTCAATTCAACAGTAAACGACAGTGCGGCCGGAACTTACGGTCTTACAGTTACAGGAAATGCCGTATTAAATGCATCTGTAGGAGAAACTGCACGGCTTTCTTCTGTCACAGTGAACGGAACAACACGTGTTGATTCTGAAATCAGTGTTAGTGCCCAGAGCGTAACTTTGACAGGCGGGGCAACTCTTAACGGGGCAACAGAAATCAATGCCGCCACATTGAATATCGGCTCAAATATCACGGGACAGACACTTACATATTCAGGGGAATTGAATAACACAGGCACAGGTGCCCTAAGCCTTCCTGCCTTTGTGGCAGACGACGATCTTACAGTTAATGCAGGAAACGGAATCACATTCAGTTCAACATTTACACAGACAGACGGGAATCTGACCATAAATGCCGGCAGCGGAATTGAATTTAGATCAACATTTACACAGGCAAACCCTACAACAGCCAGCCTCACGATTTTGAGCGGTGCCGTAACATTCGGTGCGGAGGCCTTTACCGCAGGCTCCATGACTGTGATGAGCGGAGCAAGCTTTACTCAGACCGGCGACAACGGAACAAACACTCAGAGCGTACATGCAATTACCGTGGCAAACGGCGCCACAATGACATGGGACTCGACAAAACTCGGCGGTTCACTTGAAATCGGTGACATTGATGCACGGGGAACCCTTGAATTCAATTACAAGAACCTCATAATCAGCGGAACTCTGACCGTTGACGGCGAACTTACACTTCTGGATCTCGTTGTAGCCGGCAGCGGTTCTGTCACAATAACCGGTATAGGAACTCTGACCGTTCAGCGCCATGTAAATCTGGCAAACGGTGCAGCCTTTACTAACAACAACCGCCTGAACCTCACTTATCCTTCATCAACTCCGGACTCGGTAGTAAACGGTGTGATTCAGGATAATAACACGACTCACGTTAATTTTGGTAACGTGGTTGTAACTCAGGGAACGACCACAAAAACAATTTCTACAGACACGATGTTTACCGCCCTCACTTTGAGCGACAAAACGGCAGGGGCAGGTTCAATTATATTTAACGGAAAACCGGCAGTTACGACTTTGACAAACGGCTCGGGAACCAGTTTTGAAATTCAATTTAACGCAGGCGTAACTGTTACAAATAACGTATCAATAAATTCAACAGGAAAACTCACTCTCGGAAACGACGCTTTGGACAGTTCAGCATTCTCAGGAACTCTCACTGTGCCGAACGCTCAGGTTGAATTAAACGGAACGATAAGTTCAACAAATGCATCGTTTACAAAGAATGTACATTCAACTTATGCCGTTACAAACGCGGGTACTGTTACTCTCGGGGCAGGGGCCGTAACATTTAATTCAACAGTAACAAACAATGGAACAATCACATTAAATGCAGGCGCAGCAGAATTCGATTCAACACTTACAAATAACGGAACAATAACGGGCGGCTCAGGAAACATCGATATTCAGGGCGCATATTCCGGCACAGGAAGCTTTACTGCTTCGACCGCAGATACAACTTTCCGCGCAGACGTGGACTTGTCAGGCACAACTTTTGTTCACAACGGCGGAACCGTTTATATAAGCCCGGCTGCAGCTTCTGTAACCGTAAACGGAAACACCACATTCAAAAATCTGAATATTACCGTGACAACTGCAAAGACTGTCACAATGACGGCCGGAACTACTACAACTGTAGAGGGCGTTCTGACTTTGCACGGTCACGATGCAAACAATCTTCTGACCATTACTTCAAGCGACCCTGATGTTGACTGGAATATAAACTGCACCAGCACGACAGATGTAAGTTCAATTGAATACGTAAAGGTTCACGGCTCAAACAACACTTCAGCAGATTATTATCTTACTGCCACAAACAGTACGGATGACGGAAATAACAACCGATGGCACTTTGTCGGCCAGGCATATACCTGGACCGGCTTAAGCAGCACATCAAATACCGAATGGAATGACCGCACAAACTGGAGTCCGACTTCGATTCCGGCAGAGGGCACAATCGTAACAATTCCTTCAGGCGCAGCTTCGTACCCGGTATTTACTGCGGACATTTCTATCGGTAACAAAGCAGACTACAACGGAACTTTGACCATCGAAAGCGGTGCCCGAGTTGATATGGCAGGCTACGGTTTTACAGTAAACAAAATCACAAACGCCGGTCGTATCCGCCTTAAAGGTACGGAAGTTATCAGCGGAACAAAGGTAAACCAGACTGACTCTGTAATTGAATACTACGGAGATTTGAGTGATTCAACAGTTGTTAATTCAACCAGTGCAGGCGGCTGGGGAACTTCTTTTGCAAAACTTGAATTTACTGACGGTGCAAAGGGAACAATAACTCCGGCACTTGCAATAAGTCAGACAACACTTTTTGCAAACGGCTCTGCCAATTCAATTACCCTGAGCGGTGCAAACAGTTTTGGCGGCGACGTAACATTTAACGGCTCAGGCAGCATCGCTCTTTCCGGTGCAAACATTTACGGTGGAATAGTTACAATTCTCTCCGGAGAAAACCTGATTCTCGAGGGAAATTCTGCCGGCTTTACTTTGACAAACGGTGCAAACTGCACTTCATTGAATATAAAATGTCCTGTAACCCTTGGTTCCGTTACGACAACAGGCCGGCTTGCAGGACAGGCATTTTCAGAAACCCAGTATTATGAAGACGCAGTAACACTAGCCTTTGACTCAACCTTTACAGGAGCTTCAGGCGACCTTGTGCGCTTTGGAAGTACAGTTACCTGCGCCAGCCACGATTTGACTGTAAGCACTGCCGATGTTCTTTTTGAAGGCAATGTAAATGCATGTAAGGTTCTGCGTGCAGGCGCAGATTCAACAATTAAGGCAAACATTACTTCTTCAGGTACTCAGACTTACACTGGTGCCGTAACAATCGGTGCGGACGTATTTTTGAATTCAACTGGCGGCGACATCACTTTTGTTTCGGCCGTTGACGGAAGCGGAGACTTTACGGTTAGTGCAAAGAACATCTTCTTTAACGGAACAGGCACAGTCCAGGGAATCGACGGTACCTTAACCTTTACTGCAGACGAATATATTGAATTAAACGGCGCAGACTACGTAACAAGCGGAACCCAGACAATGACTGCCGGAAAGGGCGTTAAACTTGTCTCCACAGGCGACGGAACATGGACAGCCGGAACTTCAAAAATCATCCTTTCCGGAACAGACCTCTTTGCTGACTCCGACGGAATTGCAACTGTCCTTGGCAGTGACCTTGACTGCAGAAACTTCTATTTCTACCGCGGAACTTTATCCGTTGCAGGAATTACAATCACTACAACTGACGACTTTGCTGTATGGGGCTCTTCTTACAGCGCAGACGACCCGCGCTACAGCACAACTGATACACGCTTTGCATTCTGGGGACTTGGTAATCTGGTTTATCAGAGTGCTTCTTTCTCTGCCTCATTTGATTCAATCAGCGGAACAAGGTTTGTTGTTGGATCTCAGACTCATCCGGGTAACTTCTATGTAAACGGTGCCGACCTTGCGGCCTTATCAGGCGGGCTCAGCATAAAGATTGCTGACAGCTCTGCAAGCGGACCTGTATTCAACTCAACGGCGTCGGTGACAAAAAAACAGTGGGGCTTACCGTACGCCGTACTGTTCAACTCCACAGTGGCAAACACAAGTGTAACTGCACACTCAGGCTCAGCTCAGCTTGCCGCCGCAGAAGGTCAGTACAACCAGAATGTAACTGATGGTTCGGGCAACAGTGGAATTCAATTTGAACACCCTCAGATTGCCGAAAGCTGGACGGTTTACGACGACGTTGTTTATGTAAAATTCAACCTTGATATAGAAAACTCAAACGGTGAAATTCTGACCGCACTTTCTTCTGCCGCAAATCTTGCATCAGGCGGCGTCTGGTACAACTCAGCAAGCCTCCTCTTTGACGGAGCTTACAGTGACGCTGACTGTACGACCCAAATTGCAGACAATGCGGACATTCCTGCGGGAACAGGTTTCTATATCAGAGCCGCTTCTCCTTCAGGTACCTGGAACACGGACGCAACCGGAAGAACTGCTTACGCAGATCCTTCAACTGTAACTGATGTAAACGAATCAACTGACAGACAGGGCGTTCACAAAAACATTACCGTTGACCTTTCATTCCTTGAAGGCCTCTTTACAGCCGCTGACGGCCACACAATGTGCCGCAACTACGGGGCCGGGCTCGAAGAAAACGCGCCGGCGCCATCATACACAGATACTCTCGATAAGTGTGCGCCTGTACTCGTTGCAGCGTACACCGGTCAGGAAACTCACACTGACTATGACGGGGCAACAGGGGCTTTGAGCCAGAAATATTATGACAGCCACAACTTTATTGAATTCCTGTACTCAGAAGCCGTAGACATTGCAACTATGCCGGCCGACATTTCTGCTGACATTTACAATGTGCGCGCAGATTCTGATTTGTCTGTAAGCGGCGGACACATTGCCGACGCGACAGGCGGCCTGACAGTTCAGGGATTTGCCTCAATTGCAGACGGTGCCCTTACCAGCGCTGTCCGTTCAGATGCTCCGTCGGGAACAGGGGCAAGTCCTCATTCACTTTACCGCTCATTCAGTCTGACTGCAGGCGGAAGCGACACAAAACAGACTAACCGCGTGCGCGTTAGCATTGCTGGTTATGTTGACGGAACTGTAAGTGCTCCTTCCGGACTTGCAATCTACGACTATCACAACTGGGTCGGGTATATTGATAATTCAACTACGCCGTCAGGAAGCGTAACTGTTCTTGCAAATGATTTCATCACAGACCTTGCAGTAGACCTTACTTCTGCCGCAATCAAAAATAAAATCGATGCTGCCGGAAGCACAAATCACCCTCTGGCATCAATTGAGATTAACGAGCTCGTAAACGCTGCTTCTCCTGAATTGTATGGAGACTGGGATACACTTGCTCCAGAATTTGCACCGTATATCAAATCGGAAAATGCATGGACAAACTGGCTTTCTACCGGAACGGCAGCTTATTATGAAAGTGTAGGTGCGGTTAACTCTGATGCCAGCGCCTTCCTTGATAATCTTGAATTCCACCTGTTTGACAACAGACAGGCTGCCGGCTATCAGTACTGGTGGCGAAGCCGCTTTGGCTGGAAGGAACCGCTCTCAACTGACGAAACTGTAACTCTTCCTGACGGTGAAGGTGGTTCACGTCCGTTTATCGGCGGAACTGTCAATTCAGACAACCAGACCACCGGCGGTATCAGACGAAGTTCACTGGCAGGCGCCCAGTCTGCATTCAATTATAAGACAAGTTCTGAGACGGCGTATAAGGCTCCGGGCTCAGGCGATGTTCTTCAGACCGTCAAGAGTTCGATTTTCCGTACTACGAATGTAAGCACAAACAATGACGGTTTGTACATCAACCTTCCGTTGAACGCATCTGATGCGGGCGTACTCTCGCTCAAGACCAGATTCGACATACGCTTTGTGGGAACTGACGCATTTATTACAGACCTTGCAGGTAACCGAATTAAGGATTCAATTGAAATGGAATCCATCGACATTACGCCTCCGGCCTTTGTAATGAACCTTTCTCCGGTGGGCGAAAAGAAGCTTTATGCGATTTTCTCAAAGACTCTTGATCTGCCGGAAGACATGAACGCCTTCTGCAGCAGCCTGAACAGCGCACTCAAACTTGTTGATTCAGGTACGGGCGCCGAGTCGGATATTTATTTTGAATCAGTTGAACACGTGGCAAGCGATGACGAATTCAGTGAACTGTGCTTTACCTTGAACCGTAGTGTAACCCTGAGCGATGTTGAAAAGCTCCAGCTCAAGGCTTCCGGAAACTCAGGCGATAAGGTCGTTAACACATTCGGACAGACTGTAAATAATACCTATATTGTGGATGAAGCCGGAAACCTGCTGGAAGTTGACCGCAAGCACGCAATCAGTGATTTTGCAATCAATGCGGTTGATGTTCTCTACGCATACGCAGAAGCCGAGGATGACGACAACTGGGATGAACAGGGCATTTACGGAACAAACGTAACACGAAGCCTGAGCAGCGATTATGCGGTTCACGACTTTAGCGCAAATGCAGGCAACTACGGTAAGCTCCGCTCGGGCCGGGACATTACTTTGCAGCTCCAGTTTACAGGTGGAAGCGATGCTGACGGCAAGGCATATAAAGTTCAAAACGGAGAAACATTGAACTTAATAAGCGGTCTCAGGGCAAACCTTTCTGACCTGATGATTTCTGACAAATTGAACCGTCAGACCGGAACCCATTGGAGAGTTTGGCTTGATAACCAGATGGATTCTCTTGCAAGCACGTATAATGATTCAACTTTGCCTGTAATTGCCGCTTCTACTGCCGCAGGCGATGATGATGAACTTTTGCACAATTTTACTTTTGCAAAGGATACATTCAATTTTGCAGCAGGCGACGAAGTTCAGTTTATGTTTAAAATCTGCGATTCATCCGGTACGGTTATTAAAATTGACCACGACGGTGACCCGCTGACAGATACAATTCCTCTGTATGCGCTGTGGATGCCTAATCCGGTAACGACAAATAAGGTTCCGTTCGTAGATTTGTGGTCGTTCAGCATTAAGGATATTAAACAGCAGCGCGGCGGAGTTACGATTTTGAACAACGTAATCAACGTAAATGTGCGCGAACAGACAGTGGTTGAAGTTACCACAAAAGAAGCCGGCCGCCTGAATGTTTATGTTATGACACTGGACGGAAACATCGTTAAAAAACTTTCTAACGGACGGGTAAAGGCAGGAACTCACTACTTTAAGTGGGACGGAACAAACAACGCCGGTAACGCAGTTGCCCGGGGACTTTACTTTATCCGTGTCGTTGGCGAAGGCGTTGACGAAACCCGTAAGGTAATGTGTGTTAAAGAATAGTGCTGATTGTATAAAAATGCACTTTTTTGTAAAATAGCGCAATGGACTTACTTAAAAAACTTGATGAACTTGACGAGCGTTATAAGGAAGTTTCAAAGCTCGTACAGGATCCGGATCTTGTAAAAGACCCAAAAAAGTACAAGGAAACAATGTCTGAATACGGTCATCTCACCGACGTAACAACTCTTGGCGCCCAGTACCGTAAGGTTCTGCAGGGAATTGAAGATGCCAAGATGATGATTACTGCAGAAGACGATCCTGATATGAAAGAAATGGCTCGCGAAGAGCTCAAAGCACTAGAAGAACAGCGTCCTGAAATGGAAGAGCAGATTAAGCTTAAACTTATTCCCCCTGATCCTCTGGACGAAAAAAACATCATCCTGGAAATCCGTTCAGCCGCAGGCGGCGACGAAGCAAGTCTTTTTGTCCGCGATATGTGGGAAATGTACATGCACCTTTGCGACAGAAAGGGCTGGAAATATGAAAACATGGAAGCCCAGGAAACTGAGGTCGGCGGATTCAACAAGATTGTAACTAAAATCGACGGTAAATTCGTTTACGGAACTTTGCGCTGGGAAAGTGGCGTTCACCGCGTACAGCGTGTTCCGGCTACTGAAAGCCAGGGCCGTTTGCAGACTTCGACTGTAACTGTTGCAGTTCTGCCTGAAGCTGAAGAAACAGAAATCGACATTAAACCTGGTGACGTTCGCGTTGACGTAATGCGTGCCGGTGGACCTGGCGGTCAGTGTGTAAACACGACAGACTCCGCAGTTCGCCTCACACATATTCCCACAGGTATCGTTGTAATTCAGCAGGACGAAAAGAGCCAGATTAAAAACAAGGCAAAGGCCTGGATGGTTTTGCGCGCCCGTTTGTTTGACCTTGAACAGAGCAAAAAAGACGCAGAACGTTCGGCAGTCCGCAAAAGCATGGTTGGAAACGGTGACCGTTCAGAAAAAATCCGTACCTACAACTATCCTCAGGACCGCGTAACAGACCACCGCATCAACCTTTCACTTCACAACCTGCCTAGCTTTATGATGGGCAACATGGACGAAATGCTTGACGCGCTTAACGTTTACGCAAAAGAAGAACAGTTCAAGAGCCTCGAAGCGTAAACTTCTCGCAGATTAATGACGGTAGGGCAGTTTAAAAAGAATGCAGTCAATCTCCTGAAAGACAGTCCGACGCCTGCGCTGGACGTGGATGTTTTGCTGCAGTTCTTTTTGAATCTTGATAAAACACACCTTTTGATGAGCCGCGATCAAACAATCGCTGACGACATCCTTCTAAAATTGAATTCTGCCGTTGAACAGAGAAGGACCGGCCTTCCGGTGGCCTACATTACCGGGCACAAGGAGTTTTTTGGACTTGATTTTGCCGTAAGCCCTGCTGTTTTGATTCCAAAACCTGACACCGAGCTCCTTGTTGAACTTGCCCTTAATTCAATTGAATCCATATCCCAGACAAAAAAAATCCGCGTCCTCGATATGTGTACCGGAAGCGGCTGTGTCGGAATCAGTTTGCTAAAATCACTTCCTTCCGGCGCACAAATTGAACTGATACTCGCCGATATCAGCACTGACGCCTTAAATATTGCAAAAACCAACGCAGAAAGACTTTTAGGAAGCGCTGCCAGTAATATTCAATTTATACAGACTAATCTTTTTCAAAATATCCCGCTTTCATTCGACATGATTGTGACCAACCCGCCTTATGTTCCGCATAATGAGGCTGTTGAACTTTTACAGGACGGACGCTCGGAGCCGCTTCTTGCCCTAGACGGAGATGTAAACCCAGATACAGGCTGGAACGGTCAGAACGACGGACTTTCTTTGATTAAGCGCTTTATAATACAGGCAAAAGATCATCTTGCAGACGGCGGCCTGCTCCTGATGGAGACCGGCGAATACAACGCAGAGGAGGCGGCAGATTTTTTTGCTAAAAACGGTTTTACCGGAGTAAAAATCGAAAGGGATTTAAACGGTCTTCTTCGCGTTGTTTGCGGTACCTGGACATCTTTTACTGTCTAAAATCCGGTTTTTATGCGATAATATCTGTATGAAACACACAACTTTAATTAAAACTCTTGCTGTAATTGCAATTGCAGCAGCTCTTACCGGCTGTTCGCGCGACGAAGAAGCCAAGGCATTTATCAAACAGTGCGAGTCCAAAAACGAAAGTCCTGCTCTTGAAGCGCTTTCAATGAAGGACAACGGTTTGTTTGAGGCGATTGTCGCTCTGGGAGCCGATGTTAATATTGCAGGCCGTGACAATGTAAGTGCCCTGATGTGGGCATGCCGTACCGGAAACAAAAAACAGGTTCAGCTTCTTTTAAACGCCGGGGCTGACGTTACAGTGTACAGTACCGAAGACCTGGGTCCCCTCGAATACGCTGTTATTTCGGGTAATGCTCAGATTGTCGATATGGTTGCGAAGGCAGGTGCTGATGTTAACCATGTAAACAAGGGCGACCAGACTCCGCTGATTACTGCCGCTGCGGCAAACGACTACAAATGTATTACTGCTCTTGTATTGAACGGAGCAGCTGTTGACTGGCAGGACTCTAACGGAGATACCGCCCTGATGTACGCGGTTTATAATAATGCTTACAAATCTGCAAAAACCCTCGTTAATCTTGGAGCGGCACCTGGTATTGCAAACAATGACGGAAACTCTCCGTTTTCAATTGCAGACGATACAATGAAAAAATACCTGAGCCGGGATTAACAGGATTCAATAAAAATAAGACTTTCCCGTTAAAAAGAACACCCCTGAAATGATATGTACCCCTTTTACTGGACAAAAGTAAAAGGGGTATTTTTATGCGCTATTCATTTGAATACAAAAAGAAATGTGTTGAATTGTATCGACAAGGAATCTGGGTTGAGACTCCAGATGGTTTTACAGATCCAAGAAATTTTCACAGTATGATTCGGAAATGGAATCGAATTGCTGAAAATTGCGGTATAGAAAAACTAAAGCATGAAAAAAATAAAAAATGGAGCCAACAAGAAAAAACCGAACTTATACTTCAAATCCTTAGAGGTAATTCTATTTTAGAAGTTGCTTCAAGAGCAGGAATTAATGCAAGCATGCTTAATAAATGGTTTAATTTATATCAAAAATATGGTTATGATGGATTAAAATATATACCAATAGGACGACCAAGGAAAACTCCAATCATGAAAAAATCCTTAAAAAACAATACTCAACTCACAGAAGAAGAACGTGAAGAAATAAGTCGATTAAAAGCGGAGATTGAACGGCTAAAAGCGGAGAATGAAGTAATAAAAAAATCCATGGCCTTGAGACACGCAGAATGGGACCTGCAACTCAAGGCGAAAAAGCAGAAGTCCTCAAAGAACTCCGGAAAAAAGGATACAAATTAAGTTATCTTCTTGAAGCTGCAAAAATGTCCAAATCAACTTATTACTTTGAAATAAGTAAGAAAGATGTGATTGCAGAAAAAAATCATACTTTAACAATTGAAATAAAGGAAATTTTTGCTGAAAACAAGCAAAGATATGGAGTTCGTCGTGTTTATAGGGAATTAATTAACCGTGGAAGAGTTGTAAATCATAAACGTGTACAAAGAATTATGCATACTATGAATTTAATGGGAAAAAGAGCAAAAGAAAAGTATCATTCTTACAAAGGAAAAGTTGGTAAAGTAGCTGAGAATATAATTAACAGAGATTTTAATACAACTGCACCTTTTCAAAAATGGACAACTGATATATCCCAATTTAGTTTTTCTTGGGGTAAATGCTATCTTTCTCCAATTCTTGATATGTATTCAAATGAAATTATTGCTTATGATTTATCATTAAGTCCAAATATGAATCAGATAAAAAGAATGTTAAATAAAGCTTTTGATAAATTTTCAAAAGTCGATGGGCTTATTTTTCATTCTGATCAAGGATGGCAGTACCAACATAGAGTCTTCAGAACAGCCTTGTCTGATCATGGAATTATTCAATCCATGTCCCGGAAAGGCAACTGCTATGATAACTGCATTATGGAAACATTTTTTGGAAGATTAAAAAATGAGTTGTATTATGGACATGAAAAAGATTTTAAATCTTTTTATGAATTTTCAGATGCCATTGATGAATATATAGATTATTATAACAACAAGAGAATTCAGGTTAAAACAAAATGGATGCCTCCTGTAAAATTCAGGGAAGCATCCATTCCTTCTTCCTAGTTCATAATATGTGTCCAGAATTATGGGTACATATCATTTCCGGTGGTGCATTTTTTTTGTGTTTTTATTCGTAAATCGTAGGCTTTCCAAGATAAAAGCCCTGCATGAGTTTAACCGGATAATTTTTAAGGTAATTGTATTCAGCCTTGGTTTCGACACCTTCGGCAAGCATCGTAACTCCATATTTTATGGACATTTCTGTAATATCAATAAGGGATTTCTGGTTTCTGACATCCGTATCAATATTTGAAATGATTTTTCGGTCGATTTTTACAATGTCT
>JAEEGH010025114.1_pt1 | contig 11972 bp, 14 predicted proteins | sample 9134181 | NCBI WGS metagenome assembly JAEEGH01 (sample SAMN16246544, study PRJNA631951) | gut metagenome | biome: gut microbiome; feature: rumen; material: DP-attached | host: Bos | place: Iran: Karaj | collected 2018-10
AGATATCTCCGGAAGCTCCCCGTCTCTCCGGCGATCCGCCAGACCGCCCAGGCCAAGAGCAGGACGGCGATATCCACCCCCAGCAGAAGGCCGAAGATCTTCAGCCCTATCCATCGGGGTTCGCCGGTATCCGCGTCCCCTTCAAGCCGGGGAATGCGCCGGTCCCAGGCATTCATCCACACCGGCACGAAGCGCAGGCACACCAGGGCAAAGAGCGCCGTCGTGACCAGGGAGGCCAGCAGGGCGGGAACGGACACGCTCTTCTGTCCCCGGAACCACAGGATCCATGCCGCGGCCAGGGCCGCCAGCCCCAGGATGGAGATCACCAGGTCGGGCTTTCGCAAGCTCCTTTTCATTTACCCTTTTCCCGCTCCAGCTCCTTCAGCCGGTCCAGGATGGCCATAGCCGCCTCCTCCTTGCTCAGCAGGGGCAGTTCCCGGATATCCTCCCGGGTGATGAGGGTAAGGACGTTGGTATCCACCTGGAAGCCCGCGCCGGCCTTATGCAGATCATTGGCGCAGATCATATCCGCATTCTTTTTGTTGAGCTTCGCCCGGCTGTTTTCCAGCATATTCTCCGTCTCCATGGAGAAGCCCGCCAGGAGCTGATCCGGCCGCCGGTGCTCCCCCAGCCACAGGAGGATATCCTTCGTGCGCTTCAGGGGAATGGAAAGGTCCCCTTCCTTCTTTTTGATCTTGTTTTCCGCTACTTCGGCGGGGGTATAGTCCGCCACGGCGGCGGATTTGATGATCCAGTCCGCGGTCTCCGCCCGCTCGGTCACCGCGTTGAACATATCCTCCGCGGTGGTCACATCCACGGTCTCCACAAAGGGCGGCGGCTCCAAGGCTGTCTTCCCGCTCACCAGAGTGACCTCCGCTCCCCGGAGCATGGCCATCCGGGCAAGGGCATAGCCCATCTTCCCGGAGGAATGGTTGGAGATGTACCGCACCGGGTCCAGGGGCTCCCGGGTGGGTCCGGCGGTGACCAGGATCTTCTTCCCCGCCAGATCGTGGGGCAGGGCGATCTCCCGCAGGATGTACTGAAGTATGACCTCCGGCTCCGGGAGCTTCCCCGGGCCGGTGGCGCCGCAGGCCAGACGGCCCACCGCGGGAGGGATGACGGTCCAGCCGTATTTCTCCAGCTGCTTCAGATTATCCTGTGTGGCGGGATTCTCCAGCATATTGGTGTTCATGGCCGGGGCGATGAGCCGGGGGCAGCGGCAGGCCAGGAGGGTGGTGCTGAGCATGTCGTCCCCCAGGCCGTGGGCGATCTTGGCGCAGATGTTGGCGGTGGCCGGGGCCACGATCACCAGGTCCGCCCGGTCCGCCAGGGCGATATGCTCCACCTCGTTCACCGTGAAGCGGTCGAAGGTATCCGTATACGCCTTCCGGGCGGTCAGGTGCTCGAAGGTGAGGGGGGCGATGAACTTCGTCGCATTCTCCGTCATCACCACGTCCACCTGGGCATGGAGCTTCACCAGGGCAGACGCCAGGTACGCCGCCTTATAGGCCGCGATCCCCCCGGTGACCCCCAGCAGTACGGTTTTTCCTTTCAGCATGTGCGTCGCCTCCCATGGTTGCTTTTATGGGGATTATACCCGAGGCGGAGACAAACTGCAACCTCACGCGGGGGAAACTGCCGCCCCGCCTCTTGCAATCTCCCCTTTCTGTGATATAATGCGCAGAAACCGGGACAGGCAGATCCGGGGCATCCGCAGACAGGAGCCCCAGGAGCGGCGGCCCGAACCGGTCCGAAAATACGATCGCGCCCTATCCGCAGAAGCGGAAGGGCAGCAGGAGGAATGAAAAATGAACAAAAGCATGGATGTACGGGCCTTGGCGATTCTGGGCCTGATGACGGCGCTGCTGATCCTCTTCTCTTTCACGCCCATCGGGACCATCCCCATCGGCCCGCTTTCCATCACCCTGAACGTGATCCCCTTGGCTGTGGCGGCCATCGCCCTGGGACCTGTGGGAGGCCTGATCATGGGCTGCGTCTTCGGTCTGCTGAGCTTCCTTCAGTGCCTGGGCATCGGCATCCCCAGCGGCATGGGGATCACGCTCTTCAGCATCGACCCCTTTCTGGCTTTCATCCAGCGCTTCATTCCCCGGGCCCTGGACGGTTTCCTGGTGGGGGTCATCTTCCGGGCCCTGGAGAAAAAGCCGGGCTTCCGCCCCGCCTGTTTCATTGCGGGCTTCTGCTCCGCCTTTCTCAACACCGCCTTTTTCATGAGCGCCCTGGTGCTGCTCTTCGGCAATACGGAATACGTCCGGGGACTGATGAACGGCCGCAGCTTTCTGGTGTTCGTCTGCGCCTTCGTAGGGGTGAACGCCGTGGTGGAGATGCTGGTATGCACCGTCGTCTCCGGTTTCGTGGGCTCCGCCCTGCACCGGGCGAAGATCCTGCCGCTGAAAAAGAAAACCTGAGGGAGGAACTGACCGTGCTTCTTGCCATCGATATCGGAAACTCCAACATCTCCATCGGCTGCATCCGGGGCGACGAGATCTGCTTCGAGGTGCGCATCGCCACGGACCGGGCCCGGACCTCCGACCAGTACGGGGTGGAGATCAAAAGCATGCTGGAGGCCAACGGGGTGCAGAAGGAGGACATCCGGGACTGCATCATCTCCTCCGTCGTCCCGCCGGTGTTCAACTCCGTCTGGGCCGGGGTGTACAAGATCATCGGCCGCCGCCCCATGGTGGTGGACTCCTCCATGGAAACGGGACTGGAGCTCTGTCTGGATATGCCCTCCCAGGCGGGGGCGGACCGGATCGTGGTGGCCGTGGCGGCCCTGGAACGGTATGAGGCGCCCCTGATCATCATCGACATGGGCACCGCCACCACCATGGAGGTGGTGGAACCCGGCGCGAAGTACATGGGCGGGGTCATCATCCCCGGCGTCCGGGTCTCCCTGGACGCCCTCACCGGGAGGACCGCCCAGCTCCCCGCCATCAGCCTGGGCCGCCCCGGCAGGGTGGTGGCCAGCAACACGGCGGACTGCATGCGCAGCGGCATCATGTACGGCAGCGCCTGCATGCTGGACGGGATGATCGACCTGATGCATGAAGAACTGGGGCACAAATCCACCGTGATCGCCACCGGCGGCCTGGCTCCCTTCATCACTCCCCTGTGCCGCCATGAGATCCACATGGAGCCGGAGCTGCTCCTCCGGGGCCTGAACATCCTGTACAAGCGGAACAAAAAGGCGGAATAAAGCGTCTTACCGGCAGAAAGGGGCGGTCTCATGGGTGGGTTTTCCGGTGCGGACGGGTCTGAGCCATGGTGCTGATCCTGCTTGCCCTGATCACGGCGTTTGCGGAGAGTCCCATCGCCGCCTGTGCCTTCCGGAAGCGGGACGGCTATCTCTACGTCCTGCTCATCAGCGCCCTAATAAACCTGCTCACCAACCTGCTCCTCAACGGCCTGTGCCTTCCCCTGCTGGCGGGCACGCCCCTTTCCGCCCTGTGGGACGGCTGGCTGAGCCTGCTGCTGGGAGAGCTGATCCTGGCCTATATCGGGGAGGGGATCCTGTACCGGATCCTGATCCGGGGCGCCAAACCGGGACGGTGCCTGCTGGTCTCCTTCGCGGGCAACACGGTCTCCCTGGGGCTGGGCCTGGGGCTGTGGGCCATCCTGGGCAGGCCGTCGAGGGAGGCGATGATCCCCGGCTTCGCCGTCCTGTGCGGCGCCGCGGGGATCTTCTGGCTCATCTGTCTGGCAAGGGGGATCATCCATGAAAAGAGAAAGCAGCGCTAGGGGATACCCCGGGCTGAGCCAGGGCGTATGCTATTTCTTCGTGCACGCCCTGGTGGAGATCGTCTGCTTCACGATCCTCTCCGGGTACTTTTCCGCAAGCGGCGGCCTCCTCTGGGGCGCGGCCCTGCTCTTCGATTTCTTCGCCTTTGTGATCCAGGGTCCCATCGGGGACCTGAACCGCCGGTTCAAAGCCCTGGATATCGGCAGCATCGGCGCCGTGCTGATGCTGGTCGGCGTGCTGACGATCACCGGCAGCGCCGACGCTCTGAGCATCCTGGGCCTGGTGCTCCTGGCCCTGGGGAACGCCTGTCTCCATGTCTCGGGGGCCGTCAGCACCACGGTCCTGTCCGGGGGCAGACTGCTGCACAGCGCTCTGTTCGTGGCGGGGGGCTCCTTCGGCGTGGTCACCGGCCAGTTTCTGGGCGGCGCCCTGCATCTCTCCCGGTCCTGGCTGATCCTGCCCCTGGCGGCGGTGGAGGTGCTGGTCCTGCTGACGAACAGGCGGTGGCTGAAGCGGGACGTATCCTATCCGGTCTTCGACCTGGTGAAAAACCCGGATCGGCATTCCGCCGTATGTCTGGCCGCCTTTGCCGTGACGGCGGTGCGCTCCTTCATCGGCTACGCCATCCCCATCTCCTGGAAAAAGGAACTCTGGCAGAGCTTCTTCCTCTTCGGCATGATGGGGCTGGGCAAGGCCCTGGGGGGCTATCTGGCGGACCGGTTCGGAGCGAGAAGGACCGGCGTATGGTCCACGGTCCTGTGCATCCCCTTCCTGCTCTTCGGCAAGGATCTGATGCTGGTCTCCGTTTTCGGGGTATTCTGCTTCTCCCTCACCATGTCCATCACCTTCGGCATGCTGCTGAGCGTCATCCGGGAGAGCCCCGGTTCCGCCTTCGGCGTCACCACCGCCGCCCTGTTCACCGGTCTGCTGCCGGTGTTCCTCTTCGGCAGCTTCGGGTATCTGATAAACGGCATCCTCATCGTGATCCTGTCCCTGGGCAGCGCCTATGTGCTGAACCGGACGCTGAAATAAGGAGGGCACGACATGTTTTTCGATCTTCTGAGACACATCATCCGAACGTTCGGTACCCGTTTCCTTCAGCTGGACGTGGCGATCCCGGAACCGCCGGAAACGGAGCCGCCCGTCGCCGTGCCCGGCATACCGGTCGCGGTCTCGGCCCTGCGGATCCTGCTCCCCGTCCTGGCGGCCGCTCTGATCATCGTCCTCCTGTGCTTCCTGTTCCGTCGGCACAGGAAGAATGAGCCGGAAGCGGAGAAGAAAGAGGAAGAATAAGCGCATCCGCTCCCCCACGGGGAAGCGGACAGTCAAAAACAGGAGGGTCCCATATGGTATTCGATCTGGTGAAAACCATCCTCTTCGGCGTCGGCGCCCGCTTCGTCCTGCTGGACGCGGCCATGCCGGCGACCGCGATCTTTTATCCCCCGATCCTGTTCATCGTGATCATCGTCCTCGCGGCGCTGGTCCTGCTGATCGTCGCTCTGTTCCGCAGACATCGGAGAAAGACCCTGGAGCAGGAGGCCGCGCGGACACAGGCGCAGTTCGCCGCTCAGATCCGGGAAGAGAACGGGACCGGTTCCGACGCTCCGAAGGATTGACGATTTCTGCCCGGCAGATAAGAAGGAGGACTGAACATGATACTCGACCTGCTGACCAGCTTCATCCGCCGCATCGGCGCCCGCCTCGTCCTGCTGGACGTCGCGCTGCCGGGCCCCATGGACGTGATCTCGGAAAATTATCCCCTCATCATCCTCGCCCTCGCGGTGGTCATCGCCCTGATCGTCATCCTGGTTTCCCGGTATCGCCGCCGCAAACAGAAGAAAATCGAGGGGGACCGCCCGGAGGGGCCCGAAAACAAATGAACGCAGAAGCACCCCGGCGCAGTTGCGCCGGGGTGTCAGTTTTCTCCCGTCTCAGCGTCCTTCCGCCGCCTCTTCGATCTTCTCCCGGAGGAACGCGTTGGCCCGGCGGAGCTCCGAAACCCAGTTCTCCTCCCCGTGGTACCAGAACTCTCCGGTGAAGAGCCGGACCCCCATGGCCAGGGCGGTGCGGAGGCAGCCTGGGTAATCCGTATGGCCTCCGGCGCCGAAGCGCATATCCCGATAGACTCCGGGACGGGTCTCCTTCAGGTGGAGGGCGAAGGTATGCCCCGTCCCCAGGGCCAGGTCTTCCGTGACGCTGCGGCCGTATTTCACCGCCGCATTCTGCAGGTTCCCGATATCCGGGTACAGGCCCAGCCAGGGGGAGTTTACCTCCCGCACCCAGGCCATGGCCTTTTCCACCGTATCCATGAAGGGGGTCTCCATGGTCTCGAAGGCCAGGATCACCCCCGCCTCCGCCGCCCAGGCTGTACCCTGAAACAGTCCATCCCGGAACCGGGACACGGTGCCCTCGTCCCCCGGCTCATAGTACACGTCGTACCCCGCCAGCTGGATGATGCCGATCCCCGCGTTGGCGGCGAAGGCGATCGCCTTTTTCAGGATCTCCAGGGAACGGGCCCGCACAGCCGGATCCCGGGCCCCCAGGGGATATTTCCGGTGGCCGCTGAGACAGAGGGTACGGATGGCCGCCCCCGCCTCCCGGCTCCGGATGCCCAGCTGCCGCTGGGCGCTTTCCCTCCAGTCCAGCCGGGCAAGACGGGCGTCCGACTCGTCGATGCTCAGCTCCAGGCGGTCGAAGCCCGCCTCCCGCGCCTTCCGGCAAAGGGAGACCAGGTCCTCCGCAGGGGGCAGGGCCTTTTCATACAAACCCAGGGAATATTCCATCATGCTGTTCTCCTGTTGCGCCGGGCTGCGGCGCAGCGTATACTGAAAAAAAACGAACGCGGAGGTGTGGACATGGGCTTTGCGAAACGGAAGCTGGCGGCGCTGGATAAATGCTACTCCATCGCCGTCCTGGACTGGCCGCAGAAAAACGGCTTCCTGGTCGCTTCGGAAAAGGAGGACGCCTGTCTCCTGTTTTCGGAGGAGGGCAGGCTCCTGGATACGGTCTGGACCTCTCCCGGCGGGGCGATGAGCATGGAACAGGTCCCCGGCGGCAAAGGGGATTTTCTGGCGGTGCAGCGCTTCTACGGTCCGGATGACGCGGACGAGGCGCAGATCGTGCTGGCCTTCCCGAAAGCAGAGGGCGGCTGGGCGGTGCATACCCTGTGCAGGGCGCCCTACGCCCACCGCATCGGCATCCTGCGCCGGGGAGGCCGCGCCTGGCTTCTGGTGTGCTGCCTGAAATCCTCCTGCGCCTACCCCGGGGATTGGCGGGATCCCGGCGCCTGCTACGCGGCGCTGCTCCCGGAGGATCCCCTGGCCCTGCGGACCTGCGCCGGTCTGGAGCTCCGGCAGGCGGGAAAGAGCCTGCTGCAGAACCACGGCTTCTGCAAGCTCCGGCGGGAAGGGTATGACGAAGGCCTGGTGGGCTGCGAGGAAGGGACCTTCCTCTATACGCCCCCGGAAACGCCGGAGGGGGAATGGACGATCCGGCAACTCTGCGCCGTGCCCAGCAGCGATTCCATCCTGGCGGACCTGGATGGGGACGGACAGGAGGAGCTGGGCTGCATCAGTCCCTTCCACGGAAACGGTCTGACCATCTGGCGCCTGGACGACTTCGGCCGCTACGTACCCCGGTGGAAGCTGCCCCTGCCGGAAAAGGAGACCGCCTTCCTCCATGCCACCTGGTGCTGCACCCTGGGGGGCAGGCCTGCCTGGATCGTCGGCTGGCGGAGCGGCACCCAGGGGACCGTGGCCATCACCTGGGACGCGGCCGGAGGGGACTATCATGCGGAGGTCATGGAGCAGCCCGCGGGCAGCGCCAACGTGATGCATTATGTTAACTCATCCGGGGCGGACGTGATCGTGGCCGCCAACCGGGAGCATGACGAGATCGCCATGTATACCTTCACGGGGTGAGGCGGTTTTCCTGCGTCAGTCCTTTTTTGTCTTTCTCAGGTCCTGGCAGACGCCGAGGACCAGAAAAACGATCCCCACGATGAGGGAAATGACAGCCATGATCTTCAGGGGAGAACCCACGTAATTCAGACCGCATTGAAAGAGCTCTGCGTTCCAGGACGTCACATTGCTCATAAACACAGCGGCGGCAATATATCTTGCGGCCGCCAGGATCGCGGCGATCAGGCAGAAGACGGCGCCTGTACCCTTATTGTTCATCGTTTTTCTCCTTCGTTTTTTTCTTTCTGATCCCAGCCTGCGGCGGATCCCCCGCCGCGGGCGCTTTTATTTTCCTTCGATGACTCCCTGCATGTCTCCCCACAGGGGATCCAGGCAGTCCATGAGTCGTTTATAGAGCCCATAGCGCTTTTCATAGCGCCGTCCCGCTTCCCGGTCCGGTTCGAACCGCTCCCCGACGGGGCTCATGGCACGGGCGGCGGCAGTCAGATCCGGGTAGGCTCCCGTTCCCGCGGCAGCCAGGATGGCGCAGCCCAGGGCGCCCGTTTCCGCAGCCTCCAGCCGCTCCACGGGAAAGCCTAGGATATCCGCGAACATCCGGCACCATACTCTGCTCCGGGCAGCTCCGCCCGCCAGGCGGATACAATCCGGCGGCGCGTCCCGGGACTGCATCAGCTTTTCCAGATGGACCCTGTGGCAATAAACCACACCCTCGTATACGCTTCTCGCCAGCTGCTCCCGCCCCATGTCCGCCGAAAGGCCCGCAAAGACGCCCCGGGCGTTGGGGTGGGCGTTGGAGCCCATGAGGAAGGGGAGGAACAGGGGCACGAAGTCCGACGGGGGGACCGCCCGCACCCAGCTGTCCAGCAGGGCATAAACGCTCTCTCCCCGCTCCTCCGCCTCCCGCCGCACCTCCGGCAGGAGGGTGCGGATCAGCCACTCCAGATTCCCGGCGGAGGTGGGGCTGCTCTCCTCGATGAGCCAGTATCCCGGCAGGCAGAACAGGGAATTCATGGCTGCGCTGCCGTCCAGCACGGGGCTGCGCCGGGGATACTCGTTGATGCTCCAGGTGCCCGCAATGACGCAGATGCGCTTTTCGTCCAGCACGTCCGCCGCCAGGGCGCAGGCGTCGATATCGAACATGCCCCCGACCACCGGCGTTCCGGGCAGGAGACCCGTGGCCTCCGCCGCCTCCCGGCTCACCCGGCCCGCGATCTGACCGGACTCGCACAGGGGCGGGAGGGCCTCCGCCAGCGCCTCCAGGCCGTACAGCTCCAGCAGCTCCCGGCTCCAGGCCCGGCGGCGCAGGTCCATGAGACCGCCGCCGGAGCAGTCCGTCACCTCGCCCCGGGCTTCGCCGGTGAGGCGGAAGCGCACGTAGTCCTTGCAGCCGAAGATCCAGCGGATGTTCCGGACGGTCTCCGGCTCATGCTCCGCCAGCCAGCGCAGCAGGGGCGCGGGCTGACAGGCCATGATATGCTGGCAGGAGTACCGGAATGCCCGGTCCTCCGTGCCGTCCCGGCGCCAGCGCTCCATCTGCCCGTAGGCCCGGTTATCCATAGAGAGGATGCCCTGCCGGGCGGGCCTGCCGTCCTTGCCCCAGAGGTACAGGCCCTTCCCATGGCCGCATACCGCCAGGGCCGCCACCTGCTCCGGCCTTATGCCGGAGACCGCCAGCACCTCCCGGACGACGGCGCAGTTCGCCGCCCACATCTCCTCCATGTCCCGCTCCGACCAGCCCGGGGCGGGGGTGAGGACCCGGGTTTCCCGGCTGGCGGAGGCCAGCTCCCGGCCCAGACGGTCATAGAGGGCGGCCTTGGTGGAGGTGCCGCCGTTATCCAGTCCCAGATAGCAGCGCTCAGGCATGGTCCGCATGATCCGGGTTGAGGATATGGGGACTGCCCCTGCCCGCGAAGAAGTCCGAGGCGATATCCAGGGCCATGCTGTAGATGTTCCACAGGGATTCCACGGTCTGGCTGGCGATATGGGGGGTCAGGACGCAGTTGGGGAGCTCCAGCAGGGGAGAGGGCACAGGCAGGGGCTCCCGGGCGTACACGTCCAGACCGGCCCCGGCGATCCGCTCCGCTTTCAGCGCCCGGTACAGGGCATCCTCGTCCACAATGCCGCCCCTGGCGGTGTTCACCAGCACCGCCGTGGGCTTCATGAGGCCCAGGATCCCCTCGTCCACCAGCCGCCGGTTCTCCTCCCGGAAGGGGATATGGATGCTCACCGCGTCGGCGCGGGCGAACAGCTCCTCCAGGCTGACGCGCTCCACCTCCTCCCGCTCCGCCTCTTCGGCGGAGAGCCGGTGGTCGCAGACCAGCACCCGGCAGCCGAAGCCCCGCAGGAGCTGCCGGAGCTTCCTGCCGATGCTGCCGTAGCCCAGGATGCCCACCGCCGCGCCGATGGTCTCATGTCCCACGTCCTTCACCCAGATCCCGCTCTCCGTGCGGGTCTGGGCCAGCTTCAGCCTTCTGCTGCAGGTGAGGATCAGGGTCAGGGCCAGCTCCGCCACGGCGCCGGTGTTGGCGCCGGTGGTGCGGGCCACGGCGATCCCCGCCCGGCTCGCGGCGGCAAGATCCACCTTGTCATAGCCCACGCCGAAGCGCACCAGCAGCTTCGTCCGGTCTTTGATCCGGCGGAAGATGGGCTCCCCGTAGGGCTCCACGTCGATGATGCCCGCGTCCGCCTCCCGGAGACGGGCGACCACGTCCTCCTCCGAAAAGGGGAGCTGGGGCGCCCAGACGTATTCCAGATCCCTTTCCCGGGCGTATGCCTCCGCCCGGCGGTTCAGCTCCGTGAACAAAGGGGAGCGGTCCCCGAAAAACGATACGATCCTTTTCATTCCCTTGTCTCCTTCCTCCGGGGCAGGGTGTAGGCCCGCTCCGCGCTGCCCGCGAACAGCGCTTCCAGCTCAGACTCCCTGAGCCCGGCCCGGCAGAACATATCCATCAGCTGGGGGTAGGCGGCCCGGCAGAGGGTGCCGGGGGCGTCGGAGCCCCAGATGAGCTTTCCCGGCCCCAGCCTGTCCAGCGCCCGCCGCGTGAGCGCCAGGGCGGTGGGGTAGGGCCAGCCCTCGGCGTCAAAAAAGTCCGGCATGGCGCTCACGTCCAGCCAGCAGTTGGGGAGCGCCCCCAGGGCGGCCATCCGCTCCCACCGCTCCCGGCAGTCCGGCCTGTCCAGGGGACTGGGATAGGCGAGGTGGCAGAGGACGAAGCGGGTGTCCCCGCAGCTCCGCACCGCCTGCCCCAGCCCCTCCGGGTCATAGACGGGATAGTCCGCCGGCGCGGGGTCGATGGTCACGGTGAGCCCCTTCTTCCCCGCCCGGCGGAACAGGGGGATCAGATCCCCGTAGCCCAGGCCGGGATACATGCCCCGGGCGGTGAGGGAGCGCATCTCCAGCTTCACGGAGCCCAGGCCCCGCTCGTGCCAATAGTCCATTTCCCGCTCCCAGCCCTCCCCGGGCTCCAGGAGCATGGCTCCCGCCAGCCGGTCCGGATACCGGGCCACGGCCAGGGCCGTCTCCTCGTTCTGGGGGGCCAGGGGGGTCTGCTGCACCACGGCGCGGCTCACGCCGCAGGCGTCCATCAGGGCGATGAGCCCTTCGGCGGGAAAGCGGCTCTCCGGGATATAGGGGGGCAGGGCGTAAAACGCCCCCTCCGCCGTCTCCCGCAGCCCGCCCGGCAGAAGGCGGCTCCCCAGCCTGGGCTCCCCCGCCCCCAGGGCGGAGGCGGGGACCAGGTGCACGTGGGCGTCTACCCGGTCCAAGGCTCAGAGACGCTCCTTCACGTCCGGACGCACGAAGCCCTCGGGGTAGTCCTCCACCTTGTGGCCCACGATGGTGTACTCCTTGTCCCCGTGGGTATAGGAATTCTCCAGCCGGAGATAGGCCTGGGGGTCGAAAAGACCGGAGGCGGAAAAGCTCTCCACCCCCGTGGCGGGGGCCGTGGAGAAGGTATAGGTCACGTCCTGGTTCCTGTAATTCTGCAGGCCGTGCTCCAGCATGCCCTCCATGGCGGCCTTCAGGGTATAGTGGGTGCTGCACATGCAGAAGCCCAGCTCCGTCAGCTCCTCCATGGTGACGCTGGGGCGGTACTTCCCGTCCGGCCCCTTTTCCGCCCGCACGTCGGCAAAGATCTTGGGTCCGGTGACCAGCCTGGCCATCTCCCTGGCCTGCTCCAGGTTGATGATGGCCACCATCATGGCGATCCCGTACTGGCCCCGGGCGGCCCCCATGTCGATGGCCTGCTGCCGCCTTTCGCCGCCCTCCCGCATCTCCTCCGGGTCGAAGGGACCGA
>JAEEGH010025115.1_pt1 | contig 11972 bp, 6 predicted proteins | sample 9134181 | NCBI WGS metagenome assembly JAEEGH01 (sample SAMN16246544, study PRJNA631951) | gut metagenome | biome: gut microbiome; feature: rumen; material: DP-attached | host: Bos | place: Iran: Karaj | collected 2018-10
TCGGAATGCGCAGGCCCTCCGCGAGCGCGGCGTCGGCGACATGTCTGGTGATTGCGGCGGTGACGGCGTAGATGGCCGTGTGCGGCGGCAGGTCGGCGACCCAGGGGCGGAGTCTTGCGGCGAAACTCTCCAGCGTTTCATTGCGCCGTACCGGGAAAACGCGGCAAGGGCGTTTCGCCTCCTCCGCCAGGGAGGCGAACTTCTCGACGCGGGTGGCCGACCACTTGCGTGGACAGGGATAACCCACGATCGCGAAAGAAGAGGGGTTGCATGATGACAGTTCCCGAAAGGCCGCGGCGGCAACGGCGGCGGTGTCGTCGCAAACGCGTCCGGCAATCCCGTCATACCGGCCGTCCTGCCTGTTGGCGAAGACGATGGGAATGCCGCCGAAAAGACGTGGCGAGACTTTCATCGGCGTTGCATCGTCATCGCAGATGCAGCCAACCGGCGAGTATTCGGCCAACAATGATGGGATGTTCCCGGCGAACGACCTCTCAAATCGGATTGGCACGACAGTCCAGCCAGCCGCAGCGGCATAGCGCCGCGCCCCGGCGAGCTTCTGCCGCTTCGTCGGGTCCTCTTCGGCCATGTTCAGGAAAAGGACTGTTTGCTGCATATAGCCTGATTCAGGCGTCGCGGAAAAGGTCGTCGAGCGTCAGTTCCGACTGTATGAAATGACGCTCCGGGGATTCCGCCACGCCGTTTGGCGTTATCATTGTGAGGTGGACGGATTTCCGGGTGTGGGTCACCGCTCTGAACACTTCGCTCCGGTTGAGCATTTTTACCCACTCTTCCTTGGAAAGACGGTATTCCCCCTGGCTCCATTTCATTTCGCAAAGATTGACTATGCCGTCGGCGCGGTCTAGCACAAGATCGATTTGGGCTCCATCTGGGACCTCCTTGTCCGGCGCATGGAACCACGAGCACACGTTGACGCGGACGCCGGCGATTCCGAGTGCCGCTTTGATTTGCGGGACGTGCAGAAGACATAGGCGCTCGAACGCCAGGCCTTTCCACGTGGCCTGAAGCGGCGAAGAAACGGTCGATGTCCAGAAATCATCGTCAGCGGCGGAATCACCGGCCAGAAACTTGAGATGGAAGAGGGTGAAATTGTCTATTAGCTGGAACATCTTCTCCTTCTTAGGCTTGCCGATTGCGTCAAAGGAATGGATGAATCCGCACTCCTCCAGCGCCTCGAGGCACTCGGAAAACTTTCCACCATCTGAAAATGAAACATCTTCGAGGATTTCTGCTCGAGTTTTGCCGGACTTTCTGCGAGCGAGGGATTCCACCACCTCAAGGTGCATCCGCGAATCCCTGAAAAGGGAGCGGAACAGGCGGCCGAACTCGCCGCGCAGTTTGCCGTCCCGCGAAAACAGCAGGGCGTCGAGATTCCTCGGTAGCCCCCACCCCTTGCGGAGAAAAGTCCAATAGTATGGAATTCCACCGAAAACCATGTATGTTTCTGCGATTTCGGGGCGGGACATCGCGAAACCCAGCTTCGCTGCGTATTCCTCGCATTCCGAAAGGGAGAATGGCTTCACGGGTATCCTGTCTGTGATCCTATCATGGAGACCGCCGTAGCCGTCGATGACATTGCGGATCATCCACGACGCCGCGGACTTCTCCGACCGTAAACGGCTACGAACTGCGATTCGGGGTTGTCGAGTGCGCGCAAAAGACCTTCGCGCTCGGCACGTCTGCCAACAAAGCCCGGAACGGGGGATGAGTCTTGTTTTCCATCGTTTTTCATACGTGCGGAATTATACCCTAAAACGACACTTTCCGCAAGAATCGAATTCTCATTAGTGCGGAAAGTCTCAATAAATGCTGGATTCCGCACCAATGGCTCATCTGCAGACGTTTCGTGGAAACGTCCCTACCAGAACGCACACATGGGACCTCCATTCTCCCAACCTCCCCATTGTTTTCAAAACCAAATACTGGTATACTGGTAATCATGAACGCAATAGGCACAACTTTGATCGCATCAGCCGTAACAGCGGCCGCGCTGGCCGGGTCCGCCGCAGACGACGCGGCAAAAATGGGCGCCTCCGCCATGAACCCCGGAAGACGTCCGGGATGCGTCAGCCGCGAGGAGAGCGGTGACTTCAAGGTCCTCATCTACGGCAATTCAATCGCCCTCCACGCTCCCAAGGCCGACATCGGATGGACGAACAACTGCGGCATGGCGGCGAGCGCGCCGGACAAGGACTTCGCGCATCTGGTCGTCGCCGGCCTGGAGAAGAGGCGCGGAGGCCGCGCGGACTTCCGCATTCGCAACCTCGCGGGGCTTGAGCGCAACTACACCGCGAACCTCGACACCGTACCGGAACTCGCGGAAGACGTGGCATGGGGGCCGGACTACGTGGTCATAGCCATCGGCGAGAACGTGGCGAACGTCGGCGCTGCTGAAGCGCCGGCATACCGCAAGTTCCTGGCGGACCTGGCTCGCCTCTTCGCCTCGCTCGCCAAACGGCCCGCAATCGTCATGCGCTCGCCCTTCTGGCCCAATGCCGCAAAGGCGCAATGCACTGCCGAGGCCGCTGCCGAAGTCGGCGCAGTCTACGTCGACGCCGGCCCACTCGGATCCAACAACGAAAACAAGGCGCTTGGCCTCTTTTCCCACGGCGGAGTGGCGAACCACCCAGGCGACCTCGGCATGCGCCGTCTTGCAGACCTGATTCTCGCCGGATTCGACCGACCGTAGCATGCCTCGCGTCCCTTGGCGGTGAAACCGCACTTTTGCCGTAAATCGGCCATTTATGCCGCTCCTGCCCTAAACATGCCTTTGCCTTTACTCGTTCAGGGCTTCGCGGTTCTCACGTCGCCATTGGAACATGGTCGCCCCTGTGTTTTTTTTGAAGAGCAGCCCCAAATGGCTTTCGCGCACGAAACCAGTGTTGGCCGTTATTTCCCCGATTGAGAGGTTGGTGGTGGCAAGGAGCTCCTTCACGCGTTCGATGCGCTCGCCAAGCAACTCGTCGCGGATGGAACGCCCCAGGCGCGAACGGAAGCGTTGCTCCAGGTAGCGCCGCGAACAGCCGGCGGCCTTCACTATGTCCCCGACGTCGATGCCGCCAGTCGCCGCATGTTTCCTGATGAATGCAATGGCCTTGGAAATCGAGGGATCGCTCATCGCCGCGTAACCTGTCGAACCGCGAGTCGCCACGGAAATTGGCGGCAGCGACACGGCCCGCTCCTGCGGTTCCCGTCCGTGCATGAGGGCGTCGAGCATTTCGGCGGCAATCTGTCCGCGACGGAAACCGCCCGTATGTATGCTCGAAAGAGTCGGCACGGTTGAGGCGCAAAGCAACGGGTCGTTGTCGACGCCGAGCACCGCGATTTCGTCGGGTACGCGCAGTCCCGCGACGGCGCATGCCTCGAGCACGAGGCGAGCTCTCCCGTCCATCGGCGCGAAGACCGCCGCCGGCTTCGGCAATTCGCGCAGGAAAACGACCAAGCGCTTGCGTTCGTCGGGCCAGCTGCGCTTCTCCCTAGCGGTAAAACTGTCATTGACGGCGCACTTGAAACCCGACTCCGCAAGTGTCTCCTCGAATCCACGCCGCCGTTCCGCACTCCAGGAATGCCCCTTCGGCTCCCCGACCCAGGCGAAGTTGACGTAGCCGCGGTCCATGTAGTATCGCGCAGCCATCGCGCCGATGGCGTACGAGTCGCGCCGCACGTATGGCGCACCTGTGATGGGGAAGTCGGGCTTGAGCATGTCGGGCCATGGCTCAACGAAGACAACGGGCACCTTAAGCGCGGCGATTTTCGGAGAGTCGGCACGCGACACGCCCGACACGATTACACCCGACAACACCATGTGCGCAAAGACGATAAGTTGTTCTCCGTTCCGCCCCTCCTCGAACTGGCAGAACCACGGGCCATGCTTCGCGGCGTAGTCGAGGATGCCGTGGAACGTGGAACGCTGCCCCTTCAGGGCCAGCGAAAAGAGGATGGCGACGTTTGTCATGCTTCCATTATGGCAAAACCCGCGACGGATGGCAAGACTTTCGTGCGCAAACGTGTTAAAAAATTTTGCGCAAATCGGGGTAGTATCTCCCATGAGCGGAGGCGTATAATGTGTGCAAACCAATAAGGAGGATTCCAACCATGGACAACTTGTTTTGTTCCCTGTCCGCCACCATGACGCGCGTCGCGCGTGCGGCCGCAGCGCTGGCAATCGCATTCCTTGCCGCAAACGCGAACGCCGACCGCACGGTCACAATCTCCTCAATGACCAGTTCCACCGTCACCCTTGTCTTCGGCCCGACCGACGGCGTGACCTACTCCCTCTACATGGCCTACGGGGCCGCGGACGGCGGAAACTCCGCGTCAGGCTGGGACAACTTCGTCGAGATTGGCGAAATCGACTCGAACGCCAACGCCTATCTGGCCGACCTCCCCGCCGGCTGGAAGACCACGGTCAAGGCCCTGCGCTTCTTCCTTCTCCGCCTGGACAATTCCGTCGCCGCCTGCACGGACACCATCCTCGCCGGTGTCCTCATCGTCGAGGCGGGCACTCCCGTCACCCTCTCCGCCAGCGCCCAATACGAGGAGGTGCGGCTGCGCGACACCCTTCAGCTTCGCAGCGGCACCCTCACAACCACTAACGTCGTCGTTGATGGTCCGGCCGGACGGCTTGAAATCAACGGCGGAACCCTCAAGTCCTCGTCGCGCCTCTCGCTCGACCCCGCCCTCGCGACCGCGAACGAATACGCCACCGTCCTCGCGCTCCGCTCCGGCAAGACGACGCTGCATTGCGCCACGAACGCCAACCCCAATGTCGCCGCGCGCATCAACTTCCTCGGCGGCTCGATGGGCTGCACATCCTTCTCCGGCAAGCCCCTCTGCTCGGCGAACGGCGGCAAGTGGATTCTCGAAGGCACCTCCAGTCACCCCATCCGCTTCGGCGACCTCGGCCTCCAGCGCATGGACTGGCTCACGGGCAACGGCTCCATCGAGACGCGCGGCGACTGCGACATCGTCTTCGACGACAGCAACTACAATCGCGAACACGATTATCGCGGCACCATCTGGCTCAACACCGCCAATACCGTCTGGAACCACACGGGCAACCTCGTCCTCTCCAACGCCATCGACGTCATCTGCCGCGCCGACGACTGTCTCCCCTCCGGCCCGCAGACGGGCATCATTGAGATGAAATGGGTGAACCGCGGCATCCCGCCGCCGCGCCTGAACCTCAACGGCCACTCCGTCGCCGTGAGGGGCGTCAACGGCCGGAGCGGCGCAGTCGTCGTGACGAACTCCTCGTCCACGGTCGCCACAATCCGAATCGGCGAGGGCGATGCGGCCGGCTCCATCAGGAATCTCGTCCTCCAGCGCGGCAACATCAACCTCTTGAAGCGAGGTTCCGAGACCAACTCCGTCTCGCTCGGCTCCTCCTCGCTGGCGGCGCTCCGCGTCGAGGCGGGGACGCTGGTCGTGTCCGGCACCGCCGCCGATACGCTTCGCGCCACGTCGGTCTCGGTCGCCGCAGGCGCGACGCTCGTGATTGACGGCACAACCCTGTATGCGCCTGAAATCTCCAACGGCGGCTCCGTCGAGCGCGTCAACGGCGGCACACTGGAAATCGCAATCGGCGCCAACGGCTCCGCGGACACGCTGGTCTGGGACGCGCTGCCCGAAGGCGCCGACCTCGCCAAGGTCGGCTCCAACCGCGCCATCGTGCAGACGGCGGCGGCGCTTGACTCCGACATCAGCGTGCGGGGCGGCTCTCTCGTCTTCTCCGGCCGCACCTGCACCAACGAGTGGTACCGCTTCGTCTTCAACGGGTCTGCATACAGTATGACCACCAACATCGTCATCGGCGAACTCCGAGTCTATTCCGACACCTCCAAGGCGGAGAACGTCGCCAAGGACATCGGCAAGGGCGGCAAAGTCCTCGCCGCCAACACCGCCGCGTCAAGCCTCAACCGGGGCTACTGCGTCGCGAGCTTCGCCACGGCGTCTCAAAGCGAGCTCAACAGCCTCCTCGGGCCAAAGGAGAAAGCCAACCTCTGGGATTTGCGCAACGCCTTTGACAACGACAACTACGCCGCCGTCCTGTCGAAAAAGAAGTACTACATCTACAACAACGCCTCGCAGGTCTGGGTTGCCTTCCGCATGGCCGAGGGGAAGAACCGCGTCCAGTGCTACCTGCCCGCCAAGGCAAGCGGAGCCACGTGGTACTTGCACCCCAGCGCCTGGCGCTTCGAGACCAGCGTCAATGGCGTCAATTGGCAGACGGTCGATACGCGGACCGGCGCGATATCCTCCAGCGGCTATGGCTCGACGCCCTTCGTGATCAAGGGCTTCCTGGCCGACGGCGCGGCGGGCTTCAGCCCCTCGGCCAACGTGAACGTCGCCTCCGGCGCGACGCTCGATGCCCGCGGCGTCGCGGGCGGCCAGACGCTTTCGCGCCTCACCATCGACATGGCCACCGGCGCCGGCACGATCCGCGGCGTGACCATAGCGGAGAACGGCGTTCTCAATCTCGTGAACGTCCCGGCGGGAATGTCGCTCCACGACGTGACGCTTCCCGTGACGCTGCTCGAGGTCGCGGATGGCCGCAACTTCTCGACCTGGTCCATTCTCGTCAATGGCGCCCCCGCCCGACTGGGCCACCCCAAATGGGATGGGGAATCGCTGCGCCTCTTAGCCAACGCCACCATCTTCATCATCCACTAAGCCGGAGAAACCATGAATAAGACCATCCACACCACGTTCCCCGCAGTCGCGACGCTTGTCGCCGCGTTTCTTGCCACGACGGCCGGCGCCGACATCGGAGGCAACGGCTCAGCCGACACCGTTGTCTGGGACGACCCCGCAATCCCGTCGGGTTCGGCCCTCGTCAAGGTCGGCTCAAACCGCGCCATTGTCCAGACGGCGGCGGCCATCGGCAGCGACATCGACGTCCAGGGCGGCACCCTCGTCTTCTCCGGTCGCACCTGCACGAACGAGTTCTACCGCTTCCTCTTCAACGGGTCGCAATACAGTATGACCACCAATATCGCCATCGGCGATCTGCGCGTCTATTCAGGCACGGCGATGAACGCCGACGAGGAAGTCGCCCACGGCATCGGCGCGAACGGAAAAGTCCTTGCCGCCAACACCGCCGCGTCAAGCCTTGGGCCAGGCTACTGCGTCGCAAGTTTCGCCACGGCATCGAAGTCGTATTTGCCCAGCGGAGAAAAAGCCAACCTCTGGGACCTACGAAACGCCTTTGACAACAAACCCTACGACGCCGTCATGTCGAAGAACAAATACTATATTTACAACAACGCCTCGCAGGTCTGGGTGGCCTTCCGCATGGCGGCGGGGAACAACCGCGTCCAGTCCTACCTCCCCGTCAAGAGCAGCCTCACCTGGTACTGGCACCCCAGCGCCTGGCTCTTCCAAACCAGCGTCGACGGCGTGAACTGGCAGACTGTCGATACGCGGACCGGCGCGATATCCTCCGGCGGCTACGGCTCGACGCCGTTCGTCATCAAGGGCTTTCTGGCCGATGGCGCGGCGGGTTTCGACCCGGCGGCGAACGTGAAGGTCGCCACCGGCGCAACGCTTGACGCGCGCGGCGTTTCGGGCGGCCAGACGCTCTCGCACCTCACCGTCGATTGGACGGCCGGTGCCGGTACAATCAAGGGTGTGACAATCGCGCAGAACGGCATCCTCGACCTCGTAAACGTCCCGGCGGGCACAAGTCTTGGCGGTGAGACAGTCCCCGTGATGCTCTCCGGCATCGCCAGCGGCGAGAACTTCGCCTCCTGGACGGTACGCGTGAATGGCGAGGCGACGGAGAATGTCATTTGCTGGACCGGCTCCGCCCTGCGCTTCCCGATAATCTCCATCGGCGACAACAACGCCGGCGACACAGTGCTCTGGGATGACCCCTTCCTCTTGGAAGGCGCGCCTCTCGTCAAGGTCGGCTCCAACCGCGCCATCGTCCAGACGGCGACGGCCATCGATGCCGACATCGACGTGCAGGGCGGCTCGCTCGTCTTCTCCGGCCGCACCTGCACCAACGAATGGTACCGCTTTGTGTTCAACGGAACGCAATACGGGGCTTCCACCAACATCGCCATCGGCGACCTGCGCGTCTATGCCGACGCCGCCGGGACCGAGGAGATCGCCGGCGGCATCGGCACGAACGGCAACGTCCTCGCCGCCAACACCGCCGCGTCAAGTCTTGCCCGCGGCCAGTGCGTCGCGAGCTTCGAAACGACCTCGACCAAGCCAATCGGACAGAGCGCCAGTCTCTGGGATTTGCGCAACGCCTTCGACAACAACCCCCACGCAGCCGTCCTGTCGAAGAACAAATACTACATCTACAACAATGCCTCGCAAGTGTGGGTGGCCTTCCGCATGGCGGCGGGTAACAACCGCGTCCAGTCCTACCTCCCCGTCAAGAGCAACCTCACCTGGTGGTGGCACCCCAGCGCGTGGCTCTTCCAGACCAGCGTTGACGGCGTCTACTGGACGACGCTTGACACGCAAACCGGCGCCCTGACCTCCAGCGGCTACGGCTCGACGCCGTTCGTGATCAAGGGCTTCCTGGCCGACGGCGCGGCGGGTTTCGCCACGAACGCCAACGTAAAGGTCGCCGCCGGCGCGACGCTTGACGCCTCGGGCGTCGCGGGCGGGCAGACGCTCTCGCACCTCACGGTCGACTGGACCGCCGGTGCTGGCACGATCCGCGGCGTGACGATTGCGCAGAACGGCGTTCTCGACCTTGTGAACGTCCCCGCCGGCGCGCGGATCGGCGGCAAGACAATCCCCGTCACGCTCTCCGACATTGCGAATGGCGCGAACTTCGGCTCCTGGACCATCCGTGTGAACGGCGCCGTGGCCACCGAGGAACTCCGCTGGACCGGCACCGTGCTGCGCATTCCGGGTGCCTTTGTTCTCTCCATTTGGTAGGGGGCGGTCGATGACGGGTTCCGGCGACCTCTTCGTCCTTGAGGGCACAGCCACCTCCGACACTCTCCCGCCCCCGCCGCCATCTCCCGCCACAGTCATCTTCGTCCAATGATCAGTCACCCATCATTCGTACTTCGTTCTTCGTACTTCGTCGTTGCGGCGGCTGCGTTGGCGCTCTGCGCCAACGCGGCACCGCTCACGCTTCCGCCGCTAGAGTGGCATGTCTCCGGTGCGGCGACGCTATGTGACGGCATCCTAGCGGTCAATGCGCCCCCAGACCGACCCGGCGGCGGCGCGACGGCGCACCTCGACCTGCGTCCGTGGCGAGGAAAGTCCTTCCGCCTCACCGTGAACGCGACGATGGAAGGCGTGCCGCGCCCAAAAAAACACTGGGAGGGCCTAAACTTCCAACTCGCCATCTACGACCGCCTCATCCGCCGTCGCTCCTATCCCGAGAGCATCCGGCAGCGCTTCGGCGACATGGCCGAAACAACGCTCGAACTGCTCTACGACGCCAGCGTCCACGACGCCGACGAGGCGGAGCTCTTCCTCGGCCTCCAGAACGCCTCCGGCCGCGCCCGCTTCGACCTCCGTACACTCGCCATCGAAGAGACACCCTCGGCTTTTACGATTACGAACCAGGACTACGTCGTTCGGTATCCGGTTGACGAAGCCGCGATTCATCGCGGCGTCATGTCACCAGGCGGTGACATGACGGAAGATGACTTCCGCACCCTCCATGACTGGGGAGCGACGCTCCTGAGGTTCCAGATGACGCACTGTCCGTCCGAGGCCCTGACGAACGCGCCCGCCTACCGGGCGTGGCTAAACGGCCGCCTCGGCCACCTTGAGCGTGTCGTTCTGCCAATGGCGGAGAAATACGGGTTGAAGGTAATCGTCGACCTCCACAACGCCCCTGGCGGACGTGAAGGCCACGACTGGCGGCTCTTCGACGACGATGGATACTTCAAAGCGCTCGTCTCCGCATGGCGTGCGATCGCCGCGCGCTTCAAGGGGGACCGGAGAATCTACGGCTACGGCTTCTGCAACGAGCCGTTCCAGACGCGCCGCCACAAACGCGACTACTGGCAGGTCCAGAACGCCTGCGCCGAGGCTGTCCGCGCCATCGACCCGGATGCCGTCGTCATCGTCGAGTCAAATCACATGGCCGCCCCCTATGCCTTCTCCTATCTGTCGCCGCTGGCGATGGGCAATGTCGTCTACGAAGTCCACATGTACGACCCCGGAACCTTCACGCATCAGGGCGTGGGCCCCGGCGATCCGCTCGGCCTGACCTATCCGGGAACGCTCGAGAACGGCGAGCGCCTCGACAGGGAATGGCTCAGGCGGCAGCTTGCGCCCGTGCGGGAATTCCAGCTCAGGCACCACGCCCGAATACTGGTCGGCGAATTCAGCGCCATCTGCTGGGCTCCGGGGGCCGATGCCTACATCCGCGACTGCATCGCCCTCTTCGAGGAATACGGCTGGGACTGGTGCTACCACGCCTTCCGCGAATGGCGCGCCTGGAGCGTCGAGCATGAAGGCCCCGACCGCGACCATTTGGTCCCCTCCCCCGACAATCCGAGAAAGCGGGCGCTTCTTGAAGGCCTTGCGCAATGATGACGGCTTCACATAGCTTCTCATTCCACCTCGGCGGCGACGAAACCGCCGTTTTCGACTTCGGCCCTGAGACGGTCGGCGGTTACGCCGCCTTCGAGGTCGTCTCCTTTTCGCCAGCACCCGATGGAACTCTTCCCGTTCTGCGCCTCTCCTACGCCTGCCACCCGGACGGCCTTTCACCCACAGGCGACTTCCCGCGCGAGGAACACGCCGAGTACCTTCATGTCGACAACCCCGTCCTCCCCGCCAATCCCAACCGACACGAACTCTACACCATCCCGCGCACCGGCACTTTCGTCGCTCCGCTGATTCAGGGGCAGTTGCGCTATGTCCGCGCCTCGCTCGACACCCCCGGCGCGTCCGTCGCAATCGAGAATCTCCGCATCTCCAATCCCGGCGTCCATTCCGATGCCGAACCAATCGGCTCCTTCGAATGCTCCGACCCGCAACTGGAGGCGATCTGGCGTCTTGGGATCCGCTCATGCCAGATGGCGTCGCTCACCAACCCGGACGGCTGGCGCGTCGCCGAAGGAATGCTTCTGCCGCGTCGGCTTGAGCGCGGCGCGGCGGAGGGCTGGTGCCGCTTCGTACCGGACTTCGAAGGGACGCTGGAGCTGGACGTGGAATTCCGCAAGAACCCCCATGTCTCCGCGCCCGCTTTTTTCGAGGTCTTCACGGGATGGCGCGAAGCCGAACCGGCAGTACGGCAGGTCGTCAGGCAAGAAGGCGTTGACGGCGAGATCCACACCGTGCGCATCCCGCTCAAACCTGGCCGCTTCGGCTTCCGCCTCGAAAAGGAGCAGTGGCCCGTCATCCACGAAGTGCGTGTCCTGGACGAGTCTGGGAGTGTTAGATGGCGCGATTGCTTTAACGCAGAGAAGCAGAGAGGCGGAGAAGCAGAGAACTCAAAGAATGAAATTAGCCGTGTAGAACGTGGAGAACGTGAAGATTCTTCTACACGATCTACACGTTCTACACGGCTAAAAAACTCTGCCTCTCTGCGCCTCTGCGTTAAAAACCAAGACCGTCCCGGCGAGGCGGTGAACTGGGTCTACCCAACGGCGCAGCCGTATCTGGCCGATGGCGGGAAGCGCGACCGCCTCGTCTGGAGCGGCGACCTCTGGTGGGCGCAGCGCACCGTCTATTGCGCCTTCGGCCCGGACGACCCGCATCTGGCCGGAGCGCTGCGCATTCTCGCCTTCAACCAGACGCCCGAAGGCTTCATTCACGCCGCGCCCTACGCGGAGAATGACGCGCCTCCATCCTCCGGCGACTACGGGCTCTTCGCCTCCGACGAATTTTCCGCATGGTTCGTGCCTGTCCTCTGGGAACACTACCTTTGGACAGGCGACGAATCGCTCGCGCGCGAACTCTGGCCGGCCGCGGACCGCGACCTCGCCTACCTCGCAACGCGCATGGGAAACGACGGG
>JAEEGH010025119.1_pt1 | contig 11971 bp, 3 predicted proteins | sample 9134181 | NCBI WGS metagenome assembly JAEEGH01 (sample SAMN16246544, study PRJNA631951) | gut metagenome | biome: gut microbiome; feature: rumen; material: DP-attached | host: Bos | place: Iran: Karaj | collected 2018-10
CTACCGAGGAGGTTCGAACCTCAGGTTGTCCTCCCTCCCCGCCTCTCTCGAAGAGATAGGTGAAGGGGCCTTCTTCGGATGCACATCCGTCGAAGAATTCAAAATCGACACGGACAACAAATCACTCAAAGTGCGCAGGAAAGCACTGTACAGCGGTAACACCCTCATCGCCTACCCCGCCGGATGCGTCGACAAGGAATTCGAGATCCCCGACGGTACCGTCGGAATCTCCGACCTCGCCTTCTGCGGCAACCCACACATCAACACCATCAGGATAGGGTCTAAAATAAAATCGGTGACAGCGAAGGCATGCTCCGGATGCAGAAGGCTCTCCAAGGTCAGGGTCAGCGCCGCCAACGACGATTTCCTCAGTACAGGGGGCGCCCTGTACAGCGATTCCGGCAGGACGCTTGTATTCGTCCCCCCGACCCCCAGGAGACTGTTCGTCAGACTGATCGGCGTAGAGAATCTGGCACCGTCATGCATGGCCGAATGCAACATCGATTCCATCCATCTACACGACTGCCTGGAGACCATAGCTCCCGATGCGTTCGGCGAGACCTGCAGGCCCAAGAAGGTGTACGTGGACACCAATTTCGACTGCGACCTCCCGTTCGGGATAAGCATGGACGGTGTGGATGCCGACGAACAATGCGGAGGCATGATATTCCGCCGTGACAGGGACGGGAGGTACCAACTCGTAGGTATGATGCCTGCCCAGGAGAGACGTTTCGGCGAGTTGGACGAATCCTCGCTCCTGATGTACGGGGACCATGACATGGAGGATTCGGAGTTCCGCCCGGTGAAGGTGGAGGACACCAGCTTCAGCGACATAGCCGGGCTGGAGGATGCCAAGGATGCGATCTACAGGAGTCTCATACTCCCAGCAAAGAATCCAGACCTCTTCGACAGGTTCGGCCTGGAGACCAGCACCGGGGTCCTACTTTACGGTCCCCCGGGAACGGGAAAGACCATGCTGGCACGCGCGGTGGCATCCGAGGTGGATGCCAGGTTCTACAGCATAAAGTCATCGGACATAAGGGACTGCTACGTCGGCGAGAGCGAGGAGAACATAAGGAAGCTGTTCGAGACCGCCAGGAATGACAAGAGGGCGGTGATCTTCTTCGACGACTTCGATTCGCTGGGAAGGAGCAGGGGGAACGGACACGAACCCTGGCAGTCCGATCTCATCGACGAATTGTTGGTGCAGATGCAGGGCATCGAGAAGCATCATGGCAGTTTGATCGTACTGGCGGCCACCAACCGTCCCTGGGAGATCGATTCCGCATTGATGAGGTCGGGGAGGTTCAGCACCCACATACACGTGGGATTGCCGAACGCGGATGCCAGGGAGATCATCATCAGGAACAGCGTGTCGAACGTCCCGCTGGCGGACGACGTGGACATAGGATACGTTGCATCCAGGACGGAGGGGTACAACGGCGCCGACGTGGAGGAGATGTGCAAGGCCGCCAAGATGAGGAGGATCTGCCTGATAGATGCCGGCGACAGCACGGAGAGGATCACAGCATCCGATTTCGAGTATGCTCTGTCGACGGTTCACAGCTCGGTGTCGAGGAAGGACCTCAGGGAGATAGAGAGGTACCGCCGCACCGGCGGGGACCCGGACTCGGAGGAGGATTACGTCCCCGCGGAGGGGAGGCTTCCCGGGTACTGGTGATGCGGGGGATGTGAAGGGCGGGTGCTAACTGTAGTGAGTCAGTCCTCCGAGCACGGGTGCGCCGTACCGTCCGGATGCGTGTTTCAACTCACGTAAAGTATTAAATGCCCACACCGCAAGTTTCAATCATAATGTATCGTCCCGCCGGGACGGTGCGACCTTTGTCCGAAAGGAGGAATGGAAATGAAGAAATTGCTGATAGCCGCAGGGGTACTCGTCCTCGCGGCGGCGATGTGCGTCCCGGTGACCGTCTTCTCCGACGGTTCCGACGCATTCGAGATAAAGGAGTCGGAGAACGGGATCTCCTGGGAATCCGACACCCTCAACGAGGAACAGGTGAACAAGCTCTACACCCAGGATCAGCTGGATGAACTGGCGGAAGGGGCGGCGCAGTTGGTGCTCTACGAAGGCTATAAGTTCACTTTCAGCAACGTGAAGGTGACCGAGGCCAAGGTGAAAGTGGCACAGGGAAAGAAGGTCACGTCCGAGGAGATGACCTGCATCGACAGCAATTCCGTCAAGGCCAAGCTCACTTTCAGGGCCACTGCCCAATCTTCAGACGACAGATTATTCAGCAACATGGCCGACAACGTCGATCTCATCAGATTCGTGAAGTTCGACAACCGTACCGTTTCCGGTATGTACTTCGATTTCGATGTGGAATTCGAGATGGTACTGACAGAGAAGTCCGTGAACGGGTACGTGCAGAACAAGGCAGGCAACTACGTGGTCGTCAAGGAGGACCGCGATATGATGGAATCCCGTTCCGTTAACGGTAACGTGAAGTGCTGCTATAACGACGGCACCGCAGACGTTACGAAGGAGTTCACAGTCGACAGGTCTTCCGAATATGGCACCAAAGGCGCACACACGGAATACGAGTTCAACGGCGATCCGGCCGATGCGAAGGAGGGCGACTGGGTCCTCTGCAAGGAACAGGATGCGGGGGACATCACCTACGTGTTCAAATTGAAGTACGAGGTAGACGGCACGTCGGGAGGCGGCGAATACGACCTCTCCGAAGAGGCGGCGGTGGAGGGCGGTCCGGCGACAGCATCAGCTACAGTCTACGAGGCCGATGACCTCGAACCCGTGACCTACGAGTTCTATCCCACCGGAGGGACCGCGGTCCCGCTGTTCTATGCGGTGAACGATCCCGCGCTGGCATCCAACGACGCTCTCAAGACCTACCTGAACGAGCACGGCTCCACCGGGGAGACCTTCAGCAGCGCCGAGGACCTGGCCGATTCCGAGTACGGCTCCGCCAAGAAGAGCCACACGATGCTCTATGTGGGCATCGGAGTGGGAGTCGTCGCCGTAGCGGCGATAGGCGCGTTCGTGTTCTTCAGGATGAGGGCATAAACACCATAACAGGGCACGGGAGAACGGACCTCCCGTGCCTTGTTTTTTTCACAATGGCCCTGATCGGGACGTTCAGAAGTCGAACAGCGTAGACTGCCTCTTACCTGTCGGCCTGGGCGGAGATTCGGGAGTCTGGGTCTTCTCCTTCTCCGGAGGTTTCTCCGGTATCCCTTCGAATGAGTTGGTCTGCATCTTGAGGCTCTTCGCCAGGGCGTTGCCTATCCTTGGCAGGTTCGCTATGGTGTAGAAGTCCGCGGCCGCGATGTCGTTCCTGTTCTTTATGCCGTTGTCGTACAGCGTCCTCGCCCTCGCCCTTCCGACGCCCCTCATGGACACCAGGTCGATAAGTTCCTCCCTGACCCCGTACTTTATGCGGGTGAGCAGTCTGCGGAGCCTCTTCACCGCCTCTGGTTTGAAGATGTTGGCGATCTCTATCATCGCGTAGGTGAGCCACTCCATGGAGTCCACCCTCGCGCGGATGTCCCCCGGGCCGATACCCATCGCCTCGATTATGTGGTCCTCCTCCCTCTCGGATATCCATTCCAGAACCATGTACGCCGTCTTGAGGTCCGACAGGAAGTACTCGTAGAAGTGGTCCGCCTCGTCGGGGACCTCAATGAGGAACTCGTCCGCGTATCTGGCGGCGATGCCCGTGAGATTGTCGCGGTCGTTCTTCTTCGGATACATCCCCAGAACGTCGGGGGTGGATGCCACCGCATGGAGGATCATCAGGTCGGCGGCGTCGTCGGTGTACTTCTCCAGCGCGTCCCTGAGGATCACGGCGGATTCAGGTTCTATGTAGAGGTCGGACACCCTCTTCCCGAACGGCAGTGGACCGATGATCCCGTCGTCGTCCTTGGCCATCCCCTCCTCCACCAGGTAATCCACAACGTTCTCCACGGCGCCCTCTATCCCGTAGAGGGCGGACTGGCTGCCGTAGAAGGATTCCCTGAGGAAGTCGATGATGTCGTCCACGGACGACACCTCCTCCGTCGCTATGAGGCCGAGGATGTGCATCTTCAGCACCCTCTCGTTACCCAGTTTGGATGTTATGAACTCGGAGTCACTCTCCAGGTAGTCTATCAGGAGGTGCCTGCTGTCCTCCGGGTTCTTGGCCACGAGGATGGCCTCGCCGTAGGGGTCGAACCCGGGTCTCCCGGCGCGTCCGCACATCTGCTTGATCTCCATCACGGGGATGGGGGTGTTCCCGGAGGACTCGAATCTCGTGGTGTCCCTTATTATCACTCTGCGGGCGGGGAGGTTGATACCCGCCGCAAGGGTGGGTGTGGCGACTATGACCCTGAGCGTACCCTCGCGGAAGTGGGATTCTATGTAGTGCCTCTGTTCCGATGTGAGTCCCGCGTGGTGGAAGGCTATGCCGTACTTCACGCAGGATGCCAGTTTCCTGCCTACGGCTGTGGCCTCCGAATCTCCCTCGAGGACCCTCCTGTCGTCGTCGCTCAGGGAGTACGCCCCGAGGCTGGCGATCGCGTTGCAGTATCTGGTGGCAAGGGCCTCGGTGGACCTTCTGGAGTTGACGAACACGATGCACTGCCCGCCGGAGCGGAGCATGTCCATGATGAGGGCGAGGACCTCCTCCTTGTCGTGCTCTATCTCGGTGACGGAGCCGTCGGTGAAGTCGATCCTGCCGTCGTAGTAGATGCCCTCCCTGAGCTTGATGGGGCGCCAATCGCTCCTCACCAGTTCGGCATCGAGCCATTGTGCCAGATCATTGGCGTTGGATATCGTTGCGGATAAGGCGATAATCTGTAGTCCCGGGTTCCTGCGCCTCATCTTGGTCAGTGACACCTCGAGTGTCGGACCCCTCCCCGGGTCGTGGAGCATGTGTATCTCGTCGGCTATGACAAGGCCGACGGACTCTATCCATCTGCTGCCGTGGCGCATGAGGGAGTCCGCCTTCTCCGATGTCGCCACGATTACGTCGGCATCCCCCAGCTTCCTGTCGTCGGAGTCGAGGTCGCCGATGCTTATTCCCACCTTTATCCCGAGGTGGGAGAACCTGTCGAAATCATCCTTCTTCTCGGATGCGAGAGCCTTCAGGGGCACTATGTACAGTACGCGCTTGGCCTCCACGAGGATCTTCTTCAGGGCGGCGCAGTAGCCTATGAGCGACTTCCCGCTGGCCGTGGGGATGGATGCCACGAGGCTCTTCCCTTCCAGAACCTTCGGTATGGCCTCCGCCTGCGGAGGATGGAGTTCCACGAATCCCTGCTCGATGAGGGAGTCGATGGCCTCCTTCGGGAGATCGAGCTCGTCGGTGCGCATCGTGTCCTCTATGGCCCCATCCTTATTTTACGTTGCGGGGAACAGACTTTACAATTATCACAATTATAACATTTATAACATTAGTGCATTGAAATACTATCACGCACATGTGGATAATGCGAGCGGAGAACCACGCGTGACCGCACGCAGAAATGTCTTTCGTGAAACCGTTTGCAACCCAAACCTTTTCCGGGCCGCCATGCATTCCACGGCCCGTTTTTACATTTATCCTGATATATTAAAGGTCATTCAATCTAAAATGGCCGATTGCCGACCTTTTTATTTAGCGAGAGCATACATACGAATAGGGATAACCATGGGATATACGCCCCCGTTCACATTGAGCACCAGATCGGTTAATCTGATTGCCGAAATCAATGAGATGGTAGGAGGGATTTCTTCCGCAGGCCTAACCAGGGATCCCAGGTTAAGAAGGGTCAATCGTCTCAAGTCCATACAGTCATCTCTGGCCATCGAGAACAACAGCCTGACTCTTGATCAGGTAACCGATGTCATCGACGGAAAACCAGTGTTTGGCAATCCCCGCGAGATCCAAGAGGTGAAGAATGCGTTTGCCGCTTATGATGCGATGGCAGGAATGGATCCGATCAGCGTGACAGATCTACTAAGGTCGCACGGAATCATGATGCGGTCGATACTGGATGATGCTGGAAAGTTTAGACGCGGGGGCGTGGGGGTATTCTCCAGCGAAGGGATGGTGCACATGGGCCCACCTGCTGACAGGGTACCGGTTCTCATCGGTGAACTGATGGAATGGCTCCGCGATTCTGACGATCATCCGTTGGTCAAGGGCTGTGTGTTCCATTACGAATTCGAATTCATACATCCGTTCTCCGACGGGAACGGGAGGATGGGAAGGATGTGGCATACGCTCATCCTCTCCAAATGGAGGGATGGGATGGCATGGGTCCCGGTCGAATCCATCGTCAGGGAACATCAGCAGGAATACTACAATGCTATCGCCCTCTCTACCAAACTCGGGGATTCAGGGCCATTCATTGAACTCATGCTATCTCTGATATCGAATGCTCTGAAGGTTTGTATGACAGCGGATGATGACAGTGCCAGATATGGGTTGAATGCTACGGAGAGGCGTTTGTTGTCTATGATTGGGGATGGTCTTTTTAAGAATGCGGAGGATGCATCACTTGCCCTTTCGGTTTCCAAACGTACAGTGGAAAGATCGATTCGTTCCCTCAGGGAAAAAGGTCTGATTCGGCGTGACGGCAGTGATAAAAACGGCAGATGGTGCATCTGCGACGACAGGATGTCGGTGTAAATGTCGGTGTAAATGTCGGTGTAAATGTCGTATAATTTCTATCAATCAGGCATCCATTCGGATTGGTATAACGCCGATTAGTGAGAAACTGGCATAATCGTTCTTTATCGTTCACATTTTTTAAATGAACGTTCGAAAATACTTTCATTACCTGTATCCTTTATATGTCCGTTCCCACCCCTTACCTATTTTAAGAGAATCGCAGGCATTTGTACGGGTCTGTGACCAAGGGAGAGAGTAAAGATGGATCAGAAAGCAATCATCGCGATCGCCATCGCAGCTGTCGTAGTCATCGGAGGAGGCGTGGGCATAGCCCTCGCCCTCAGCAACGGAGGCGACAGCGAGGCGAGCTATACCGTCAAGTACAACGTCAACGGCGGTAACGCGATCGAAGACAAGTCATTCACCAAGAGCACGGAGACTTTCAGTCTCCCCGATGCCACCAGGGACGGGTACACGTTCCTCGGATGGTACGGTAACGCCGACTTCACCGGCGAAAAGATAACGCAGGTGGAGAAGGGAACTGAGAAGAACATAGAGGTCTGGGCCAAATGGCAGCTGGTGCTCGCGAACAACACCAAGCCGACCGCCGCTCAGATTACGGCCAACACCGACGTCAAGGTCACCTTCGATTCCGGAGCGACCAACGAGGCGAAGGTCATCGACAACGAGGTCCGCGACGCGCTCACCAGCGGTAAGACGCTGACCATCGAGGATACCCAGCAGAATCTCTCATGGACCTTCACCGGTTCGGACACCAAGCAGGCCGGATACAACAACGAGGAATTCGACACCGCAGTGGTCGCCACACCCGATACCGAGAACAAGAAGGTCGTACTCGCATTCGACTACGAGGGAACCCTCCCCTACGCGTCCACCATCAGGTACCTCTTCGGAGCGAACTACGCCGGACAGCAGGTCACCGCCGAGAACGACCGTACCCACGAGGTCGTCGGACCCTACACGGTCGACTCCCAGGGATACGTGGAGTTCCCCATCGACCACTGCTCCGACTGGGTCGTCGCGGTGTCTTACAACGTCGTGTTCGACGCTAACGGCGGAACGATCGACGGAGAGGCATCCAAGACCGTCACCGTGCAGTACAAGGCCGCAGTCGGTGCGCTTCCCACAGCCAAGAGAGCCGGTTACACATTCGACAAATGGGCAATCGACGCGAACTCCGATGCGGTCACCGCAGGGACCGCCGTCACCGACAATGTCACCTACAGGGCATTCTGGAACGAGGTCACCTACACCGTCAACTTCGACAAGAACAGCAACGACGCGACCGGAACCATGCAGTCCCTGAGCATCAACTTCACGGAGACCAAGAACCTCCCCGCATGCACCTTCACCAACACCGGTTACAGCGCATCATGGAACTTCCTCGCCGCAGGCAACGGGATCGCATTCGATGCAGGCGCACTCATAACCGGTGCGCAGGTATCCGAGGCAGCGGGCGACGGAACCGTTGTCACACTTTACGCACAGTGGGTCGCCAACACCTACACTCTCTTCTTCGACGGAGCACAGGGATCCACACCGCCCGGACAGAACGTCAAATACGGCCAGGCCGTCGGTGCTCTGCCCGAATCCACGAGGAACGGATACGCTCTCGAAGGATGGTACACACAGGCCCAGGGCGCAGGTACCAAGTACACAGCCAACACAATTTACGATGTGGCGGACGATTCTACTCTGTACGCGAACTGGACTCTCGTCGATTACAGCATCACCTATGTGCTGAACGGAGGACAGAATGCGGTAGGCAACCCCGCGACATACACCATCGAGGACGCTGTCCAGTTTGTCGCTCCGCACAGGGACAGCTATGCCTTCATGGGATGGTATGTGCAGGCAGACTTCAACAGCGACAAGGTAACTCAGATCGCTGCAGGCACCACCGGCAACATGACACTCTACGCCAGATGGGGAGCCAACAACGCCAACGTCGAGATCAGGATCGACGGACAGCTCTGGGATGTCGGCAACGATGCCATAACCCTCACCCTCAACCAGGCCAGCCATGCGATGGAGAAGAAGTCATCGGGAGTCTACTACCTCGAGACCTCCGATGCATTCCAGATCTCGGATGCGGTCTACACCGTCAAGAGAGGGAACGACACGATCGGACAGCTGACGGTCTCAGGCGGATACGGCGCATTGACCGTCAACTACTACTCCGCGCACTTCTATGTGGGCACACAGGACTACGGAGAGGTGCAGGCCGTACTGGCAGGGGCGACGTTGGCCGCGCCCCAGGAGGTCCCGTCAAAGGACGGGTACGACTTCGCGTCATGGACCTTCGGTAACGGTACTGTATACAACTTCAGCACGGAGGTCAGCTCTACCCTCTATCTCTACGCTAAATTCACACCCAAGCAGTTCACCGTCCACTTCAACACCGACGGCGGAAGCGAGATGGACTCAATCCAGGTCCTCTACGGTTCAGAGATCGAGAACGTCTCGGTGCCCACCAAGCAGGGCAACGGATTCCAGGGATTCTTCCTTGGCAACACCCAGATCTTCGATGCCGCCGGTCATCCGATGGGAACGTCCACGGCGACAACCAGATGGACGATCCTCGAGGAGACCACTCTCGTCGCCCATTGGGGCGCCATGAGCGTCACGGTCAGCTTCGGCAACATAGGTCCGGCACTGTCGGCAACCTACGGACAGCCCATGCCGGCCCTTGACCCGCTCATCTACACAATCGGAGGGGAGAACGGAAAGAGGTTCATCGGATTCTACGACGCACAGGAGGGAGGCAAGAAGTACTACAACGCCGACCTCTCCAGCGCCGTGCAGACGAGCGATCTCGAGCAGAACACCACGATGTACCCGCGCTACGAGAACATCACATACAGTGTCGTCTACAACCTCAGGGGCGGAAACGGCGAGGTCCCCAACGACCAGACTGTCCAGCTCGGAGGTACCTTCAACAAGCCTCAGAACGATCCTACCAAAGCGGGATACACCTTCACCGGATGGTCCTACTACGAGAGCATCGCGGTTGACGCTTTCGAGAATGGAGTGTGCGAGGTGCAGTCCTGGGCTCTCCAGCCCGAGGGAACGACCCTCACGCTGTACGCCCAGTGGCTGGCAAAATCATACACGATACACTTCGACGCCAACGGCGGCAGCGGACAGGCCCCCGCCGACGGCAACGCAAGGACGGGAGCCAACTTCCTTGCACCCGAGTTCAACACGACCAAGGGAGAGGGCAACAACAGGCAGTTCTTCGGAGGATGGAACACCGCCGCCAACGGCAGCGGAACCGACTACCGCGGAACCGTCCGCTTCGACGACACACTGGTCGCACTTGCTGGAAACGGCACCGAGGTCACGCTCTACGTCAAATGGGTCGCGATGGAGTTCACACCCAGCGTCGGATACACCTTCACCGGTACACATCAGTACGCCGGTGATAATGCAGTCTCAAGGCAGATGACCGTCATCGCCGTGGGCGAGACCACATACCGCGTGGCTGAGAAGACTCCCTACGAGTTGAGGGTCTACGAGTTCCCCATCGGTACCTATCCGGTGATGCAGGGATTCACATCTGCGTTGATCAACGAGATCAAGACCGGGGAACACACCAACGGAACGTTCACCGTCAACGGCGTGAGCAAGGATGTGGACATCTACACCAAGACCTGCAACTACAAGGGCGATTCGTACCAGTTCGTGATAAAGGAGACCGCCGACGGATTCATCTGCTCGGTGATCGAGACCAACACCGATACCAGTGTGGTGTGCGAGTACTCCTACCCGACGCATGCTATAGGTAATCTGCAGCCTGCGACCGTGACCTACAGGTCCTCGACGCCGTCAGCGGAGATCGTGATGCAGAACCAGACGACCTTCGCCACCGCCGACACCCTCGAGCTGAGCAGGCCTGGATACACCATGGCCAGCTGGAACATAGACAATGCGCAGTTCCTGCCCGGCGACGCCGTCATCGGCGACATGATCGTCAACGCCAACTGGCAGAAACTCTCCGCTCCGCAGACCAACATAGAGTGGAATATCAACAACAAGCCTGCAGGAATCGGTTTCGTGATCAACGGACAGGACGCTCTCAGGCAGAACGCATCGAACGGCACTGTCATGACCATCACCGGGGGAGCCGGATGGACTTATGAGAACGGAGTCTACTCTTTCACATACGATTCCATCACATACTATGCGAGGATCGACAGCACCGACGTATATACCGTCACTAACGACGGATACACGCCGACGATCACATTCGGCGCTCCCGATGAGAATTCGGCGCTCCCATACTATGTGGACATCACCTTCTACCAGCAGCTGCCTTATCTGGCACAGTACGATCCGCGTGTGAACGACGTCTTCGTATACGCTGACGAGGAAGGCACACAGGTGACCTACAAGGTCACGGAGTTCAACAACAGCCGTATCGTCTACAGCAGCTCCAACGGGCCAGACCAGTACATCCAGCAGGGCAGATTCCCCCACCCCCTGTCGATACTGCTTCCTGCCAACGGAAACGAGGGATACCTGTGGGGCATCGACGTTATCGAGTTCAACGGGAACGAGGTGCAGGTGTACGTGGTGAAAGTCGTCGCATACGAACAGTGGTATATCAGCAATTGGAACAAAGGATTGGCGACATATGTCGAACTGGAACTCCGCATAGGTGTGGAGGACGGTCTCTTCTACAGTTATGTGGAAAAGAACTACAACTATACCGAAGAGAGGATCGACGTCCTGAACCAGTACACCCTCGTATCTGCGCAGAATATCCATTCCATCATGAGGTACTCGACCACGATGAACTACACCGGAGGGACCTACAACCAGGAATCCTCATGGCAGCAGGACCTCACCGGACCGTCGACCACCATCATACCCCAGAGGGACGGAATGGTCTTCGTTGGATGGGCGCTCACCAATGAAGGTGACGTCAGATTCGCGTACGCCGACGGAGCGTTCACTCCCAGGTACTTCGAGAGAGGGGATGTCAGCCAGGGTGCGGTCAGACTGTACGCCGTATGGGAGGATGTTCCCGTCCAGCAGTACACGATATCGTACCTTCTGGGAAACAACCGTATTCAGGGATCCGAACAGACTTTCACGTCGGAGGATGGAACCGTCACCCTGAAGACCGCCCAGCAGCTGGGAATCGACTCGAAGTTATACATCATGCACTACTACATGGATGGTATGCAGACGTGGTACTGGCCGGGCGCCTCCGTATCTGCTACTGAGCTGATACAGCACGCTGATGAAGATTATGCAATCGACATCCAGGCGTGGTATGCCGACAACATCACCATCAGGATCAACGGAGACTTCGAGGACAGCGGACATCTCAG
>JAEEGH010025123.1_pt1 | contig 11970 bp, 9 predicted proteins | sample 9134181 | NCBI WGS metagenome assembly JAEEGH01 (sample SAMN16246544, study PRJNA631951) | gut metagenome | biome: gut microbiome; feature: rumen; material: DP-attached | host: Bos | place: Iran: Karaj | collected 2018-10
TTTACGACCACCAATGACGATGCGCGGCTGAGAGAGATCTTCCATTATCTAGTATCTCAGCTCCAGGATCAATTCATTGATATTCCTCTGACCGGTATGATGGAGCCCATTGTTTTCAACAGCGCCAAGATCGCAGATTACAATTACGGCGGCTGCTATCAGTTCTTCAATCCTCTTTGGATAACACCGGCTGAATAAAACACAGTATAAGCGGGGCAATTACAAGCGCAGAAAAACCCTTGTAATTGCCCCTGAATCATTGAAAACCAATGGAGACGTCGAAATGAAAGAAAAGAAGCAAAGTGATCTGGCTGTTTTGCTGGGATATGCGGGCAGCCATAAGGGCCTGACCTTTTTAGGCTTGGGCCTCTCCGCTGTCGCCATGGTGCTGGGCATGCTTCCCTACATATGCATCTGGCTCGTTGCCCGGGATCTCATTGCTGCAGCGCCAAACTGGACGCAGGCGACCGGCATCGCCCGTTACGGCTGGATGGCCTTCGGCTTTTCTTTTGGAGGTATCATCGTATATTTTGCGGCGCTGATGTGCACCCATCTGGCGGCATTCCGCACTGCGACCAACATCCGGAAGGCAGGAATGGCGCATCTGATGAAAGCGCCTCTCGGCTTTTTTGATTCCAACGCCTCCGGCCTCCTGCGCAATCGTCTCGACGGAGCGGCGGCTGAGACGGAAACCCTGCTGGCGCACAATCTGGCGGATATCGTCGGAACCATCGCCATGTTCCTAGCGATGATCGTTCTGATGTTTGTCTTTGACTGGCGCATGGGTGCGGCCTGCCTGTTGGCGGCTGTTGTTTCTGTGGCTTCCATGGGAACAATGATGGGAGGAAAGAACGCGGGGCTTATGGCGGAATACCAGGCTGCCCAGGATACCATGAGCAAGGCAGGCACCGAATATGTACGCGGCATCCCTGTGGTAAAAGTCTTCCAGCAGACGGTTTATTCCTTCAAAGCCTTCCAGCAGGCCATTGAGGATTACAGCGCTAAGGCAGAACATTATCAGGGCGATGTCTGCAAGGTTCCGCAGGCGGTCAATCTGACGTTCACGGAAGGCGCTTTTATCTTCCTTGTTCCGGCTGCCCTGCTTCTGGCTCCCGCAGCGCTGAAGTCCGGGAGTTTCGCCGTATTTGTGACAAACTTTGCCTTCTACGCTGTCTTTTCCGCGATTATCTCCACTGCGCTTGCCAAAATCATGTTTGCAGCCAGCGGAACGATGCTGGCAAGCACAGCACTGGGGCGTATCCGGCAGGTTATGAGTGCTCCGGTGCTAAAGGTTACTGACCATCCACTGGAACCGCAGGGAAATCGTGTCAGCTTTAAAGATGTCTGCTTCACTTATGAGGGCGCTGAACATCCCGCGCTGGATCATCTTTCTTTTGATGTGGAACCGGGACAGACCGTCGCGCTGGTAGGCCCCTCCGGTGGCGGCAAAACCACGGCGGCGAGCCTGATTCCCCGATTCTGGGATGTAACAGATGGCTGCGTAGAGGTAGGCGGCGTTGATGTTCGCAATGCCGACCCTCATGTGCTGATGAATCGTGTGGCTTTCGTTTTCCAGAACACCCACCTGTTCAAAGCATCCATATTGGAAAATGTCCGGGCGGCCAGGCCCGAAGCATCCCGCGAAGAGGCAGAGGCAGTGCTTCAGGCAGCTCAGTGCGGCGACATACTCGCGAAGCTCCCTGATGGAATGGATACCGTGATTGGAACCGAGGGGACTTACCTTTCCGGAGGAGAGCAGCAGCGTGTAGCGCTTGCCCGGGCGATCCTGAAGGATGCTCCCATTGTAGTGCTGGACGAAGCAACGGCATTTGCCGATCCTGAGAATGAAGCCTTGATTCAAAAGGCTTTTGCGAAGCTTACAGAGGGACGCACGGTCATTATGATCGCGCATCGACTTTCGACTGTAGTGAACGCTGATAAGATCATCGTCCTGAGCGAAGGAAAAAAGGTGGAAGAAGGCACGCACGAAGAGCTTCTCCACTCCGGAGGCTTATATTCCCGGATGTGGAAAGATTATAATCAGGCGGTAAAATGGCGTATTTCGGCGGAAGTGGAGGCAAAGTAAGATGTTTGGAAAGGAATTTCAGCGCAAATACGCTTTGACGGATCAGGGCGTTGTCAACACGAAAAAAGGAACCTTCTGGACTGTCATCGTGAATCTTGTCGTCATGGGCAGTATGGGAGTCCTTTATCTGATGATGACGAGGTTTATGGATACCCTTGTTTCCGGCGCTCCTCTGGCGAACGGCTTGCCCTATCTTCTGCTTACGCTCGCCTTTCTGGTTCTCGCTTTTATTACACATCTGGAACAATATAAGGCGACCTATGGGCTGGTGTACGGGGAAGTGAAAACCATGCGCATCGGGCTTGCAGAACAGCTGCGCAAACTCCCGCTTGGTTATTTTGGCAAGAGAGATCTCGCGGATCTGACGGAGACCATTATGGGTGACGTCAACCGCTTAGAGCATGTCTGGTCCCATTGTCTGGGGTATCTCTACGGATCTTATATTTCAACGGCAATTATCGCAGTCGGCCTTTTCGCCTATAACTGGAAGTTGGCCCTTGCTACGCTCTGGGGTGTTCCCGTCGCGTTCGGTCTGTTGTTTGGGAGCCGGAAGCTTACTGAGCATAACTCTCGTATTACGAAGGAGGCCGGGATCCGTGTCTCCGACGGGATTCAGGAGACTCTTGAGAACATCCGGGAAATCCGGGCGACCAATCAGGAAAACCGTTTTCTGGATGAAATGAATGAGAAAATCGATCACCATGAGAAAACAATGATTAAGGGGGAACTGACCGCCGGTATTTTTGTAAACGCGGCCAGCGTTATTATGCGGCTGGGCGTGGCCACGACCATTCTGACGGGTACAAAGCTGATCCTTGCCGGCAATATTGATTTTATGCTGCTGTTTATGTTCCTGCTGGTGATCACACGGGTTTATGCTCCCTTTGATCAGGCTCTGGCGATGATTGCGGAGATGTTCATTTCGCAGGTTTCTGCGGATCGTCTGATGGAAATCTATGACGCCCCTACCGCCGAAGGTGCGGAGGAATTCTCGCCAGAAGGACATGATATTGTGTTCAACGATGTGGGCTTTGCCTACGACCAGGAGCAGGTTTTAAGAGGTGTCAGTTTCACCGCCAAAGAGGGGGAAGTAACCGCACTGGTGGGGCCGTCCGGTTCCGGCAAAAGTACATGCGCCCGCCTTGCTGCCCGGCTCTGGGATATTGACGGCGGTACGATCCGGGTGGGGGGCGTGGATATCTCCTCCGTGGACCCGGAGGTGCTGCTCAGCGACTATTCCATGGTGTTTCAGGATGTGGTGCTCTTTGACGACACCGTCATGGAGAATATCCGTCTGGGAAAACATGGAGCGACGGACGCGGATGTCCGGGCCGCGGCGCGGGCAGCCAATTGCGACGAATTCGTGGAAAAGCTGCCTCAGGGCTACCTGACCCCCATCGGGGAAAACGGAGCCAAGCTCTCCGGCGGCGAGCGCCAGCGCATCTCCATCGCCCGTGCGCTGCTGAAAAACGCGCCCATCGTGCTGCTGGACGAGGCCACGGCTTCCCTGGATGTGGAGAACGAAACGAAGGTACAGGGTGCCCTGTCCCGCCTGCTGGAGGGGAAGACCGTGTTGGTCATCGCCCACCGGATGCGCACCGTGGAGGCGGCGGACAAGATCGTCGTCCTGGCCGATGGCAAGGTAGCCGAAGAAGGAAGCCCGAAAGAACTCTTCAACGCCGAAAACGGCATATTCCGCCGCATGACCGAGCTGCAGGCAGCCAGCGCGGGCTGGACATTATAACAAAGGAGAAGGTAGACAATGAAGACAGACAACAAGCTCAAAGGCCGGGACCTGATCAACATCGGTATTTACGGCGCGATCTACTTTGTGATCCTCTTCGCGGTAGCCATGCTGGGCATGATCCCCATTTTCCTCCCGCTGCTGAGCGTGCTTGTGCCGATCCTCGGCGGCATCCCGTTCATGCTGTTCCTCACGAAGGTCAAGAAACCCGGCATGATCTTTATCTTTGCCATGATCATGGGCATCCTGATGCTCCTCACCGGCATGGGTCCCTGGCCGCTGCTGACCTGCGCCGTCGCGGGCGTCCTGGCGGAACTCTGCATGAAGAGCGGGGAGTATAAGAGCGCCAAAAAGGCGGTGCTTGCCTATGGCCTGTTCAGTATGTGGATCTTCGGCAACTACCTGCCGCTGTTCACGGACTATGAGGGCTATTTTGCCCAGCGCGCAGATTACGGTCAGGCATACATCGACGCCGTCAGCAAGCTGATGCCCCTCTGGATGGCTCCCGTTCTGCTGGTTGCCTGCTTTGTCTGCGGGCTCCTGGGCGGGCTTTTGGGCCGGGCTCTGCTGAAAAAGCACTTCGAAAAGGCCGGTCTCGCCTGATGGCCTGTTCATCGCGTGAGGCACAGGAAAACCGCCGCAGCTTCCTGGACCCGCGAACCAAGCTGGCGGTCGTTCTTGTGCTGGCGGTATTCGTCATGGGCGGGCTTGGCGGAGACCAGGTCAGGCCGATCAAAACGGTCCTGTCCTCTCTGCCGTTCCTCCTGCTGCTTGCGGAGCGGCAGTGGAAGCGGTTTGCACGAGGCGCAGCCATGCTGGCGGCCGGCTATGGGCTCCTCGCCCTCATGCCGTATCTGCCGGGGGTACTCAATTATTTCGCCCTGTTCTGCGGCGGCATCCTGACACGATTCGTCGTCACCGTCGTCATGGGAGAATACCTGATCGCCACCACCTCCGTCAGTGAATTCATCTCCGCCATGGAGCGGCTGCACATGCCGCAGGCGATCACGATCCCCATGTCCGTGATGTTTCGCCTCTTTCCAACCATTGGCTCAGAGTGGAAATCCATTCGCCGCGCCATGCGGATGCGAGGTATCCATCTCGGCGGGGCCAAGGCCGGGCAGGTGCTGGAATACCAGCTGGTGCCTATGATGACCTCAACGGTGCGCATCGGGGAAGATCTGTCCGCTTCCGCGCTGACACGGGGATTGGGCGGTCCGACACGGCGCACCAATATCTGCCGGATCGGATTTCGGATACAAGACTATGTGCTGCTGGCCGGATGTTTGTTTACGGTCATCGTCTGGATTCTTGAACTGTGCGGGGTGGCGCTATGGTAGAACTGAAAAACGTGAGCTTCCGGTATTCCGCAGGAGATGCGCAGACCGGCGGCGGAAACAGCCTGACGGACGTCAGTCTTACGGTGCAGACCGGTGAATTCGTATTGCTGACCGGCCCGTCAGGCTGCGGGAAGACGACGATCCTGCGGCTCATCAACGGACTGATCCCGCATTTTTACCCCGGCGCCGTCAGTGGCGAGATTCGGATCGACGGACAAAATGTCGCAGAGCGGGAGCTGTACGATACGGCCCTTTCCGTCGGAACCGTCTTTCAGAATCCGCGCAGCCAGTTTTACAATGTGGATACCACCGGCGAGCTGGCCTTCGGCTGCGAGAACCGGGGCTTGCCGGAGAAGGAAATCTACAAGAGGATCGACGATACCGTTTCCCGTTTTTGCATCGAAAACCTGATGGATCGGAATATCTTCCGCTTGTCCGACGGCGAGAAACAGAAGATCGCCTGCGCTTCCGTGGATGTGGCCGGAGCCGGTATCGTTCTGCTGGATGAGCCTTCTGCCAATCTGGATCATGAGGCGACTCTGGCCCTGCGGGATCTGATTCTATGCTGGCGGGAACAGGGAAAAACGATCATCGCTGCAGAGCATCGGATCGCGTATCTCTGGGATCTCATCGACCGTGCAGTGATCCTGCGTGACGGTAGAATCTTTCGGGAACTGAGGGGCATGGAGAAGGACGAACTCACCCCGGACGCACTGACGGCGCTGGGCCTGCGCTCCAGCGGAATGGAAGCGCCGGATCAAATCGCGCTCCCAATGGCAGACGCTGCGGATGAACCGATGATCCTTCGCGACTTTTACCTTCGGTATCCGGGTTCGGAGCGAGCTGCAGTCTCGTTTCCGGAGCTGTGTCTTGCTGTCGGCGAAATCACGGCCATCACCGGCTCCAACGGCGCGGGGAAGACCAGCTTCCTGCACTGTCTTTGCGGGTTGGAACGGCACTGCAGGGGAACACTGACGTATAAGGGGAAAAGCTACGATCGAAGAGCCCGGCAAAAGCTCTGCTTCATGGTTATGCAGGACACAGGAAATCAGCTGTTCACTGAGAGTGTGCTGGATGAGGTGCTGATCAGTCTTCCAAAGAATACGGAAAATGAGAAAGAGTTGGCTGCTGAGATACTACGTCGGCTCGATCTGGACGCATTTCTCGACCGGCACCCGCAGAGCCTTTCCGGCGGACAGAAGCAGCGGCTTGCCATTGCCTGCGCGCTGGCCTCCGGGCGGGAGATACTGCTGCTGGACGAGCCGACAAGCGGACTGGACTACGCGCATATGCTGGAGACGGCGGAGCTGCTCATGCAGCTGCAGACGATGGGAACAACGATTCTTGTGGTCACCCACGACAGCGAGCTGATCCGCGCTTGTTGCAGCCGTAGGCTTTCCATCTCAAAATAGAATTAAATGATACTGTATGCCTTTGCATATGGCATATAGAATTAAATGATACTGTATGCCATATGCAAAGGCAGAGAGAAATCAAGAGGAAATTCAAAAAGCCAGTCGTTTTTCTTCTTGACAAACGGCTGTGACTTTGATAGGGTTAGCAGTAGGTAACCAAAGCTTGCGCCGTCAACGGCGGCGTTTTTTGGAAGCTTGAAGTTAGCTGCTGCTAACCATTGACTTCTGCGCTTCCTTTGACACCGCTGGCCGCACAAGCGAAAAACTGTATGAAAAGAGGTAGAAGTATGAAACGGACAAGTCTTTTGGCGCTCCTGCTGGCGCTGACCCTGCTGCTGGGTGCGCTGCCCATGACCGCAGCCGCGGCGGACGCACCGCTTAGCCGCAGCGAAGCGGTCCTGTACCTGTGGGAGGATGCGGGTCAGCCGGAACCTTCCCTGGATATCGTTCCCTTCAGCGACGTCGACCCCGCTGCGGTCTATTATCCGGCGGTGCTCTGGGCATTTGAGACCGGCCTCACCGACGGCACCGGCAGCGGACGGTTCTCGCCGGACGGCATCGTGACAAAAGCGCAAATGATCGCCTTCCTCTGGAAGCTGGCGGACAGACCCGCCGTCCCGGCGGAGCTGCCCTTCAGTGATGTATCGGACGACGCTTGGTATGTCCCCGCTCTGCGCTGGGCGCTGGACGCCGGGCTGATCGACGAAAGCGCTTCCGCCTTCTCTCCCAACGACCCGGTCAGCCTTGAAAGCCTGCAGGCCCTGCTTGCCCCTGCGAAGGGAAGCGGTTTCCTGGCGCAGCTCCGCGGCAACTATATAGAGCTTTTCCCGGAGATGAGCAGAGACGAATACCTCTCCGTCTGGAGCGAGGTGCTGCTGCCTTACTGCAGCAGCGAGGAAGAGCTGGGTATGTATTATCAGATGTTCACTCAGCGCTTCATGAGCGAGCTGTACGGGGATGCCGCCGTGGAAGCCTATGCCGCCGACCCGGAGAGCGCCATGTTCAACTGCTTCTTCCTTGGTGACGTGGCCCGATTCACCATCGAAGGGAACGTCATCAGCGGCGAGGATGCCCAAGGAAAGGAACTGTTCCGTCATCGCTATCGCTATGTGGGGGACATGGCGGTCACCTACTTCGGCATGGAACTGCCCACAGCCATGCACGTTTATGAGAGCAGCGACGCTGCTGCGGACGGCTTCCGTTACTTTGCTTTCAGCGACGACACTCCCGCCGAGACCTATCACCTGGAATTTCGCTACGGGGCAAATATGGAAAACCTTACGGACTATACCGCGGGGGAATACGCCTACTGGCTGGCCTCCGCCATTCCCGCCGATTACGACGCACAATGCATGACCGACTGCATCACCCTTTTCGTGACGGAAAACCTGGGCGGTGCGGAGGAGCAGGACGCCTTTTCCGCCATTGCGGGGGAGAATGGCGCGACCTATGAAAACCTCTTCTCCGTCATTCTGGATGAAAAGTACGCTTCCCTCTGGCACGATTACTGCGCCGCCGTGGTGGGCGAGGAGCAGGCGGACGCTTTCGTGCAGATGCTCAAGGGCGCCATCAGCGCCGACGTTTACGGCGAAGAAGCCGCGGCGGCTTACGCGGGGAGCAGTTCTTACGCCTTCGATTGCTGGTTCATACATGACGCCGCGCTCTTTACCTTTAACCCCGATCACAGCGCCACCGTCACGCTGACCGACGGTTCTCAGCAGAGCTATCATTACGAACCACTGGGTACCGCCGTCATGGGCGCGGATGAGACGATCCTGTATCAGGGAATGGAAATCTCCATGGCTACCGAGGGCGAGCTGTACCGAAGCACCGAGCCCGCCGGAGAATTCAGCTATCTCTTCTTCCTGCCGGACACCATGGAGACGACCTATCATCTGGAATTCCGCTACGGAAGCGACCCGGAAGCTCTCATGGGCTATATGAAGGGCCCCTATGCCTACTGGTTGGCAGCGGCGATCGACGCGGACGCGGACGCGGAGACCGTCGAGAAGGTCATCCGCCTGTTCTGCCTGGAAAACATGGACTATTCCCAGCACGCGGAAGCCGCCCTGACGCAGCTCGCCGACTTCGTGGGGACCTGGGACGCAGACCTGAGCGCTTTCGGCGAAGCCTATGAAAACGTGTCCCTGTATTTCACCATCGACGAAAGCGGGCACGGGATCACCTGGATGAACGGAGTACAGACCGCGGAATTTGAAGCCTATGCCTACGAGACCGAACCGGGAAAGGGCGTCTATGTGGCGTATGATCTCACGGGCTTTGAGCCGGAAGGCGCGGCTTACGCCATGCAGACCGACGCCCGGGGGAGGACGGTCCTTACGCTCTGCGCAGCCGACGGGACCATCAGCTATGTGAAGGAGTCCTTCGCCGGCGGAAAAGGCGCGGCGGAGGATCCCTGGCAGATCGCGACGGCGGAGCAGCTGGATCATGTGCGGAGGGATCTCACTGCCCATTATGTTCTGGTAAACGATATCGACCTCTCCGCATATGAAAACTGGGAGCCCATCGGTTCCTTCCGGTCTCTTTCCGATGCGCCGGAGGATGCGGAAGTGCCGCATCCCGACTATGCGTTTACCGGGACGTTCGACGGGAACGGCCATACGATCTCCAATCTCAACGTGGCAAGCCAGTCTCCCATCGGCGCCGGCTTGTTCGGGTGCGCCTCGGGGACGGAGAACGGAGCCGCCTGTATCCGGAATTTCACCTTGAAGGATATCCGCGTTTCCGGCGGATACCTTGTGGGCGGCGCAGTGGGTCTTCAGTTCATGAATTGCCCCGTGTCAGACATCACACTGACAGGCGATAACAAACTGACCGGCATGCAGGGGATCGGCGGTATCGTGGGCACCGGCTTCGACCTGATTGAGAATTGCACCGCAACGGCGGATATCACGGTTCTGGGTGACGATGGCGCCTGCGCCGGGCTCATTGCGGGCGGAACGACCATGAGTTCCATCAAAAACTGCCGGGTGATCGGAGGCAGCATCACCGCCGAGGGGAACGTAGCCTGGGGCTTTGGCGCCGTCTGCGGCGCGCCCTGGGGAGCGCCTGAGATCGCGGACTGCTCGGCGATCGGAACCAGGATCACGGTAAGCGGCGAAGGAAACCGCCTCGTCGGAGGGCTGGTCGGATTCGGCGGCACCTACGGCGACGCGGCCCCCGCGCAGATTGCCGGCTGCATGGTGGAAGACGTGGTGATCGTTGTTTCAGACAGCACGGATTCCGTCGGCGGACTGATCGGCGGCGGAAAAGAAATGATGGAGGGCGTCGATGTCATGTCCTCTTTTGAAATCAAAGGATGCAGCGTTTCCGGGACGATTTCTGGCGGCAGAGAGAATGTAGCTCCGGTGGTGGGAGATCCGGCCTGTGCAGTTTCCGTTGATTGCGAAGGAGGCATGAAGCTGGTGGATTCCCTGGCTGGATAATAAACAAAATAGGCAACGGCTCGGAGAACGCCACGCGGCGTTCTCCGAGCCGTTGCTGGAACAAAAAGGAATGAAAAGGAGTAGAATCAGGTCAAGGCTTTTCCCAGAGCTATGCAATTTGCTTTGCCTGCGTCGTCAGGGGCCTCGTGGCAGATCATATCCTCAGCGGCAAAGCCTGCTCCGGCCTCGGCGCAGCGCGCATGCCAGGAACGCATCCATTCCCCGTCTCCCCAGCCGTAGGAGCCGAAAAGGGCGATGCGTTTTCCTGCCAGTTTTCTCTCGCAAGCAGAGAACATGGGCTCGAATTGTCCGTCATGCCATGGCATGGGCCTCCATGATCCCACGTAGCGCTTCTCCGGAACTGACATGGGAGCGAACGATCTTTGTCTTTTCCCCCAATTCGTTCATGGTATACCGCAGCATTTTATGAGACATGGTGCTGGTGAACAGGACCACCATATCCGGGCTGCCCAGTGAACCCTTCATTCCGCTTTTCATCTGTGTGAATACCTTGGCCTTACAGCCGTATTCCGCGCAAATATCCTTGTACTGCCGCACCATGCGGTCATGTCCTCCTATGATCACCACGCTCATATCGTATTCTCCTTTTAGGTTAGCAGCTGCTAACCATCGCCCTTCAAAAGAGGCGGCTGTATCAATGCCGCCTGCGTTTGCGGTTGTCTTGTGCTAACTATATCATCTTGTCTTAGCCCAGTCAAGAAGAATTCTTCTTTCTGAGCAAACCAGCGATATCAAGTCATTTATCCATCAAAGCTCAAGAAAAGGGATTAGATGGAAAGATAGTCGTAGTTGTGGTTTGATTCCATGGAGCGGCGATTGCCAATCCTGCACGCAACAATCTGTATTTCGGTTGGCATGATTTTGACCTTAACGGCAAGTCAGAGCTGGTCATCGCTGCCGGAGATGAAGATCATAAGCAGCCCGTGGCGATTTACGCCTTTGACGGCGAAAACATGGTCTATCTCTGCAAGGAACATCCGCTTGGCGAACGTTCTTTCCTCACATACTTCCGAGACGGCCTGTTTGCCGTTCAAAGCTCCGGAGGCGCCGCAACCGGCAGCATTTCTCTCTGGCGGATCGCCTCTGACGGCTATAGTACCGAGGCCGTCAATACGGTTGACTATAGAATACAAGGATGAGAATACCGTTGTCTATACATCGGAGTCTGGGAATCTTCCGGCAGAGGGGTTCAACGCAGCAGAGTATCTCGCAGGCTTCAGCGTGCCCATTGAGTACACCCTGTTTGCAGCGAAAAGCGCCGGCTCCTGAACAGCGTCCCCATTTGCCTCCCAACCCCTGGTGAGTCCAGCCAGAATCCATTCGAGCAGGCATTTTATGCTTCAGTTCTTATAGTTCCCCCGTACCCGGCGGAGGGGCGGCCTGCATGACAGATTTGCCATTGCGATACTTGGCACTGTTGCCCATCGGCAGAAAAGCCATTTCAAGCCGCCGTTTGCCTCTTTCCCTCAATTCGAAAGGCTAACGAGTTGTTCCGTTCCGTGCTGGGGTGATTCCTCATATTGTGTTTAGCGTTTGCTTGTGGTATACTAACACTTGTAAAGATATGTCTGGAGGTGATTCGACGTGGCGTTGGATTTTTTGCTGCAGGAAGCGCAGGGCTTGAGCGAAGATGCGTTGATGCAGGTTGTGCGCTTTATGAGGTTCATGAAAACAGAGAGCAGCGAAAAGACTGCTAAAACTGCATCTGGAGCCGCAAACGAACGGAAAGCCTATCGAAAAGCCGGAGCATATAAAGGAAGAATCTGGATGGCAGATGATTTCGACGCTCCATTAAAAGAATTCGGGGAGTATATGTGATGCTGCTGCTTGACACCCATGCTTACCTGTGGTTTCTCATGGACGATCCAAAATTTCCAGCCTCGGTAAAAAGATTGATAGAATCTGAAGAGACTGTATG
>JAEEGH010025130.1_pt1 | contig 11968 bp, 10 predicted proteins | sample 9134181 | NCBI WGS metagenome assembly JAEEGH01 (sample SAMN16246544, study PRJNA631951) | gut metagenome | biome: gut microbiome; feature: rumen; material: DP-attached | host: Bos | place: Iran: Karaj | collected 2018-10
TAAAATTCGTCCACGATCTTGATCTTTACGTTCGGCGAGGTCGTCGCGTACATGCAGACCACGTAGTTCGGCCGGAATTCCACGATGTCGCCCAGTTTATAGTCTCTGTCGCAGTCTTCCAGGTCCAGCATGGTGTGGTCGGAACTGGATCCCCAGATCCGGATCTGCGGATCCAGCGGGGTAAGCCCCTCTTCCGTGCCGCCGAAGTCCTGCTTGCCGAAAGCCAGAATGGCACGTTTGCGAACGCCGAGGTCCACGTACTTGCGCACGTCGTTCAGCGCTGCGGCGCCCATGTTGCCGTTGGGCATCGTCGGCTTGTTCTTCAGCTCGACGATCTCCGCGCGGACGCGGAACGCGTCGACCCGTTCGGGGAAGTCTTCCTTCCAGGTGTATTCGGCCTTGGTGATGAGCGAGATGCCGGCCCGGATGTCGTTGACCCGGGGGTTCAGCTCGCCCTCCGCCATGTTGTGGAAGGACTGCGTACCGCCGATGGACAGCACGTCGAGTTCACGGCCGATCTTCGCCTCGATCTTTTCCATGATGTCGGCCAGCCAGTCCACCTTGTCCTTGGACACGCAGACGGAGCCGTAGCAGCCGAAGTTCGCGCCGATGCCGTAAAGCTTTAAGCCCGGCATGCCGTACTCGACCATGGAGGCGGCTTCGATCATCACGTTTTCGTCTTCGAAGCCTTCGCGGCGGTCACCGATATCCTTCATCAGGATGACCCGGTGCACCTTGCCCTGCTTGATCGCCTCGTCGTTGAGCTTCTGCAGCACGGCCAGCTCGGAATTCAGGGAGATATCCGCGTATTTGACGACCAGATCGCACTCGGACAGAGCGGGGATGCGCAGGAGTTCCGTGATGATCTCCGGGTAGCGCTCCTTGATCTTCTGCACCTGGTCGATGCGGGAGGTGGCGATAGCTCTGGGATGGCAGTCCCACAGAGCTTTGCAGGCTTCCGGCACGGCGGTGAATCCCTTGACGACAGCCGTGATGCGGATGTTGTAAGGCCTGCACATTTCCTTCAGACAGTTGAAATTATGCTGCAGATTCCTGGTGTTGATGACTAACTGCGGATAGCGTTCCATGGGGCCTCCTTTCGCTTATACTCTCTTAAATTCGATGGGATCGACTTCATCGTATAGTTTGAAGCCGAAGCCGCAGATCTCTCCTTTTACGTCGGTGTGGAAGTAGATGGGGGCGTTCACGAGCAGCGTGTCCATCTTCACTTCGGGGATGTGGAATACGTCGTAGTGATGATGCAGGATCTCCTGGGTCACGCCTCTCCAGGTCATGAGCAGCTTGTCGCCCGCCAGATCGATCTCCAGCGTTCCGTGACCCGGCTCCGCGTAGGTACCCACGTAATCGGCCAGCTCGTGGGAGGGCTGGGTGCCCGCGACGAATTCGTCGCCCAGCAGGTCCAGCTTCCAGTCGCCGTGCATGTTGCCCTTGATATCCTTCACGGACCACATGCGCTCGCTCCAGTCGACCGGCTCGAAGCCCAGCACGTTGTCGATGATGGTGTAGAGCACGGAGCACTGGATGAGGATGTCCGGGCACTGCAGATTGTTGTACAGGATGATGCCCATCTGGCTCTTGGGCAGGCAGCACTGCAGCGTGCCGAAGCCCTCGATCTCGCCAAGGTGCCAGTACATGGGTTCGCCGCGGTAGTTGTCGTTGTACCAGCCCATGGCGTAGCCGCCGATGGGGGATACTTCGGGGAATCTCCACGGCCACAGCGTGTACCGCACGTTCTGCATGTGCAGGTCGCGCATGGTCTCTTCCTGCATCAGGCGCGTGCCGTCGGGCAGGACGCCTCTCTTCAGGTGGAAGTCCAGATACTTCAGCATGTCGTTGACGGTGGAGTTGATGCCGCCGGCAGGCGCGCTCACGTCGGAATTCCAGTGAGGCACCTTGAACGGCCCGTCGGGACCCGGCCAATACGAACTGCACACGTTGTCGCACTCGTCCAGATATTTGACGAGCGTGCTGCTGCGGGTCATGCCGAGGGGTTTGAAGATGCGCTCCTCGACCATGTCGTCCCACTTTCTGCCGGTCACCTTCTCCGCCACGTGCGCTGCCATATCCACCATGTAGTTGTTGTACTGCGCTTTATAGCGGAACGGGAGGTTGGGCTTCAGGTACTGCAGTCTCTTCCACAGTTCTTCTCTGTCCTCGATCGTGACGTCGGACCAGACCGCGTCGTAGGAAGCGAGGCCGGTGCGGTGGCACAGCATGTCGCGCAGCGTGCATTCGGCGGTCGCGAACGGGTCGTACATCTTGAAATCAGGCAGATAGTCCTTGATGGGCCTGTCGAAATCCAGCACGCCGTCGTCGACGAGCATGCCGATCAGGGTGGCGGTAAAGCTCTTGCTGCAGGACGCGATGCCCCACATGGTATCCGCGTCGATCGGTTCCTTCGTCTCCAGGTCTTTATACCCGAAGCCGCCGGCGAACAGCACTTCGCCGTCCTTGATGACGCCCACGCCCATGCCCGGGGTCTTGTACCGCGCCAGTTCTTTTTCTACGTATTCTTTGCTGATGACTTGCATGATCTCCTCCTATACCGGAACGGGCAGGCCGGTCTTCTCGATGAACGCCTGGTGGTTCTTGACCCGGAAGACGTCCGTGCCGTTCTCTTTGATATCCGCTTCGATCTTTTCGATCAGCATGTCCATGGAAGCGTTCGCGCGCTCGAAGCACTCGTCCGTGCAGCCCTTCAGCAGCTCTTCCGCGGACTTATCATTGCCCTGCTTCAGCAGCATGTCCGCCGCCTGCAGCGCGCGCTCGGACGCCTGATGGAACAGGCCGTCCAGATATCTTCTCTCTTCCCTGATCCACTGCACGTACTTCGGGTGATCCGCTTCCACGTCCACCTGCAGCCGCTTGGCCTTCCACCAGAACGAATCCGCAGAGTACTTGTTCGTGCCTTTTCCCATGGCTTCGGGCACGTAGCCCACGTTGAAGAACGGGATCGCAAAACTGCTGCACGGGGGAGCCATGCTGGCCCAGTACACGAACTTCGTCATCTTGAAGTCCGGCTTTCTGTATTCGGTCACCATGGAGGCTGCCGACTGGCAGGGTCCCGGTTCGCAGCCGTGCATGCAGATGCCGGCCGCCAGCGTCGCCGCGGCGCCCCAGCGGGGTTCGAGCATGGAGCCTTCGAAGTGATCGCGCAGGATGGTCCACATGTCTTCGCCCGTATACTTGCGGTTGCCGAAGCCGCGGATGATCTCGTGCGCTCTGCACTCTCTGGGATAGCCCGACAGCGTTCTCGTGTTCAGCAGCACGAAGCTCTTGGAGAAATCGAAGGGTCTCTTCGGGTCATGCAGGCCGTTGGCGGCCGCGTATTCGGCCAGGCCTTCGGAGCATTCGTCGTACTCCTCGCCGATGGTGTACAGGTTGGAGATCGGATAGATGCCCTTGATCCGCTTGGCCGCCCAGTGACGGTCCACCGTCTCCAGCAGCCAGATGGCTTCGGAGTCGGAGATCATAAAGGTGTTGTGATAGTTATCGTCCGGATTCATGTAGGCGCATCCGCCGCCCTGGCCGTACTTTTCCAGATGGTCGATGATCACGTGCATGGCCTGATACGCCGTGCGTCCTCTCTCCAGACCCAGGCGCAGCAGGTCCATACCCAGCAGCGCTTCTTCTTTCTGCGCCGGGATCTCGGACCAGTCCGCCTCGTTGCCGATGCAGACGCCGTGCTCGTTGATGCCCATCTCGAAGCCCCAGATCCACCAGGGCTGGGAACCGATCATCGCGTAGGTCTGTTCCGCCTGCGGCACTTCGATGTACGTGCATTTGACCATCTCGCCGGGCGCGTGCTTTTCCGCCGGGAAGAACTTCAGGTTCTGGCATTCGTCGGTCTCGCGGTCGGAATTCTTCGCCAGGATGTTGCAGCCGCTGACAGCCGCGCTCTTTTCCACCGCGACAGTGTCGCAGCTCGGCGTGCAATGGCAGATCTCCTTTTTTCTGTACATTTGGATCTCCTTTACTTCATTGTGATGAGTTCGTATTCTCTGGTACCCATGCCCAGTTTTTCCCCGTGTTCGAGTCCCGCGGCCCAGGCCGTATTCGGATGCAGCATGCGGAAGACGTCTTTGTCGTCGATCATCTTCTGCCGTTCGCTGCGCTTGCGGGAGTCGCGCAGGATGTCGCCGAGGACGGATCCTTCGTTGATCTCCTGGGCGTTGACCGCGTCCGCGCAGGCCTGATCGATAGCCACCGGGTCAAAACCGGCGAAGATGCCTACGTCCGGAATGATGGGCAGGTCGTTCTGACCGTCGCAGTCGCAGTCCGGAGAAACGTCCATGACGAAAGCGACGTGGAAGTTGGGCTTGCCGTTGATGACCGCCCAGGTATATTCCGCGATCTTGCAGGACAGCGCGGCTTTGCCGGAATCCCATTTCGTCTGGATGGCGTCCTTGGGGCAGACCGCGATGCAGCGTCCGCAGCCCAGGCACTTGTCTTCGTCGATGACCGCCTTTTTATTCACGACTTTGATGCCTTCGTGCGCGCAGTTCTTTTCGCAGGTCCTGCAGCCGACGCATCTCTCCTCGATCACCGCCGGCGTACCGTCGGAATGCATCTGCTGCTTGCCGCTGCGGCTGCCGCCGCCCATGCCGATGTTCTTCAGAACGCCGCCGAAGCCCGCGCTCACGTGGCCCTTGACGTGGGTCAGCGAAAGGACGATATCCGCCTCCGCCAACGCGGAACCGATCTTAGCCGTTTTGCAGTACTCGCCATTGGGAACGGGCATCTCGCGCTCGTCCAGACCCCGCAGACCGTCCGCGATGATGGTCTGCACGCCGGTCGCCAGCGGATTGTAGCCGTTGATATATGCGGAATCCAGGTGGTCGATCGCGTTCTTTCTGCCGCCGACGTACAGGGTGTTGCAGTCGGTCAGGAAAGGCTTGCCGCCCAGTTTCTTGACGTAATCGCAGACCGTGCGGGCCCAATTGGGACGCAGGTACGCCAGGTTGCCCGGCTCGCCGAAGTGGATCTTGACGGCGACGAATTTATCCTTGAAATCGATCTCCTCGAAGCCGGCCTTCTTCATCAGGCGCTCCAGCTTCTTCAGAAGGCTTTCTTCGCCCTGGGTGCGCAGATTGGTGAAGTATACTTTTGCTTTTTCCATGATTTTCTCCTTTTTGCCTCACTTCAGTGTCTGGAATTCCCTGCGGATCTCCGCCAGGGTCTGAGGTTCGGTGATGATATGGTATCCGGTGAGCGCCATGGCGCATGCGGCTTCCATCATGCGGTCCTTCGCGTAATCGGTCTGCGTGCAGGCGGCGAATTCCCGGGTGTGACCCGCCACGTTCTTCTTCGTGATCGGAAAATACGGATGAATCGTCGGGCAGACGTAGGACACGTTGCCGGCGTCCACGGAGCCGCTGGCTTCGCCCGGGTCCGCAATCTCCGTTACGCCCAGTTCTGCCAGGCTGTCGATGAACAGCCGGTTCAGCCGCTCGTTCGTCGCCAGATCGTCGTAACCCAACTCGAACGGACGCATCTGCAGCTTGCAGCCCGTCGCCATCGCGGCGGCCTTGCCGCAGTTCATGACCTGCTCGTACAGATGTTTCAGGTAGGATTTCTTCGCAGCCCGCACGTAAAAGCGGCACACGCAGTGCTCGGGGATCACGTTGCAGGCTTCGCCTCCCTGGGTGATGATGCCGTGGATGCGGGCGTCCGTCTTCGTCTGCTGGCGCAGCGCGTTGACGTTGTTGAACGTCTGGATGACCGCGTCCAGCGCGTTGATGCCCATCTCCGGCTCGCTGGCCGCATGGGCCGCCTTGCCGAAGAACTCGAACTCGATGGTCTCCATGGCCAGAGACGCCCCGCTTTTATAGTACTCGACGCTGGTCGGATGGCAGACGATGGCCGCGTCCAGATCCCGGAACACGCCCCTTTTCGCGTATTCGACCTTGGCGCCGTTCGTCTCTTCCGCGGGCGTGCCGAGCACGACGACCCAGCCGCCGGTCTCGTCGACGAGGCGGCTCAGCAGGATCCCCGCCGCGACAGACGTTGCGCCGAGCATGTTGTGGCCGCAGCCGTGTCCCACGCCGGGCAGCGCGTCGTATTCCGCCATATAGCAGACGTGCGGACCGGGTTTCGCGGAACGGTATTCCGCCCGGTAACCCGTCGGAAGCCCCAGATAGGGCTTTTCGACCCTAAATCCGTACTTTTCCAGCAGCGCAGTATGGAGTTTCGAGGATGCGAACTCCTGATTGCCCAGCTCCGGGTTTGCGTAGATCGCGTCGGAAAGAGCGACGACGTCGTCTCGGATCTCCTTCGCGGTCTGCAGGATCCTGTCTTTCATGTTTATGCCTCCTGTAAAACGTCTACTTCAGGAATCCGTCGATGATGGCCTTCTCCGCTTCCTCTTCGGTCAGTCCCAGCGTGCGCAGCTTTAAGATCTGCTCGCCCGCGATCTTTCCGATGGCGGCCTCGTGGATGAGAGCCGCGTCCCGGTTGTTCGCCACGAGTTCGGGCGACGCGTCCACTCTGCCGTTCTCCGACAGGATGGCGTCGCACTCGCTGTGACCCGTGCATTTCGCGTTGCCGATGATGTTGGACCGGTACGCCTGGTAACTGTCGCCTCTGGCGACGGAACGGCTGATCAGGTTCACGCCGCTGTCCTCGCCGTTCATCTCGACCTCGAAATCCGTCGTCGCGGTCTCGTCGCCGTCGGTCAGAAGGCGCTCCTTGATGATGAGGGTCGCGCGGTCGCCCACGGTGCCTCTGGTCTTGCGCACGGAACTGGATACGCCGCCCAGCTGGACGGTATCCATCTCCAGATAGGAATCGGGACCCAGATAGACTTCCGTCTGCGGGTCGATCGTCTTCTTCGTATCGTTCGCGCCGGTGCCGATGTGCTTCTCCACGTATTTGACCCGGGAGCCCTTCTCCAGGAAGAAGCGGTGTATGCCGCTGTGACGGGCCGGTTCCCCGGTTTCGGTGTGGATGCCGCAGCCGGCGATGATGGTGACGTCCGCGCCTTCCCCTACGAAGAAGTCGTTATAGACCAGGTCGTCCACGCCCGCCTTCGTGACGCAGGCGGGGATCAGGACGTCTTCGCCCTTCGTGCCGGGAGCGATGTGGATGTCCAGGCCGGGGTTGTCGGTCTTGGAATCGATCTTGACGTTGTCCGTGGACTGTCTGCCCAGGCTCATGCAGTTGGAGCGGATGTTGTAAGCCCCGGTAAACGCGCTCATGTCGAGCCCGGTAACGGTCTTCAGCAGATCCGCCGTATCTTTATCGATCTTGCTCAAATTCGTTCTCCTTTAATCTCTCGTGTTTCTGGGGCAGCCCGGGTCGCAGTTGTCGTTCTTGCACAGCAGGCGCGGGAAAATGGTGTGACGGTCGCCCCGCAGGCCGACCTTGCCGTTCTGGATCATCACGATCTCGTCGGCGATGGACAGGATGCGCTCCTGGTGGGAAATGATGACCAGGGAGGATTCCCTCTTGTCGCGGATGTTCTCGAACACGCGTACGAGGCTGTTGAAGCTCCACAGGTCGATGCCCGCTTCCGGTTCGTCGAACACGGACACCTTGCTGTGACGCAGCAGAACGGTCGCGATCTCGATGCGCTTGATCTCGCCGCCGGACAGGTGGTTGCCCACGCCTCTGTCGACGTATTCGCCTGCATCGAGGCCCACTTCGCGCAGGACGTTTGCGAGCTCTTCGTCCGTCAGTGTTCTGCCCGCTGCCATGTTCAGGATGTCGCGCACGGTGATGCCTTTAAAACGAACGGGCTGCTGGAACGCGTAGCCCACACCTGCGCGGGCGCGTTCTGTCGGGTCCAGCGGGACCAGGTCCATGCCGTCGAGCAGGATCTGACCTTCGTCGGGCTTTTCCACGCCTGCGATCATCTTCGCCAGCGTCGTCTTGCCGCCGCCGTTCGGACCCGTCAGGCAGATGAGTTTGCCTTCCGGGATGACCAGGTTTATGTCGTCCAGGATCTTCCGCCCCTGGGCGGAGAAACTGACATTTTTGATTTCCAACATGTTTTTCTGAGTTCTCCTTTGGTTTAGTGCATAGTTATAATAATTATAACATAAAACGGAGGGCTATTACCGCCCTCCGTTGAAATTCTAATGGAATACGCTATCGGATCCGCAGCGCCCGCATGGCGTTCAGGATGGCCAGCATGCACACGCCCACGTCCGCGAAGATCGCCAGCCACATGTTGGCGATGCCGAAGGCCGCGAGGATCAGCACCAGCACTTTGATGCCGATGGAGAACCAGATGTTCTCGTAGATGATGCGCATGGTCTTCTTCGCGATGCGGATAGCCAGCGCCACGTCCGAAGGCTTGTCGTTCATCAGCACGATATCCGCCGCCTCGACCGCCGCAGCGCTGCCCATGGATCCCATGGCGATGCCCACGTCCGAACGGCTGAGCACCGGCGCGTCGTTGATGCCGTCGCCCACGAAAGCGACTGTCTTTCCTTCGCCCTTGGTCGCGATCAGCTCTTCGACCTTGTGCACTTTGTCTTCGGGCATCATCTCGGCGTAGTACTTGTCCAGGCCCAGATCCGCCGCCACGTCGGACGCGATGTCCTGCTTGTCGCCGGTCAGCATGACGGTGCGGGAGACGCCCTGGTTTTTCAGCGCCTTGATGGCGTCCTTCGCGTCGTCCTTTTCCACGTCCGCGATCACGATGTGACCCTCGTAGCGTCCGTCGATCGCGATGTGCACGGTCGTGCCGTGCAGGTGGCATTCGTGCCATTTGACGCCGACGCGCTCCATCAGGCGGCGGTTGCCGCACTGCAGCTTCCTGCCGTCCACGATGGTCACGACGCCTTCTCCCGCGAACTCCTCGAAGGATTCCACCCTGCCCTTATCCACGCGTTTGCGCGTGCGGCGCTTGTACTCGTCCGCCAGGGACTTGGAGATCGGGTGGTCGGAGAAGCTCTCCGCGATCGCCGCGAGTTCCAGCAGTTCCTCTTCGGTGATGCCTTCGGGATGTACGGCCACGACGGAGAATACGCCCTTCGTCAGGGTCCCGGTCTTGTCGAACACGACCGTATCGGCCTTCGACAGCGCTTCCAGATAGTTGCCGCCCTTGATCAGCACGCCCTTCGAAGACGCGCCGCCGATGCCCGCAAAGAAGCTGAGAGGCACGGAGATGACCAGCGCGCAGGGGCAGCTTACGACCAGGAAGATCAGCGCTCTGTGCACCCAGACGGCCCAGTCGCCCGTCACGAGGGACGGGATGAGCGCCACCGCCAGCGCCAGTCCGCAGACGATGGGGGTGTAGTATCGCGCGAACCGCGTGATGAACTTCTCCGCCTTGCCCTTGTTGTCCGCCGCCTCCTCCACGAGTTCCAGAATGCGGGTCGCGGTGGATTCGCTGCAGGGTTTCGTCACCTTCACCTTCAGCAATCCGTTCAGGTTGATGGTGCCGGAGAAGACCTCGTCGCCCTCTTCCACGCTGCGGGGCATGGATTCGCCGGTGAGCGCCGCCGTATCCAACCGGGATTCGCCCTCCACGACGACGCCGTCCACAGGTACGCGTTCGCCGGGTTTGATGGTGATGACCGTACCGACTTCCACGTCTTCCGGGTCCACCTGCTGCAGCTCGCCGTTTTCCCCCTCGATATTCGCGTAGTCCGGCCGGATGTCCATCAGGTCCGCGATGGAACGGCGGGATTTCGCCACGGCCTTGTCCTGGAAGTACTCGCCGATGCGGTACAGCACCATGACCATGATGGCTTCTTCGTACTCGCCCATGGCGAGGGACCCGAACGTCGCCACCACCATCAGGAAGTTCTCGTCGAAGATCTGTCCGTTTTTAATGTTGCGAAAGGCCTTGCGCAGGATCTTGTGGCCGACAGCCACGTAGATGGCCAGCGCGATGGCCAATTTCAGATATGGATTCATAAAATGCCTTGCAGGGCTGAGCGCCCCGTCCTACTTTTCTACGATCTCCCAGTCGGGTTCCAGTTTCTTCGTCAGCGCCTTGGCCGCCTCCAGCACTTCGGCGAACTTGTCGTCCGCGGCAGTCAGGGTCAGCTTTTCGGTCATGAAGCTGACGGTCGCCTTTTCGACGCCGGGCAGCTTGCTGATGCCGTCTTCCAGTTTCGCAGCGCAGTTCGCGCAGTCGATGCCCTTGACTTTAAACGATTTCTTCATTTGGGTCCTCCCTATTCCTTGACGTGATCCATGCCCATCTGCAGGATCGTATGCACATGATCGTCGGCCAGAAAATAGATCACCTGCTTGCCTTCCTTGCGGCAGCGGATCAGGTCCATCTGCTTGAGTCCGCGCAGCTGGTGACTGACCGCGGACTGCGTCGCCCCGGTCTTCTCCACCAGGTCCGCCACGCACAGTTCGCCCTCCATCAGGGCGTACAGCAGCTTGACGCGGGTCGTGTCGGAAAAAGCCTTAAACAGGTCCGCCAGGTCGTACAGGTCCTCTTCTGTGATGATGTTTTTGTCGATCGTTTTCTTAGCCATGATCCCTCGCTTGAACATATGAATATCTGTTCATATTTGCATTATAAACACGGCAGTCTGCGCTGTCAAGCAGATGCGCGAAAAATCGCTCTGTTTTTCTTGCGGCCATAAAACGGTTTATACTACAATGTTTTCAACCGGCGGTTGAGAGGACTGGACAAACAGTCGCTGGAAGCGATTCCGCCCTTCTGTTATGCTTCAGATAACAGCGCTGAAGAACCCAACAAAGGAGAACAGAAACATGGAATTAACGAATAAACTGAAAAGTCTGAGAACAGCGCGCGGGATGACCCAGGAAGCGCTCGCCGAGACCGTCGGCGTCTCCGCGCAGGCCGTCTCCAAGTGGGAACGCGGCCAGGCGATGCCCGACGTCAGCCTGCTGCCCGAGCTGGCCGTCTGCTTCGGCGTGACCCTGGACGAGCTGTTCGGGCTCACCGAAGAAAAGGAATACGACCGCATCCAGAACGTCCTGTGGGACAAGCGCCTGCTGTCCCATGCGGAATTCGACCAGGCGGAACGCTGGCTGGACGAAAAGATCGCGGCCGGCTACCGCGCCGCAGACTGCCACCGCCTGAAGGCGGATCTGTACAACCACCAGGCCGGCTTCCTGCACGACCTGGCGGCGGACGAAGCGAAGGCGGCTCTGGCGATCGACCCGGACAACCGGGGCGCGCACGGAGAGCTGAACACCGCGATGCACGGTTACGTCCCCGACTGGTGCGTACGCAACCACCATAAGGAGATCGCGTATTACCAGCAGTTCGTGAAGGATCACCCGAACAACTGGAGAGCGCATATGTGGCTGCTCGACAACCTGCTGGATGACGGGCGTTTCGCGGAGGCGGAAGAAGCGATCGAAGCCCTGGCGAAAGCCGACGATACGTTCCGCGTGCCGCTCTACCGCGGCCTGCTGCTGTGGCATCAGGGCAAAAGAGACGAAGCACATGCCGTGTGGGACAGGATGCTGAAAGAGTTTGAAAACGACTGGCTCGTCTGGTTCAGCATGGGCGACGTGGCCGCGATGGAACTGCGCTACGACGACGCTGTGGCGATGTACCGCAGGGGCATCGAAACGCAGACCGCGCCGAAATACGTGGACGGTTTCGAGTCCATCGCGCAGGTGTACGAGATCTGCGGCAACTACCCCGCCGCGATCGCCGCGCTGGAAGAAGAACTGGAACTCTTAAAGCAGGACTGGGACACGACCGAAGGCGAGACCGCGGACAGCGTGCGCCGGGAGATCAGGAGATTGAAGGAGAAATAAAGAAAAACAAAAGACCGGAGAGACTCCGGTCTTTTTTCATTTGGAAAGGCAGTCATATATGGATAGAATCTACGCGGGGGGTACCATTCCAACGTAAGGGGGTGCATTTTGTCTGCCGGAGGGGTGCACCGCCTGTTCACTCTCATGCCTATCTGCTTTCCACCTGAGTCTTTCTATATGACGTCAGCAGCGCTGCAACGAATATGGCTATGCAAATACAATAGATCAAAACCGACGCTTC
>JAEEGH010025132.1_pt1 | contig 11968 bp, 5 predicted proteins | sample 9134181 | NCBI WGS metagenome assembly JAEEGH01 (sample SAMN16246544, study PRJNA631951) | gut metagenome | biome: gut microbiome; feature: rumen; material: DP-attached | host: Bos | place: Iran: Karaj | collected 2018-10
GCTGCCGTCGGCCAACTTGACAATCTCACCACCATTGACAGAGCGGATGACATAAGCTGGACCGTTGTTGTCCCAAACCTCGTAACCGATGGTATCGACGTAAGAAGAGAGACCTGCGTCAATCGTACCGTTGATGACCTTGTACTTACCGGCTTTTGGCTGGAAGTTGTCAGGCAGACCGATCTGGACTTCGTTCTGACCAGCGTACATGGTGAACTTGCCGGTCAAGGCGAGAATGTCGGCGTGGCCCTCGTTGTCGAAGTCGAAACGGACAGCATTATTTGAATATACCCAGATGTTCTTCCAGATCATGGAAGAGACCTCCTTGTAAGGATAACCTGGAGAGAGGACATTGGCACGTCCACCATTAGGAGAATAGTCGATGTCGGCCCAGCCGGTACCGCCGGTGATACCCGTACCACGCTGAGAGATACCGTTCAGGAAGCCGGAACCGGATGCCTCTGGAGAGTTGAAGTAAATCTCGCTTGCAGAACGGACATAGAGGTGATTCTGCGTACCCTTGATTGGAGCATTGAAGGCAAGGCTGTTGCCATAGACCTCGAAGTCGTGGGTCTCGGAACCGGAGATTTCGATGGTTGCATCGTACTCGAAGATGACAGGGTTACCCTCGGTATCGGTAGCGCCATTGAAGTAAGGATAGTTGGAGGTGTGGATCACGCCCTTGCCACGGATAGGAGGATAGACAAGGCTATTGGCCCCAACCTGGCTCCAGACGATGTTGCCGCCGAATGCGGTGATATCGAAGATGCTCGAAGAACCGGCATAGGTCTTGTTCGGGAGCGTACCGACACGATAGCGTGCAGGAGCGAAAGAAGAAGTCACGCGGATGGTGTCGCAGGTATAGCCGGCAAGTGGCTTGATGTAGATAGTGCCGACGAAGGCAGAATCGACCTTGTTCTGAACGTTGCCGCACTTGAAGCTCAAGGTAGAACGGTCACCCACGTAGATGGTCAATTCACCGCGGCCTGTGATGGTACCGCCGAAGTTGCAGTAAGAGTCGAGGTAGATTTCATTGCCCTCACCCTCGACGACCCAGTCGTTGTCGATGGCTGCGGCCGATGACGAGTAGCCAGTGACATCGTCCCAGCTCCAGTCGAAATCGGTCAAGGCATCGGTCTCTTCAAAATTTTCGGCGGTAGGATAGTCGAAACGGGGCTCGTCGAAGAACTTCACGACGCCGCCATTGGACAAGGTGACAGGATGCCACGAACCGTCCTTGGCATAAGACTTTGGAAGACCACTGATGTTGAGGCTGAAATACTTGACGGTAGCGGTTGCACCGACCAAGGTCAGACCTCCGGCCTCGTACTCATTGGACATATCCCAAGTATCCACGATATCGTAGTCTTCGGATACTACAGTCTGAGCCTGCGCCAACGTCATTGCAGACATAGCGACAGCTACTAAAGAGTAGAATTTTCTCATAGCGATTTGTGTTTAATAGGTTTTGATGTTATGTAAAAGAAATGTGTTTTCTTGCCCAAAAGAATAAGATTCGGTTTTCGAAAATCGTCACATTAACTTGGCAAAGATGGTGATTTTTCCTCAAATTTCACGCGCGAGAGGCTAAAAAAAGGGCAAAACGGCCTGTTTTTTCGATATTTCAGACCGTTTTGCCATATTTTAGTACCAAATTACATGGGCCAATGTCCCTTACCAGATGATTTTCCTGCCGTTCAAGATATAGATCTGACCGCGGCGAAGAACGCTGACCGGCTGGCCGAGCATATTGTAATATGTGCCCGACTGAGGACCATCGGCCACAACGGATTGCACACCGGCCGGGATGTAAGCGGGATTGGCCACAACCTTGATGACGCCGAGCTTGGTGTTGAGGCTGTCGGTGTCCCACATGAGGGAGTCTGGCAGGTCGAAGATTTCAAGCGTCGGGCTGTTGCTGGATACGTAGGCGCGTGTATTCCAGAGCGAGAACCGGTCACCGACAGCCGGCGTATAGTTCGAATTCCGGATGATGCGGATGGTGCCCTTGTTCGTGAAGTTGCTCATGCCTGTGAAGGTGTTGCAGGCATTATTCTTGGAAAGACGGAATTCGAGCACGCCCCCTTCTTGTACATTCGGCACGCCTACAAGAGTCAGATTTCCAGTGTAATAATAGCCAGGCTGGAAGGTCGCTCCGCTACGCACGGTGACAGTGCTGTTGCCCATACAGCCGGTAGCCATGAGGGTCGTTCCGGCATTGAGGATGAACGTGGACGTGCCAGAAGCAGAGGTGAAGTCTGTGGCCGATGTATATTTGCCGCCATTGACACGGACGGAACCGCCATTGGCCGTAATATTACCCGAACCCGTATCGGAGGTCAAGGTCAAGAGGCCGTCGCCCACCTTGATCAACGGCGCGTTGGAGACACCAGCGAAGTTGATGTCGGCATCCGTACCGCCCACCTCGAAGGCGCTTGTCGAGCTGTAGCCCACGTTGATGGTGCCCCGGAAGCCTGAGGCCGATGTATGGGCCGCATTCCACGTGCCGAGCGCGCCCACCTTGAACGTACCGCTGGCCTTGCCGGAATTGCTCTGGGCATCGCCGCCAATCTGCATCGAGTGGCCTGCCGTAGCAATCTGGATGGCAGCCTTCGGCATACCATAGACATTGTCGATGATGACGGGACGACCCGTATTGCCGCATACGAAGTTGACCTGACCCTCGAACGCACTCCAGTCGCCCGACAGATAGGTGCGCGGACAAGACGTGCTGCTCGGGAAGTTGACGGTCAATGTACCGGCACCGAAGAGCTTGTTGCCGTGGATGCAACGCGTGTCGAGGTTGACAGTGGCCGAACAGCCCTCGGGCACAACCCAAGGCGTCGTCTGGTTGCCGTAGGAGTAGCTGCTGTTGTCGAACGACAGCGTTCCGCCGCGCAGGATGACGGTATCGCCCAAGCAGTTGGTGGTCTGCGTGTTCATTGTCTGGAACGTACCGGCCTGAATTTCAACCTTCTTGCAGGTCGGTGCGGTTTCGAAGCTCATCGTACCAGTACCCTGCTTGACAAGTTTGCCGCCCGTCAGAGGACCCTGCTGAACCCAATTGCCCGAGCATGAGATGCAGGAAGAGTCGCCCAGCTGGATGGCGCTCGGGTTGGTGATTGCGGTCAATGCATTGAGTTTCGCGCCCGTAGCGATGTAGATCTTGTACTCGGTCGCATTGTAGGCGCCCAAGGCACCGTCGCTCTGGGCATCGGCCAACTTCGAAACATTGATTGCGCCCTCCTCGATGCGGGTGCCGCCGGTATAGTTGTTGACATTCTGGAAGACGAGGATGCCCAGACCCTTCTTGATCAGCTGGCAAGTGCCGCCGATGCGGCCGCTGCCCGAGATGACGACGTTGTGGTTGCCGATGATGGTGACACTCTCCGGCTCGACATCTTCAGCAATCTTGACACTCACATTCTTGGCCGATGCATCGATTGTCACACGGTCGCCCGACACGAACGAGACAGGCTGATCGTCGATGAGGAACGATTCGGTCTTGTTCAAGTCCCAGTCGCCGGAACCGCTATAGACGATGTCGGTCGGCACGCGCATATCGTTGACCACGAGCACAATGTCGTTGGCCGATGTCTTCAACTCGACCGAAAGGCCCTTCAATCCATCGATGGTGATGGCCGAGACATCGCCCTTGATGCCCTTGTTGAAGTGGACGAGCTTGTATTCGCCCGGAGCCAGAGTGCCGGCTTCGGTGCGACGGATGTAGAATGTCGGTGTAGCTCCGATGCAGTTGGCATCGGCCAAAATCAGGCTATCGACAGTCAGCACGTCGAACGAAGTACCGTCGTTGGCGATGTCAAACTCGACAATTGCGCCGCCGTCCATCGAAAGTGTGCCCACATTGAGCGTGCCAACGGCCGATGCACCTGCGGGGAACAGCGTAGCGCCATATTCCATGCTGACGCGACCCACCGTAGCGGCGCTGTTCAGCTTCGAGAAACGCTTCATGACGACAGGCGAAGTCACGTAGTCGGTCGTGAGGTTGAGCGTGCCGTACCACACTTCGGTGTTGCCCGTGTGCGAGTATGTGCCATTGGCCAATGTCAATGCGCCAAGTCCCTGCTTGAAGAGGGTCGTCGCGCCGGTGAATGTGCCGCCGGAAACCACGTAGTCGGCCGGAGAATTGACCTGCAGGTAGGCTGGCGAGACTGTGCCATTGGCCGTAATCTCTGTGGCCGATGTCTTGCAGGCGATGACGAACTTGCCGTCGGTGCTGCTGTCGAGCATCGTGCCCAACTGGGTCTTGCCATTGGTCACAACCGGCGGTGGAGGTGCCATGAAGCCTTCCTTCTCACCCAGGAAGTAGCTGACGTGAGGCGGCTGGTTGTAGCCCGACGGCTGCCAGTAGATGGCCTGACGGTACTGCGGGTCGTGCATCAGCGTGTAGTTGCGGAACGACGTCGGAGTGACCGTGGTGTAGAGCCGGACAGACTTGTTGTCGGTGGTAGGAAGGATGAATTCCTCGCGCCAGTCGCCCAAGATGTCGGCCTGGATGCAAGGATTGGCCTTGGTCGAATTGGTGCAGAGAGTGCCGCTCGTCTTAAAGAGCTGCGTGCCGCCGTATTTCGTGATTTGGGCATCATAGACCTGATAGTTCACGGTCGAGACACCGTCGAAGCACTCGTCGAGCACGTCGCCGTCCCAATAGATACGGAAGTTCATGCAGACACCCGGAGCGGAAGACGCTACGCGGTCGTCGGACGAACGGGTCGTTGTCGCACTCCACAGGTTGCCATCGACGGTCCAGAGTTCTGCGCCCGGGAAATCGTTCGTGAAGTTGCCCGCGATGCATCGGCCGCAATCAGTGCCGCGCTTCCAGCGGAACAGGATTTCGTTGGTGCTGGCATCGACATAGACGCAACCCGGATTGTCCTCAAGGCAGCGGAAAGCCTCAACGCCGTCGCGATATGGGTCGAGGTCACCGTAGTGCTGCGCGTCGCCGTGGCCGAGCTGTGCGCTCGACTGGAACTTGCCGAACTCATCGACCACCATGTTGCCGTGGCAGATTTCGTCGCGGCCGTCGCCATCCACGTCGCAGATGGTGAAGTTGTGGTAGCCCTGCCCGTAGAATTCATTGGTCCAATCGTCCACGGCGCAGGCCCAACGGAGCTGCAGTTTCTTGTTGACGACATCCCACGTAGCGGCATGATAGTTCGTGTAGCAACCACGGCCGATGAATACCGACGGATGCACGCCGTCAAGATACGGAGCTCCGAAGTGGAACTTGGTGGCGCGGTGGCCGCCGTCGCTCTTGCTGCTGCCGCCATACCAGAAGGCCACAGAACGACGCGCGAGGTTGTTGCCCGGAGCCGCCGTGCCTGGCTCATAAACGCCCGATGCGGGATTGCCGCTGTTGGTCGTCGAGGTATTGTAGGTGCCGCAATTAGAGTCGAAAATCTGGTAGTCGAGCGTGGTGCCGGTTGCGCCGTCGAGCATGACGATGTATTCGTTGCCCTGCTCCATGTAGGCCTGCGAACCGGTGTAGTCGGTGCGGTAGTTGGCCGATGCGTTGCCCAACACTGTTCCGTCGGGCAGAATCGTGCCGTCGCCGCCACGGAAGATGATTTCAGCCTTGCCGTCCAGGTCGAAGTCGAAGGCAAAGCAGGCATTTTCCGAGCCGTTGCCGTCCTTCATGTTCGGGCCGAGGTTGACCTCCCACAGCTTCTTTCCGCTGAACTCGTAGGCCTCGTAACGGGTGTAGGCCGAGTCGTTGCCGACGGTGAAGTCGGTGTTCTGACGTTCGATGACGAGTTCGTATTGGCCGTCACCATCCAGATCGGCCACCGAGGCATCGGTAATCTGCATGACCGACGTCACGTCGCGGCCCGTCTTCGGGTCAATGACCTTGGCCAATGCAATTTCCTTGTACTGCTGCGACCACACGGATGCGGCATCACTCTGTTGGCCGATGCCATTGGCCGTCACAGCCGACACCGTATAGGTATTGGCCGATGTTCCCGCTGCGTCCTGATAGTTGGACACATCCAATCCCTCGGCGATGAGGACACCGTCGCGGTACAGGTTATACTTGGTTCCGTAAAACTCGTCTCCCGTGATACGCCACGAGACAAAGACGCCGGTCGAGGTCTTCACTGCGACCAGGCCCCGATCCAAATTTTCCATCTGACGCTGCGCAAAAATGCCCGAAGCGCACGCCATCAAAACTGCAAAGATGTAGATTTTCTTCATAAAGGAATCTGTGCTAAATTACCAAAATTCAAGGTTATTCGTGTTTCGAGCCGCGAAGATACGCATTTTTGCGCGGACGGCAAAAGATTTCCACCGAAAGGCGCGATTCGGGGCAAAAAAATTGGCCGAAAATGAAAATAACGTTATCTTTGCGGCATGAAAAACGACGAAATTACCCGCCGCGAGGCACTACAGCGCATGGGCTTGGGGCTCATCGGCCTCGGCCTGCTCACGACGCTCCCCATCGGCTGCCGTCCCACCCCCGCGCATCCCGACCAGCACGTACTCTGCAACCGTTGTAATGGTTGTGGCCAATGCCATTGCCCCTACGGCGTTGACATCGCGGCCAATCTCACCTTCTACAACGACGAGGCGCGCGCCGGCCGACTGCCCGATCCACGCGAGGGGATGACCGACAACTACCGGCGCGAGAGCGAACGCTTCATCAAGCGGCTCAACCGCATCCCGCGCCTGGCCCAGGCCGACCGATGCGTCAGCTGCCAACGCTGCCAGGGCACCTGCGAGCAGCATGTGGACATTCCCATGGCCCTGCGCCAGATGGAGGCATTGATTCAAAAAGTGAAAGACGATGGCACATTGGCATGACACAGACCCGCTGCAGCGGTACATTGGCCAAGACTCCACAAAAGTCAAGGTGCTCGAAGCGTCACAGACGCCCGACGGCAGCGTGAACGCCGTCCTGCAAGGCGAACGGTTCGAGAAGCAGATCCGCACACAGATGCCCGACGGCTCGCCGGCCGCCGCGCGTCTCTACCCTATCCTGCCGCCCACGACGCTGCAATATCCCGATTTTCTGAAGGCCTGCACCGGCTGCGGCAAGTGCATTGAGGCCTGTCCCGAAAAGATTCTGAAGGCAGCCCACCGCGAATATGAAGTCTATGACATCCACGATGCGGCAGGCAAGGCGACCGCCAGTTTCGAGTTGGGCTACTGCCGGCCGAACTGCCACCGCTGCGCCGAGGTGTGCGAGACGGGAGCCATCCCCCTGCTCGACCTGGTGCAGAAACGGGCCGTCCGCACAGGCTGGGCACAGTTCAACAGCCGCACCTGCATCACCCGGACCGACCACGTGCCCTGCGATGCCTGCATCCGCCACTGTCCGCACAAGGCCATCACACCGGTCGAAAAGAACGGACTGAAAATCCCGCACATCAACACCCGACTATGTACGGGCTGCGGTGCCTGCGAATTCTACTGCCCCGCGCGGCCGAAAGCCATCTATGTCGAGGGATTGTGACATTGGCCAATGCCCTTATCCCGCCCCACGAGAAAAAAACGAATCGAGGCTGCCTCCCATGAGACAGCCTCGATTTTTCAATTGTTCGGCTTCTGTTTATAGGCCAACCAATATAGGATAACCGACGACACCCACCATCCGCAACTGATCAGGAAGGGTAGGATTTCCCGTCGCGAGACATACATCCAGATTTGCAATGCGAACACGATCGTCGCAATGATGAAGAGTACCAGGATTGCCTTTTTCATCTTTGTCAACTATTATTCACCCTGGATGAACCACGACGACTCGTCGCTGTACTGCGCCGTACCCAAGACATTGATGGTCGAGGCATCCTTTTGGCCGATGACCGTCTTCAGGTAATCGTTGCCCGACATACCGTCGTTGGTCAGCGAGTAGGTCTGGCCGTTGACCGTAATCGACTCGCTGCGGTTCATGCGGCGGGCGACACGCACAAGGTCGGGGAAACGCTGTCCCTCATGGCCCAGCTCGAGTGCAGCCTCGTCCATAATGATTTTCTCGACGAGGTAGATCGAATCGGCCTTTGTCGCGCAGTCGGACAGGCTCTTCGTGCTGAAGTTCGACGTGGTCTTGTAGGCCATCAGCTGACGGCCACGCAGACCCGATGCGCTACGCCATGGGCCACGAACCACGATACCCTCGAAGGCATTGCTCGTCGCCGTGGTATAATAGCGCGTGTCGAAATAGAGCAACGCCGAGTCGGTCTCGTTGTCACAGATACCGGTGCTAATCGGATAACGCAGGCCGAACAGGTTGCGTGTCATGCCGACGTAGTTGCCCGACGAGTTCAGGCCGGCGTAATCGGCAGGCTTGCTCGCCGTTGTGGTGGCCTTTCCGTTGCGATCCTTGCCCGGATAGGTCGTGCCGTAGTAGCCGGCGGGACCGCCCATCAGGAAACCATAGGCCATATCGGGATAGCCCGCGCGGTTGAGCGCTTCGGCGAAACGGAGGTGCAGACCGGCCGCACGATAGAGCCACAGGCGGCCCTTGCGGTTCTTCGGCTCGTCATGATTGTACAGGAAGAGGTACTTGGCGCAGACGGTATCGCCCTCGTCCACGCGGAAGGTGGCACCGGCGTAGTCGGTCGAACCGGGTACAAAGGCACCGAAACCACGTGGGTCGTAAGGTGCGCTGTTGTTACGCAGGATGTCGGTGCGCTGGGTCTCGGCGATGAAGTTGGCCGATGGACGCAGCTGGTAGCTGCCGCCCCATGCGGTCGATTCAAACAGGTCGATGAAGGGATATTTGGGCTCACCATCGGCCGTAAAGGTCATTGTCCAGATCCACTCGTACATACCGGGACGCGTCGAAACCTCGTCAGAGAACATGTAAGGCCACGTGGTGAAGAACGAGCGTTCGTCCTGCTCCAGGTAGCGCAGAGTGCCGGCGCAATAGTTGTAGCTGGTCTGCGAGGCCGATGTCGGCAGCGAACCGCCGGTATAGGTGAACGTGTTGCAGCGGTAGTAGAGCGAGTTTTCGGTCTCCGAACCTTCGGCATCCTTGTTCATGACCTCCTTGTAATAGTAGGCTGCCTTGCGGAAATCATCCTGCGAGCGGCCGGCCCAAAGGTAGAGATCGGCCAACAGCAACTTCTTGTTGATGAAGTAGTGCTTCAGGACCTGACCGTTGAGCGTGACACTGCTCGATCCGTCGATGACCAGCGGCGACAGCTCGTAATCCTCGAGTGTGGGCACACTCTCCATGCAACCGATCAGTTTCGGGAGGAGTTCATCGAGGCCAATGGTCTGAACCGACTTCTGATACTCGTTCAACTCGGCCACCGATTCGAATGGCTTGTCAATATAATAGACCCGGCCGAACTGGGCGGCCAGCTGCAGATAGACGTAGCATCGGATGGCCTGCACGTCACTGTATCGTTCGGCGTATTCATCTTTCGACAGGTCACGGCGCTGTAGCATCTTGTCGAAGTTGTAAAGCGCGTCGTTGCAGTTGGCAATGATGGAATAATACGGCTGGGTAGAGAAATAGGGATTGGCCGCATTGTATTGGTTGGCCTCGACCTGCTGGAGATAGTCATTGGCATTGGCCGTAATCGACATCAAGTCGCCGCGCAGCTCGTTGAGGACAATCATCTGCTCGGACAGGTTCATGAACTGCGAGTAGATGCCCAGGATGTGGTAGTCTGCATCCTCGGAATTGGTGTAGGTGTCATCGTACGAGAGCGCATCTTCAATCTCGGTATCGACACAGGCGCTGAACGTACCGAGTGCGATTAACGATAGAATCGGGAAATATTTCTTTTTCATAGAATTCATAAGTTTAAGACTTTTCGACACTTACAGACCGAGTTTGAGGCCAATGTAGAACGTGCGCGCCGTGGGGGTCGTGAAGGCATCTACGCCCTGGAAGAGCGGATTGCTCGACGACGAAGAGCAGATTTCGGGATCGTAGCCCGAATACTTCGTGGCGCAGAAGACATTCTCGCAAGTGCCATAGACGGTGAGGCCCGTGATGACATCGGTCTCGAGATTGAAGTCGTACGACAGGGTGATGGCCTTGCACTTGAGGAACGAGCCATCTTCAATCCAACGGTCGGAGAAGCGGTTGTTGCGCATCTTGTCGCCGTAGGAGGCACGCGGATAGGCTGTAACATCGCCCTCAGTGCGCCAACGCAGCAAGGTATTCTTGGTCTGGTTGACGTAGCTTGACATGGACTCCAACTGCGAACGAGTGTAGTTGTAGATGTCATTGCCGAGTGAGAAGGTGAAGTCGGCCTGCAAGGTGAAGCCATAAGACTTGATGGTCGATGACAGACCGCCGAAGAGTTTCGGATTCGGATTGCCGATTTCGACCATATCGCCCTCGTCGATGAGCGTGCGGCCGTCCATGTTCACAAAACGGACATCACCAGCCTCGAACGGCACAGCCGAGGCACCGACCATCGTCGTGAGGCCTTCAGCTGCGGCATCGGCCGATGTGCTATAGACACCACGAGTCTTGTAGTCGTAGAAGACGCCGGCCGATGAGCCTACACGCGTCAGCACTGTACCATCGCCTACCGTGCTCTGGAAGGCGCCGGTCTCGAGTTTTGTGACCTCGTTCGTGTTGTGAGCGACATTGGCCATCAAATCCCAACTGAAATGACGGTTGCTGTAAACGCGGCCGCCGACGGCGAGTTCGAAACCTGAGTTCTCCATCTCACCGCCATTGGTCAGGAACTTGTCCTTGCCGACGTATGAAGGCATCTGGGAATAGATCAGCAGGTCGCTGATGCGCGACTTATAGACATCGGCCGAAACATGAAGCCTGTTGTCGAGGAATGCAGCGTCGAAGCCGACATTCATCTTCTGCATACGCTCGGGCTTGAGGTCTTCATTCTTGATCGTACCGCCGCCCAAGGCAAGTCCGTTGCTCGTCAGGAAACGTGTCGAGACATAGTAACGGCGGTTGCTGTAGTTGGTGATGTCGTCGTTGCCCGAGACGTTGAATCCGGCACGCAACTTGAAGAGGTTCAGCCATGTGACCGATTTTGCGAACTCCTCGCTGCTGACAAGCCAACCGGCATTGACACCGGGATAGAGCAGGAAGGCATCGACATTGTCGCCATAACGGCTTGAGGCATCGGCCGAAAGTGTAACCTCGGCGAAATAGCGGTTCTGCCAATTGTAATCGACATGGCCGTAGAAGGCAAGCCAATTGGCCGTACCGATCTGACCACCGATTTCGTGCAGGTTCGGGTCACCGGCGCCAATGGTCTGGTAAGCGTTGCTGGCCGAGTTGTAGCCCTTGCCGTAGTCATCTTCCACACGATAGAAGAAGATGCGCTTGCCCACCGTTGCATCAATGGAATGGCCGGCCACCTTGTGACGGAAGTTCAGCTGGAAATCATTGTAGATGTTGAAAAGACGCTCCACGCGGTGGATTGCCTCGTTGCTGACCTCGGTCGTAGGCAGGCTCTCGTACGGAACACCGATGGTCGGATGGAAAATTTCCTCACGCTCCTTGTTGAAGTCGAGACCGAAGTTGTTGCGCAAGGTCAATCCATGCGGCAGGTCAACCTCCACGATATACGAGCCCATGAAGCGGTAGAATGAATTCAGGGCCTTCATATCGCCGACGACGGCAGCGGGATTGGCCGCACCCAAAGCATCGACATCCTCCCACGCCTTGGAGAAGCGGTTGTTCTCGTCCACGCTCCTAGACGTTGTGAATGGGGTCTTGGCCAATGCCGTGTAAATCGGATTGAGATTGGAGGCCGAGCCCTCATTGGACAAATTCTTACGACCATAGACGAAGTTCATGTTCGTGTTCAGGCGGATGTTCTTCGTGAAATTGATGTCGGCGTTGACACGCGCATTGTAGCGCTGGAAGTCAGAGCCCTTCACAACGCCCTCCTTGTTCTGGAAGCCGACCGAGACACCATAGATGGCAACATCGTCACCTCCGGTCACACCCAAAGAATACTGCTGCTTAAAGCCGCTCTGGAAAATCTCATCCTGCCAGTCAGTCTCCTGA
>JAEEGH010025134.1_pt1 | contig 11967 bp, 11 predicted proteins | sample 9134181 | NCBI WGS metagenome assembly JAEEGH01 (sample SAMN16246544, study PRJNA631951) | gut metagenome | biome: gut microbiome; feature: rumen; material: DP-attached | host: Bos | place: Iran: Karaj | collected 2018-10
TCACGCTATACAAAATGCATGGCGAAAAGGCATTTGAGAATCACGGAACGAATAGAACCTACACGAAAGAATTCAAACTAAAAGCAATTGATCGAGTATTAAATCACAATGAGACACATTGGAAGGTTGCTTTGGATTGTATGCTTACGGATCGTAAGATAATAGACGACTGGATAGAAATATATAAAGCAAAAGGTCCAGATGGAATTAAAGACACACATAGCAGAAGCCATTATCTTATCCATGAAGAAAGATTAAACGTAGAAGCTAATAAGAAGTTGTTAGATAGACTAGAGTATTTAGAGGCTGAAAATGAATACTTAAAAAAATTGTATGCCCTAGCTCAGGAAAAGAAATCTCACAAAAAGAAAAAATAGAAACAATAATTGAGTTAGGGCAAAAATATAAGCTAAAGACATTGCTTGAGATTTCCAAAATTCCTAAGTCTACATTTATGTATATGAGGAAACATAAAGACGACAAAGAAAACAAAGATGCTCCTTTAAAAGAGAAAATATTGCAGATATTCTCGAATAATTACTGCAAATATGGAGTTCCCAGAATAACACAAGAACTAAAGAATCAAGGAATAAAAGTTAACCATAAAAGAGTTGAGCGAATTATGAAGGGCCTAGGAATCAGAGCTCGTCCTCAAGTAAAACGATACAGATCTTACCTTGGAGAAATCGGCAAGATTTGCAAAAATAGATTGCTGCTAGAAAAGGAAAATTACAAGAGAATATACTATGAACGCAACTTCACAACAACACGACCATTTGAGAAGTTAGGAACAGATGTTACTGTATTTATTACAAAATACGGAAAATTGTATTTGTCTCCAATAATAGATTTCCATACAAGAGAAATCTTGAGCTATTGCATAAGCGAAAGTCCAAATTACAAACAAGTGCGAGATATGCTTAATACTTTATTTAAGAAATACAAAGAAGAAGTCAAAGGTGCAATTTTGCATTCAGACCAAGGATACCAGTACCAACTAAATGCTTATCAAAATACACTTGCTAGATATGGAATAATACAAAGTATGTCTAGAAAAGGAAATTGCTTAGATAACTCTCCTACAGAGAATTTCTTTGGGAGAATGAAAGAAGAAATGTACTACGGGAAGGAAGATGAGTACTCATCTCTTAAAGAATTAAGAAAGGCAATAGAAACATACATAGAGTATTACAACAACCAAAGAATTGTTCTAAAAAACAAGACATCACCTACAATGTATAGACAAGCTTGCTTGCAACAAATAAAATAATAGTGGGTTAACAACCCTCGGTGCGAAAAATTGGGGTACCCCCAGGTGGAAATGCACTTAGGCAGATAGAAATATCTGCTTATTTTTATCGGGCATTTGTCAAGTTTTTTTTGATTTTACTTGACGCTGTCTGCACAATTTTATATCATTAAGATGGGACACGGAGATTTGTATGAACAGTAAAGAAGTGGTTTTGGGTGAATTAAAGAAAGTTCCTCAAAACGAACCAATCTTGGTAGGAAGTATTTATAAGAAATATTTATATTCGCAAATGAGCGAATTGGCTTTCATGCAAATTATTAGTAGATTGTGTAGGGCAGGTGAACTAACTCGTGTATCTAAGGGTATATATTGTTTTGCTAAAACAACACGTTTTGGAACAATTGTCCTTTCTGATAAAGAAATAGAAGAATATTATACAGCTAACAATGAAGGTATGGTTGTAGGATATTCTTTATATAATAAACTTGGTGTAACTACTCAAATCTCAAAGAAAGTTATTATTTATTCAAGCAAAGTTGAAGATAATTTGAAGCAAATAGGGAATGTTACGATCGTAAAATGCAATTTGAAATACACAAATAATGTCCAAGCGATTATTCAAATGATGGAGCTAATTCGTCATTGTACAGAGATTCAAGACTTGAATAGCGAGGCTATGCTTAAAGCTTTGCATTATTTATCTCAATATTATACAAATGAAGATTTTGCTCGCGTTCAAGAAACAATAAAGTATCCGAAATGGGCAATTGCTTTTATGAAAGATATTTTAGATTATAACAATATTAAAAATAATTTAGGTTCATATTTATCAACTTTATCAAAATATAAAACTATAGGTATAGTGGGGGTATATGAATCTACATACTAAAGATGAATTCAAAGAACTAATAACTCTTACTGCGAGAGAGCGCCACATTCCAGAAACTGCAATCGAACGTGACTATTTTATCGTTCGCTCGTTATTATTTCTTTCCCAAAGTGATTATGTAAACAATTGTGTGTTTAAAGGTGGAACATCATTAAGCAAATGTTATCCTGGAACAATTGAGCGCTTTTCTGAAGATATTGATTTGACATTTATTCCTGAAGAAGGAATGAATAATAAACAAATCGAAAAACAACTAAAAAATGTTGAAAAGATAATGACTCAAGATTCGGAAGTAGAAAAAATAAATGAAAGCAGAAATGATAGAAATAAGAGTAGTTATTTTTGGTATGGCAATAGAGATAATAAAATCAAATTAGAAATAGGTTCTTCGGTACGGCCAGATCCATATGGGATGAAGACTTTAAAAACATATATTCAAGAGTATCTTGAAGAGCATGGTTATAATGATGCTGTTATAGAGTTTGAGCTTAAAAGCGTTTCTATTAATGTATTGAATATTGAAAGAACATTTTTAGATAAGATAATGGCAGTAAAGCGTCATGCTTTTTGTGGGACGATAAAAGATAAAGCACGCCATATTTATGATGTAACTAAATTGTTAAGACTGCCTGACATAAAGCAGTTTTTAAATGATCCTGTAGAACTAAAAAGACTTATTGAATTAACTAAAGAAACAGATGCTTTTTATTTAGAAAAGAGGAATTGTCCAAAAGAGTATAATCCAAAAGATTTGTACGGCTTTGAACAATGGAGAGAAATGTTTTTAGTGGCAAAAGAACCTTATGAAAAATTGCACGAAGATTTGCTTTATACAGATGAACCACAAGATTTCGAAGAGGCAATAAAGGGGTTTGAATTAATAAGTAACATATTTAAACAAATAAACGAATAATAGGTGGAAATGCACTTAGGCAGATAGAAATATCTGCTTATTTTTTGCTTTGTCTTTAATATATTTGCTAAATAGTGCATAATATTTATGAGGTAATTATGAAAGACAATATACATCCAATTTATCCAAATTCACAATTTAAAACATTTTGCTATATAAATAGCGTTGTAACAAATCCAAATATTATAGTTGGAGATTATTCATATTATGACGATATGATTGATGGTCCTGAATCTTTTGAAAAGCATGTAACACACCATTATGATTTTATGGGAGATAAATTAATTATTGGAAAGTTTTGTGCTATAGCAAGAGGAGTGGAGTTTGTTATGAATGGGGCAAATCATATGTTAGATTGTTTATCTACATACCCATTTGAAATTATTGATGAATTTAAAGGGCTTGCAAGATCTTTTGGAGATAGAGGCAATAGAGGAGATACAGTTGTTGGAAACGATGTATGGATTGGACAAGATGCTACGATATTGCCAGGCGTACATATAGGGGATGGTGCAATAATTGGAGCTAACGCTGTTGTTGCAAAAGATGTACCACCATATGCAATAGTTGTTGGAAATCCTGCAACAATAAAGAAATATAGATTTGATGAAGAAACAATTAAGTTCATGCTTGAATTAAAATGGTGGGATAAAGATATTGAAACAATAAAGAAAATTATCCCAATTATCTCGTCAGATCAAGTTAAAGATTATAAAGAAGCATTAAAAGAATTTATAAACAAATAATAAGTATTTATTTCATAATTGACATTGATTAGTTTATAAACTAACATATATTTATTAAGGGAAATGTAGGAGAACGTTATTATGGCAAAAAGGAGAAATTTTTTAGGCTCATTATTAATCTTTTTAATACTTTTAATAATGGTAGCTTTAATCGTTGGTGCAGTATTTGAATTAGTAGTTACACCAAAAGCAAGCAGTATAGAAGATAAATATAACAAAGATGGTTCAGATACTTATGTAGCTGTCTCAAGTGGCGAGGTATTAGGAGTTCGTCCAGGTAGAGGTTTTGCTAAAGCAGCGCTATTAACATATGGTTATTCAAATGATTCAATTACAGATAAGATTGATACATTTGTACTTATAACTTACCAAAAGAAAGAAGGGGATCAAACAATTACTTACACAGCATGTGTTATTTACTTTGATTCAATCGGAGATGCAATGACAGCAAGAAAGGGAGTCAAGGATAAATTAAAGGAAGATGACAAGGTTTCTATGTTCAGAGGAAAGACACTTGTTATGGGAGATCAAAAAGCAGTCTTGAAATATTATTATGTTTTGGTATAATAATATATGAGGTCAAGCGAATAGCAAGACATAGGGAGAATTAAATGGGAAAGGCGTGCCTTTCCCTTTAATCATTTATAGGATGGAAATATTAAAGAAAGATATTAACATATTCGATTCGCTTTTATGTGGTCAAACTTTTAGATTTAAAAAGCTTGATAATAATTTGTATGAAGTTTTTTCAAAGGATGAATATGCCACAATAAAAGATGAAGGAGATAGATATATCGTAAATACAAATAACGAAAAATATTTCCACGACTATTTTAATTTAGATGTAGATTATTCAAGTATTTTGAATGAATTAAGAAAAGATGCTTATTTAAAAGATTTAATTCCGACAGAGAATGTACCACTTCGTATATTAAAACAAGACCCATTTGAAATGATAATTTCATTTATTGTGTCAGCAAATAATAATATACCTCGAATTAAGGGCATTATAGAGAGAATTTGTATAAATGACGGGAAAAGTATAGGAGAAAATAAATTTGCCTTTCCTGAGGCTAATAAACTAGCTAAGCGTGATGTTAAATATTTCGAATCAATAGGTCTTGGATATAGAGCGCCATATATATTAAAAACTGCTCAGGATATAGCAAGTGGGGAGTTTAATGTAAATGCGATTTTATCTTTAGATACAGAAAGCGCCAGAAAGAAATTATTAACGCTTCAAGGTGTAGGACCAAAGGTTGCAGATTGTATATTATTATTTGGATACAATAGATATGATGTATTCCCAGTAGATACTTGGATTAAGAAAGTTTATGTAGATGTATTTAATAAAGATAACAAGCCAGATCAAATGCGAAAAGATTTTATAAATAGATTTGGTAAGTATTCTGGTATAGCTCAACAATATTTGTTCTTTGCAAAAAGAGGCAAATAATTTATGATAAAATAATTACAAATTGAGGAGATTAATTATGGCAAGGGTAAAACAATATTGTGGGTTATATCTTTATGAAATAGGAAATGGACAAATTAAACAATATTGTGGCCCAGCTCTATATACAATTAGAGGGGATAGATTAGACAGATTTTGTGGCCCTTCAATATTTTCATTTAGAGATAGATATATCAATCAATTTTGCGGGCAAACTCTTTTAGAGTTTGATGGCAGACGTATTAAGAGATTTTGTGGCCCAATTATTTATGAATTTGATGGCAAATACATTTCACAATATTGTGGTCCACGTTTATATGAAATAGAAGGTAATTTATCTCATGAAGAATTAATGGCTTTAATAGCTATATTATTTGCTTAACATAAGGAGACATGGGGAGAATGTTTGAAGAATTAGATGCTATAAAGAAAGATAAATATGGCGAATTTGATCCAAAGGCTATAAGAGTACATAGAGCAATAAGCTGGGGCAAGGTTGCAGAGAAGGCTGAAAGTATAGACGAAAAATTTATCTTTTATTGGATAGCTCTAAATGCTGCATATAGTGATGATTCTTCAAGTGAAGAAGCTGAAAGAACAAAGAGAAAAACCTTCTTTGAAAAGATTTCTCAATTAGATACAGAAAGTAAGATTAAAAAAGCGTTATTTAATATCCCAAACCAATTAAGAGTGTTTGTAGATAATCAATACCTTTATACTGAATATTGGAAAACTCAAAAGGGTGAGATGAGTAGTGGAGATTTTGAATTTGTTAAAAACAAAATGATGAAAAAGATATACGGCGGGCTTATGGCTAAAGATGACGATGTAGAACTTTTAGATTATTTATTTACATTGATGTCACTACTTAGAAATCAGATATTCCATGGACTTGCTACATATAATAGTTCAGTTAATCGTGAACAATTAAAATCAGGAGTTACAATTCTTGAGGCACTTATTCCAATTTTGATTGAAATCGTATTAGAAAATGACGATGTAGATTGGGGTGAAGTATCTTACCCATATACAGGGAACAAGTAATTTTAAAAGTTCATTTCAATAAAATATTTATTATTTAATTTAATAATGCCATATTTTTGTGGCACTTCTGTTGCACCGCATTTTATATGATTAAGTTAGCTAAGAAAACTATGCGCAATTTAAATTATATAGGAGAAGTATAGATGAGGAGGCTTATTTTTAATAAAGTAGATGCCCACAAGAGCCTTGCTATTATATTGTCGATTGTATTAATAGCATTATTGCTTGCAAGTTTTATGCTTATTTTGAATGCATTTCCAAATGCAGAAAATGCATATGCGGTTACGGAGGGGATGTATCATACAGAAGAAAATGACGATAAAGTTGATGAAGTTGTTAAAAAGATTGAAAATATTGGCAAGATTGAATATACAAAAGAAACAAAAGAATCAATTGATGAAGCAAGACGATATTTTGATAGTTTAACAGATGAACAAAAGGCACTTATTCCTCCAGCTGCTTTAGATACCCTAAAAGAAGCGGAACATTCATATAATTTAAGACATGGCTGGGGAATGACATTCTTTGCATTAGGGATTATTATTGCTTTTGTTGGATTTATATATCTTTTAATGTTCTTTGCATTTAATAGATACACGATTAAAGACAATAAAGTTATAAGAGTACATTTTATGGGCGAAGAATGTGGCCAATTAAAATTATTAACATATAATCTACAAATAATCTATAGGACAGAGGAAGAAGTATTTAGATATAAAAGCTTTGCAGATAAATTGATCGTAAAAGATGAAAAAGGAGATTAATTAGATTAACACATGAATAATGCCTCCAAAGTAAACAGATTTGTTAAAACTTTGGAGGTTTTTTATTTTAAAAGGATTTTTAGATTTAATTTTTATATAAGTTTAAATACGAATTTTTTACATTTTTTAAAACAAAGTGTTTGAAAAATCGAAAATCACGTTAAATATTTAACATTTAGTTAAGTTTTTTTGTTTAGAAAAGTATCAAAGGGTTATCGTATAGGTAGAACTATTTTTTATGTAGTTCTCCTCAACAAAAATGAGTTTGGAGTGTTGTATGTTGAAAGAAAGAGAAGTGCTTGATATAGATAAGCACATAAAAGAAATTGAGAATGTTATTCAATTGAATGACCAAATCAAAGCAAGGGCCTTATATGATGAATTGCTAGAATGCTATGGTAAGTGTATCCCTTGCTTTGAAGTTGGGACAAATGCGCTATTTGTAAAAACTAATATGCAATGGAATTTCAATGACGGCGTTGATTTAGTAGATGAAGACGATTATATAAACGATTTAAAAATAATTCTAAAGAAAGTTCAAAAATATTATGACGATTTAAGCTGTTAAATATATTTAAAATATTTACCAAATGATATAATATACGCATGGCTGCGTTATTAGTTTCAGTTATTTATCTTGCATTTATGTCACTAGGGTTACCAGATTCATTACTTGGTTCTGGTTGGCCAAGTATGCATATTGTATTTGATGTGCCAGAATCATATGCTGGGTATGTATCAATGACGATAGCTTTGATGACTATTATTTCATCACTTTTATCCCCAAGTATTATAAAAAAGATTAAAACAGAATACATTGTAATTAGTTCAATAGCTTTAACTGTTGCTGGGTTATTAGGCTTTTCTTTTGCAACTAAATACTGGATGCTATTTTTAATAGCAGTTCCATATGGTCTTGGAGCTGGATCAATTGATGCTGCTTTAAATCATTATGTAGCAAATCATTATTCATCAAAGGTAATGAACTTTTTGCATTGCTTTTATGGATTAGGAGCAATTGTATCTCCTGTTATTATGGGACTTGCTTTAAAATACGCTCATTGGAATCAAGGATATCAATGGACGGCATACATACAGATATTCATTTTGATTGTTTGTGTTTTCTCTTTACCATTATGGAAGATTAATCAAAAAGAAGGGATTGAAGAGCATATAGAATCAAAGAGCATTAAAGATGCTATAAAGATGCCAGCTGTTTTATTAACGCTTGTTGCCTTCTTTGCATATTGTGCAGGAGAGGTCACATGCTTTTTATGGGTGCCAACGTATTTTGATAATAGATATGTAGAATTAAGTAAAGATGTTGTAGCTGCATTTGGTGCTTTGATATTCGGTGGCTTGATGATAGGTAGATTAATTGCAGGCTTTATATCAGATAAGGTTAGTGATAAGAACTTAATTAGAGCAGGGGCTATTGTTGAATTAATTGGGATTATATTAATAGCTTTACCAATTAATAGTTACATTTTAACTGCTATTGCTTTTGTGATTGTGGGAACTGGTATGGGTCCTATATATCCGGCAATACAACATATGGCACCAACGAATTTTGGTAAAGAATATAGCGCACCTGTAATTGGGCTACAAATGGCATCCGCATATATTGGGGCAACATTTATGCCAACAGTATTTGGATTATTGTTTGAAAATATAGGATTTTGGATAATGCCTATATATTTAGGATTTTTCTTAACTATAAATATTTCATTGTTAGAGATTAGTTATAAGGTTAATAAATTAAAAACAAAAGAAGATACTATTTAAAAACTTATATTTCTTGGCTTTTTTGCCACTTATGAAAAACTTGTTTGTTCTATGGGGAATATTTTATTTGCATCTGAATATAAAAATTGCCAAATATGTGTTGATTGTTGCCACATTTTATAGAACATTTTGTTCGATATTGACTCTTTATATTTATAAATATAAACTAAAAGGTAGAAGCGTGCTTAATTATAAATAATTATTCGCGCAAATAAGACTAGAAGAAAAGAGGGGGTATTTTAAATGAGTAATACAAATAAGCAAATAAATCGTTTAGTATGCTTAGTAGTTGTATTAATTATGGTAATGGGACTTGCTGTTACCATATTTGCATTAAAAATCGATAATACAGTTAATGCAGATGACGTTGTTAATTACTGTGAATACGATTTTAATCAAGGAAAATATGTAATAAAACAAGCTGCAAGCGCGTGTACTCAAATTACAGCGGATGAGGATTTCGCATCAGGTGGATGGTACATTGCAGATCAAAACGTTACTGTAACGACACAAGATATTCAAACTACGCACGATGTATATATCATTGTAAAAAATGGCGTAACATTAACATTTAAAGGAAGGATTAGTTCTACAAAGAATTTTAAAGTTTATGGCGAAAATAAATTTAGTTGGAGTGGTTATGGCGAAGTTCAATTCTCGACTAATGTAACTAATCCATCTGATTATGGTTCATATTTAAACGATTTTGGTAACTTTGAATTACATTGTTTACGTTCTGTATTTTACTGTTATGCGGTAGACAACCAAAAAGCATTTAGGGCTTCAGATACAATAAATATTATAAACGGTTCCCAAAGTTTAGAACTCTCTGGATCCAAGACGGATTACGATAACAATTCTGTAACTGCATTTGAAGCAAGGTTTGTTAATTTCTATAATACAAATTTGCTTCAAGCAAATTATGGTGTTAATACACGTAGATTAGATAAATTTATAAATGCACAAAATTATGTATCATTTAACGAAAAAGCAGAAGTTAGTTTATATGCTGCAAATATTGGTATTAATGTAGCCGGAGATTGTGAATTTTTTGGTAATAGTAGATTTGCATACCAAGATGATCATGGCGGAGATAAAACTACAGCTACAGCATATGGAATTAAAGCAACAGGAGAGGTTAATTTTACAAATTCTGGTGCAAATTTAAAGCGTTTAAGATATGGTATTTATGCGGATGGTGAAATTACTATTTCTGGTAATAGCTCAAATATTAATATCTCAGATGCAGGCACGGTATGTGGTTTGTATTCAAATACGGGTATTACTATAAGCGGAGGACAAATTGTAGCTCTTAACTCTCCTACTTGGGAGGGCGGTAAAATCGAAACTACAGGGACATTAACTGTTAGCGGTGGTAAGGTAGAAGGCTGTGGCTCTCCAGAAGGTATTACGGCTGCAAATATTGTGCTTGAAAATGGAACACAATTTTTAGGTAAAAATAATATATCAGCCGAATATGAAGAAATTGCTTTAAATGATGGATCATATGCTCAATATACAAAAAAGCCTTATATGCTAATAAGACAAGCACCTGTAAAATATTTGGAATATAATGAAACAACTGGTGAATTTGATGAAAAAGAAGCAGATGTTTATAATGTTGTAACTTCATCAACAACATTCAATGAAGATGGCTGGTATGTTGTTAATTCATCAGAAATTGATATTTGTGGTAGTATTTTGCAAAAAGATAACGATAGAGTTATTAATTTGATTTTGACAGACAGTGGGGATTCATCAGAACCAAATTCACTTATAATAGAAGGCAATTTCTCAGCAAAAACACTTAATGTCTTTGGACAAAAAGGAGATGTCCCAGGCGTACTTACATTAGGCGCTGATGCAACAGAAGCAATAGGAACAACTAAAGCAGTAAATTTATTTGATAATCTTCGCATTGACGGCGGAAAAGTTGAAACAATGATGTTTCCAGTAGCAAACTTAGTTGGTGTTAGCGCTGAAGAAACTTTGACGGTAAATGGAGGCATATTAGCTTTCGTACCGGTAAATAGTAATCCAGCAACTTATGAAGAAAATAATCCAGAATCTTTAATGGCAGCAAATCATTTGACTTTAAGAGAAGACGCAGTGATTATGGAACAAGAGGGCTTGTTTGCAAATGATGCATTAAAGTTAGGAAGCGATTCTGTAATCTCTGGAAACGTGCTACTTGGAGGAAGCCATTACGGCATATATATAGAGACAGGTACTTTAACAATAGATAAAGAGGCTGTCGTTCTTATTAACAATATGGTAGACGCCGGAATTGTGCTTGAGCCTAACAGTCATTTAGTGATCAAAGATAAAGCAGCTTTAGTTATGTCTTTAGCGGAATTAGATAATAATTGCGGTGGTATTTTAGCGTTTGAAGCTGATGTTACTGTTTCTGACAATGCAACTTTAATGATTAGGTCAAAAGATAATGCTATATATACAGATTTATTAACTGTCACAGGTTTTAAGAAATTTGAATTATATGCTGAAAGTACAAAAGCATTAAATGTTACTTCAGCAACAATTCCAGATGGTTATACATTTAAAGGAAAGGATGCTGAAGCAGATAATTATGTAGATACAACTTATAATAATAATTATCATTATGTAATTATTGCTCAATCTTTAGTATTTGATTCATTTGTATGGAGCGATGATGGAAAAACTGCGCAAGCAAAGCTTGTTTCTCCAGATGATCCAACAGTAGTTGCCTATGAAGATGCTGAAATGTCTTCAGCTGTTCAAACACCAGCAACTTGTGAAGTTAAGGGAACTACAAGATATACAGCAACATATGGTACAGAAACAGAATATAAAGACGTTCAAGACATTGATGCTCTAGGACACGAATATGTATATAGCGAATTTGAATGGGCTCAAGATTTCTATTCAGCAAAGGCTGTATATGTTTGTGAAAGAGATAATACTCATATTGTAAAATACGATGCTCAAATTACTAGCGTTGTAAAACAAGATTCAACAGAAACTGAAATGGGTATTTCAACAATAACAGCAACTTATGATGGCCATAGTGAATCAAAAGACGTTACAGATATTCCTGTAAAGAAGAAGGTAATAGAAGATAATGACGTAAGCGTTCAAATTA
>JAEEGH010025137.1_pt1 | contig 11966 bp, 7 predicted proteins | sample 9134181 | NCBI WGS metagenome assembly JAEEGH01 (sample SAMN16246544, study PRJNA631951) | gut metagenome | biome: gut microbiome; feature: rumen; material: DP-attached | host: Bos | place: Iran: Karaj | collected 2018-10
GAGGTTGCCCGAAACCTCATCAGCAGTGATGATGCCATACACCGAGGCGTCCTCCTTAAACACAGTGCCTGATTCCATGGCAAGTATCGAGTCAATGGTATAAACCTGGCCTATTGGCAAAAGCTGGATAGGCGGTTCTGGATAGTCTTTCTTGCAAGAGACAAACAAAATGCTCAGCAAAGCAAGAAGCAAAAAACTAGATTTTAATACTTTTTTCATATTTACAATATTTATATTTAACTATTCTCAACTATCAATTATTTCCTCACCGTCAGGCTGATAAAATAATTCAGCCCATACATATAGGAATATTTCTCAGGGAACATCTGGGGATTGTTGGCGTTGAAACGCAGCTGCTCGTAACCATACAGGATGGTGCTCTTGTTGTTAAGCACGTTGTTGACGCTCACATTCACCAAGAAATAATATCCTTTATAACGTTTGGAGAACCCGCCATAGAAATCAAGCGTGAAAGCAGGCTTCATAGGTGTCTGGGTCAGCACGTCTTTAATACGGATGTCATCCTGGGAATAATGCAACATACCTTCTGCGGTATGGTTATAGGGGTTCACGTCGAAATACATGTTAGCCATATAGTTTCCGTTGAGGCTCACCCACCAGTATTTGGGAGAGTTATATTTGATACCCAATGAGGCCACCGTCTCGGGACCTGATGACACATGGTAGTCTTTCAAGTAGGCGACACTGCTTGGGATATAAGCGGTGGCGTTGTTATCATCATATACCGAGAAGTTGGGGTTGTTATTATAGACATGGATGCCATTGGCGGCGGCAGCTTGCAAGGTAACGGTAGGAGTCACCTTGTATTCTGCACCGAGTTCCACACCAAGACTCTTTTGCTTGATGTCGGTCATAATAAAGTTGACGAACTCACTGGTGTAGGAGTTAGCACTCGTCGAGGTATTCTGGTACACATTCTCACAATAGAAGCTACGGTTCCAGATAAGATTCTGGTAGGTGTAATAATAACCCGTCACGCGGAATTTGAACTCTGGTGAGCGGTAAAGATAGCTCAAGTCAAAGGCGTTGATACGTTCACTCCTCAGATCGCCTTCGACCACTGTTTGTCGGGTACGAGGTGACACATAGATATCCCTAAACTGCGGGGATTGGAACATATAAGCCATGTTTGCGACGATGTGGTTACGACCATTGATGGCGTAAGTAACACCCGCCTTGACTCCTGGGTCGAAGAAGTTATGCATCTTGTCCTTGCCGTAGGAATTGTCGGCGAAGGAGCCGCTTTGCCAAAGACCCTCGCGCCAGATCTGCGTGAATTCGGCTTGAAAACCGAGATAAAGGTCGAAGTTGCCGACCAGCCAGTCTATCTGATCCCAGATACGGCCATAGTTGCGGTTAGCGTAATAGTTATAGCCGATGATGTCTCCGACTTTAGCCACATGGTTGGGGTTGAGCAAATTGGTTTGGCATTCGGCAGTTTCGAGGTTTTCGGCATACTTATTAATATCATAGTAGTATTGGCCCCCGAGAAGGTCGTTGACACATTCATAGTAATGGGTTCTGGAGGCATTCACAGCAAAACCGCCAGTCATGATGAGGTTGGGTTGGAACTCATGTTTGAAATAGGTGGCATTGCCCATTTGCCGTTTGTCATAATGACGCTCGGCAAGGATATATTTCGAGAACGCACCCGTGATAGTGCCATCCGTTCCGTTGTTGGCGTTTTCAACCGTGAAGACATGGTTGCGATTGGCGTTGTAGAGTTCATCCCAATTTATCTGAATGATGTTCGGATCTCTATTTTCCCAAGCATGAGTCATATCTTCAATTTCCGCTGTACTATGAGCATTGGTCAGATAATAGCTCGGCAAGTTCTTATAATAGTCGGGACGCGGATCTTTGGCTTCACCCCATTCAAGGCTGGTTTGGCCGCCCGGGCCGCTGAAATAATAAACCGAAGTGTTAAACTCGGTGTTCTTGTTGGGTGTCCAATACCAGGTGAGTTGAGCGAAAGGCTGGTGGTAAGTGCTCACGCGAGAGTTACGCTTGAACTGTTCTCCTGTCGCGCCATTAGTTTGGTAACCCCAGTTAGGATTGTAGTAGTTGGATCCGACAAGGTCGTACACCTCCTGTACCACGGGAGAAGATCCACCACGCTGCGAGGGAGCACCAAACACGGTGACATCGATGCTGTGTTTTTCGTTAATCTTCTTCTCCAAGGAGAGGAAGTAACTGTAAGCACGGTAGAAAGTGCCTTCGGTATAGCCTTCACCTGCATAACGACCACTGGCCGCAGCCATCAGATACCAGCCATTGCCCATCTCACCTGTGCCGATGGAGGCCATGGCGCGGTGATTGTAGGAACGGTTGGAAAAGGCATAGCTCACCGAAATCTGTTTGCGATACTGGGAAGCGCGGGTTGAATAAGCGGTGAGGCCACCCAAACCACCAAAACCAGCGTAGGTCTTTCCAAGACCTTCGACAAGGACAGAGTTGCGGAAAGCATCGTTGAGACCTCCCCAGTTGGAGAAGACCGGACGCCCTGTCTCTGGATCGTTCATCGAGATGCCGTTAATCATCACATCACTGTACTTCGAGTCATTGCCACGCACACGATAACGCAACGAACCGAAATTGTAAGCAGCGATGCTGTTGAACACGTCACGCGACGAGTTGAGTAAGGTAGAAGCATCGTTAACCGAGGTGGAGGACTCCTCGAAGTCGGAATCCATCAAGATCACCGTTGGCAAGTCATTTTGGTTCAGGTCAGTGGAATCGACGACCTGGGCTCGGACCCCTGTCAGCAACAACACTGTGACCATTAAGAGTAGAGTTTTTTTCATATTGAAATGATTGTGATTTGTTACGCTCAAAATAGGACTTGTAATAAACGAACAAAGATAGGAAAAAAAACATACCGTCTTGAACTTTTACCATACATTTTTAATGAATTCAAAACTTTTTTGTTTTCAATGAAAAAAAATCTAAATTTGCAGCGTAAACTATCATAACAGTATTCATCACGATGAACAAGCACATTGCATTCATATTCATCCTTCTCGCCTTCTGCTTTGGGATGGATCGTGCTTCCGCACAAGAAAAACAAGCCTATAAGATAGGCCTTGTCGGCTTCTACAACTTGGAGAACCTCTTTGACACCATTGACGACCCGTTGAAAGACGACGCGGAGTTCCTGCCTGACGGAACCAACCAATGGAACACCGAGAAATACCTGTCGAAGCTGCACAACATGGCCTACGCCATCTCCACCATCGGCACGGATTACACTCCCGACGGCGTGGCCGTTCTGGGTTTGTCGGAAATTGAGAACCGTCATGTGATTGAAGACCTGGTGATTCAGCCAGAGATCAAAGACCGCAACTATCAGATTGTGCATTACGACTCCCCCGACCGACGCGGTGTCGATGTGGCGTTAATCTATAATCCAAAGTATCTTAAGGTGACTGGCACCAAGTCGTACCGCACCATTGTACCGGGCGAGCCCGACCACATCACCCGTGACCAGCTGTTGGTCTCCGGCCTCTTCGACGGTGAGCCCATGCATTTCATCGTGATGCACTGGCCCTCACGTTACGGTGGAGAGAAGCGCTCCATGCCAGGCCGTGCCGCAGCTGCGACCCTATGCCGCCATATCGCCGACTCGCTGATTGCCGAGAACCCTAACGCCAAAGTGGTCATGATGGGCGACTACAACGACTACCCCACCAACAAAACGGTCACCAAATACCTCCGTGCCACTGGCGACATGAAACGGCTCAAAGAAGGAGAGTTCTTCAACCCCATGTATGAGCTTCACAAAAACGGCATCGGAACCAACTACTACAACGACGTGCCAGGTGTCCTCGACCAAACCGTCATCACCCCGGGACTGCTGCCCACCGACTACAGCACCTATCAATATAAAAACGCCAAGGTTCACAACAAGGAGTTCCTGAAACAACACGGCGGACGCTACAACGGCTTCCCCTTCCGAACCTTCGGCTCCGGTGTATGGATGAACGGGTACAGCGACCACTTCCCCGTGTACATTATCCTGCTGAAGAAAATTTAGAATTTAGAATTTAGAATTTAGAGGGAGCGGAGAACAACTCTAAATTCTAAATTATCAATTGACTTCAATTTCATCAACGAAGAGCCATGCGGGATTGCCATAGCCACTGTGGTCTTCAGGCAGATCGAAGCCCTCAATGAGGACCTCCACGTAACGCGCAGCAACAGGCTCAAACGTCAACTCATAAGTGAAGATACCATCCTTGTCAGCCCATCCCGAGATGGGAAAGGTCTTGTCACAAACCCAATAGAAATGCTGGCCGTCATTAGACAATCTCACCGTGGCCTTTTTGGGATTATAGATCCAAGCTCCTTTGTTGACGTTGGCACGAAAACGCACATGCGACATCTTCTGAGGTTCTTTCAAATCAAAAAAGGCGTCTAATGGTTTTCCATAAAAGCCCAGCCAACGTCCTGAGTTATAGGCACCACGACCCAAGTTTCCGTCGTTGAGCACCGTGGCACCCTCGTAGGCATAGCGTTCATCAGGCTCCTCTTTCAGCATAACAGGTCGATGAGTAACCAAGTTGGGGGCTACCGTATCAATCCAAGGCTGCGGGTTGAAGATATGTTTGGCATAATTATAATGATACAAGTCATAAAGTTGAGTCATCTTGCGGCAACGTTCCACAAAAGCCTCAAAGTCACGCTGTTCAGGGTTGTTCCATTGAATCTCGGTCAAGGCATCCATACGGGGCATCGCCATGTATTGGACATGATTGAACGAAGCGATATATTCTGTCCAGATGTTCGCCTGCACGCCGATGATATGTTTCTGTTGTTCAGGTGTCAGCTCCTCGGGAAGGGGTTTGAATTCGAAGACACGCTCCACGGGCAGGTAGCCTCCAATGCAAAGAGGTTCATTGGCGATGTCTTCGCTTTGATAATAGTCGAAATAAAGATGCGAATAAGGAGCCATGATGACATCATGCCCTTTCCGTGCCGCCTCGATGCCCCCTTCGGTACCACGCCAGCTCATGATGATAGCCGTCTCAGAGACATTACCCTCGAGGATCTCGTCCCAACCGATGACACGCCGTCCACGGGCTTCCACCACCTTAGCCATCCGGTTCATCACATAGCTTTGAAGATAGTCCTCTTTGGAGAATTTTTCATCCCCTTTGATTCCCAGCTCCTTGATCTTCTTCTGGCATTTACGGCATTGCTCCCAGCGCACCTTGGGACACTCATCGCCACCGATATGGATATACGGTGAAGGGAAGAGGTCCATCACCTCGTTAAGCACATCCTCGGCGAACTGCATAGCCTGTTCATTACCGGCACACAACACATCTTCCGACACGCCCCAACGCTTCCACACCTCGTATGGGCCGCCCGTACACCCCAGCTGAGGATAGGTGGCCAAAGCCGCCTGCATGTGTCCGGGCAGGTCAATCTCAGGGATGATGTTGATATGACGTTCAGCAGCATATCGAATAAGGTCGCGGAGCTCGTCCTGGGTATAAAAACCACCATGGCGAATAGTGTCATAAAGATTGCCATTATGCCCGATGACGGTGCCATCGCGATAGGCACCGACTTGGGTCAATTCCGGATATTTCTTAATCTCGATACGCCAGCCCTGGTCCTCGCTGAGATGGAAATGGAACTGGTTCATGTTATGCAACGCCAGCATGTCAATGTAGATCTTCACCGAGTCGAGGTCCATGAAGTGACGACAAGGGTCGAGGTGCATGGCACGATAGCTGAAAGTCGGCCAGTCGCGGATGGTACCACAAGGAAGTTGAGAGTTGAGAGTTGAGAGTTGGGAGATGGGGAGGCTTTTGCGGAGGGTCTGGATGCCGTGGAACACACCCGCGGCATCAGAGCCTTTGATGATGACTTGCTTCGACGTGATGTCGATTTGGTATGCTTCAGCATGATCAAATTCTTCGGGGACAAGTTGAAGCACAATGCCGTCAGCCTGACCGTTGAAAGGGGAAGTCTCAAGCGCAACGCCAGTGATATCACGAACATATTCACTGAGGAACTGCGCCTCACGCTGAAGGCCTTCTTCATAATAAACCTTCGTGGATTCCTGAAGCACAAAAGGCTTCTCTTCGTTGAGTTTCACCTCTTTAGGCTGAGGGATGACATCGTAATTGGCTTGAGGGAGCTGTTTTGAACAAGCAGAGAGCAGCAACAATGCTACGCTAAAGAACAGAATAGTTTTTTTCATAGTAAATATATTAATCTTCACTCCGCAAAGCTACATTTTTTTCGGAATAAAAAAGCACGTCGGATCTTTTCCAAAAATCATTCCTGATAATAAACTCTCTTCACACGCTGTGAGATACGTGTCATCACCTCGTATGGAATGGTCTGGCAAGCATTGGCAATGTCGTTGATGCTATGCTCCGCATCAAAAATCACGACGGTATCACCTTCCTTGGCTTCCACGCCAGTGAGGTCAAGCATACACATATCCATACAGATGTCGCCGATGATGGACACCTGTTGGCCGTTGATATAGAATTTGCCGTTGCCATTGCCCAGCAGACGCGAGAGGCCGTCAGCATAGCCGATGGGCACAATGCCGATTCGCATGTCGTGAAGCGCCCTGCCATGACGATTGTAGCCGATGCTGTCGCCCGCAGGGATGTCTTTAATCTGGTTGATGGTGGTCTTGAGCGACACCACCGTCTCCAACACGCCTTCATCTTCCTTGCAGGTGGCGACACCGTAAAGGCCGATGCCGAGACGTACCATGTCGAACTGGTACTGGGTGAATCGGGTGATGCCCGCCGTGTTCAAGATGTGACGCAACACCTTGTATGGGAAGGCCTCAACAATCATCCGGCTGCCTTCCTCGAAGACCCTGAACTGACTCATGGTGAAGGCATCTTCATCAGGATTGTCAGCAGTGGCCAGATGGGAAAACACGCTACGCACATGAATCAACGGGTTAGCTTTAATACGTTGAATCAGTTCGGGAAGCTCCTTTAACGAGAAGCCCAGACGGTGCATTCCTGTGTCGAGTTTCACATGGACGTTAAGCGGGATGGTGACCCCGGTGACTTCCAAAGCCTTCTCGATAAGCGCCAAGTTACGGAAACTGAACACCTCCGGCTCAAGATGGTATTTGATGATGTTGTCGTAGCTGTTCACCTCGGGACTCATCACCATGATAGGCAAGTTGATACCCGCGCGACGCAGTTCAACACCCTCGTCGGCAAAAGCCACTGTCAGGTAATCCGCGCGATGGAACTGAAGGATGTTCGACACCTCGTAATTGCCACTGCCATAGCCGAAAGCCTTCACCATGACCATGAGCTTGGTCTCCGGCTTGATGAGTGAGCGATAATGATTAAAGTTGTTGACCAAATGGTTGAAGTTAATCTCCAGCACGGTTTCATGAGCCTTCTCTTGCAGCTCCATGCCAATCAGCTCAAACTCGAAAGCGCGCGCGCCTTTCAGCAGGATGGTCTGGTTGTGGAACTGAGAGAACGGGAAACGCTGCATGAACTCGTTGACATCCTTGAAGAACCAGCTCTTCAACGGAAACAGCTTGGCTTGGCGCATGAGGGCGGGTCCTATGCCAATCAGCATGTTCACCCCCTTCTCCTCAATCAGACGGGCGATGGAGCCATACAGCTCCTGCTCATCACGACCACTTTGCAGAATGTCGGAGAGGATCAAAACCTTGTCTTTATGTTGCCGCTGTTGGTTCATCACATCGAGAGCAATCGCCAAGGAGTTGACATCAGAGTTGTAATAGTCGTTGACCAAGGTGCAGTTGTTGATTCCCGCTTTAATCTCCAAGCGCATGGCGATGGACGACAAACCCATAAGCCGCTCCGCCAGCACTGCTGGATCCATCTTCAAAAACAAGCATAGCACGATGCAATGGATGGCGTTTTCAATGGAGGCATCGTCCACAAAAGGAATGTCAAACTTCATGGTCTCATTTTGATACACCACAACCAACGATGACAGTCTTTCTTTTTTCTCCACAGCAGCGACATAGACAGGCACCTCTTTGAATTTACGGCTCCAGGGCAACAGATGAACCTTTTTGCCTAGGTCGGCACGCAGAATCACCTGCTGGATGTCGTAGTAATCCATGCAATAGACCAAGGTGTCCACCTGAGTGAAGAGGTTAAGCTTCTCCCCTGCCTTCTGCATATAGCTGATGAAGTTCTCTTCGTGAGCCTGCCCGATGTTAGTGAAGATGCCAATGGTCGGCTTGATGATTTTCTGCAAGGCCGACATCTCATCCAACTTGGAGATCCCCGCCTCAAAAATCCCTAACTGATGCGCTCCGTTCATCTGCCACACCGAGAGCGGCACACCCACTTGGGAGTTATAGCTCTTGGGGCTGCGAACAAGATTATAATCGGGCGAAAGCAGCTGAGCCAGCCATTCCTTGACGATGGTCTTGCCGTTGCTACCCGTGATGCCGATGACGGGGATGTTGAACTGTGAACGGTGAGATGCCGCAAGACGCTGCAAAGCCTTCAAAGTATCCTTTACCACCACGAAACCCGCTCCGTCCCAGTCGCCCGCAGGAATATGATTCACCACAAAGGCGCGGACTCCTTTTTGGTAAAGTTCTTCTATATATTTATGGCCATCATTCCTACTTGTCACCAAAGCAAAAAACAAGGTCTGATTTGCCGAGATCACCTGCCGGCTGTCGATGAGCAGATCCATCACCAAGCGATCCTCTTGGCAGCCCATCCACTGGCCGTCAACGATTTCCACAATTTGTTGTAACCGATACATTGATACGGATATTATAAATAGAGACGCATGGTTATGCGTCTCTATATTTTTCTTCTAAACTATTTATTCTTAATTATTTACTAAGTTAAAGGTATCTTGAGCGATGACAAACTCTTCATCAGTTGGATAGACCACCACGGTGACTTTGGAGTCGGGGGTGGAGATGATGCCAGCGTCGCCGGCGATTTCCTTGTTGGCGCGATGGTCGAGTTTGATGCCGAGGAACTCCATGTCTTCGAGGATCGCCTCACGCATGAACCAGGCATTCTCGCCGATGCCGCCTGTCATCACCACGACGTCGGCACCGTTCATGACGGCCATATAGGCTCCGATATATTTCTTCACGCGGTGAGCGAACATGTTAAAGGCGTAGGTGCAACGCTCGTCGCCTTCTTCTTTGCCAGCGCGGACGTCACGCATATCCTGTTTGCCTCCGGTGATGCCCACAAGACCCGACTTCTTATTTACTAAGGTGTTCATCTCTTTGGTAGTGAACCCTTCTTTGTCCATGATGTACATAAACACGCCCAAGTCGAGGTCGCCGGTACGGCTGCCCATCACAAGGCCTTCCACGGGGGTGAAGCCCATGGAGGTCTCCACCGACTGTCCGTATTGCACAGCGGCGATGGAGGCGCCACTTCCGAGATGGCATGTCACAATCTTGCTTTTTTTCCAGTCCTTGTCAACGAAAGCGGCGGCTTTCTCAGCGACAAACTTATGGCTGGTGCCATGGAAGCCATAGCGACGCACGCGGTATTTCTCATAATACTCGTAAGGCACGGCATAGAGATAAGCCTCGGGTGGCATGGTGCTGTGGAACGAGGTGTCGAATACCGCGACCATCGGGATGCCGGGAAGCACTTCTTCCATGGCGTGGATGCCTTGCAAGCTGCCCGGGTTGTGCAACGGGGCGAGATCGCAAAGCGCCTCGATGCCAGCAATCACCTCTTTATTAATAACGACGCTCTTGGTAAAGGTCTCACCACCATGAGCCACACGATGGCCGACGGCGTTAATCTCTTTCAAGTCTTTGATGACCCCCATCTTGGGATCCACCAAGGCTTTTAGCACCAACTTGATACCCTCGGTATGATTCGGGATAGGAAGTTGTTCGTAGTATTTCTCACCATTGTATTTATGGGTGAACTCGCCCATTTCGAGGCCAATACGTTCAAGGAGGCCCTTGGCCAGCAGATGAGCGCTATTTGCGTTTTCCATATCCAGCAGCTGATATTTAATAGAGGAGCTGCCGCAGTTTAATACCAATATCTTCATTTTTACGAACTTTAAGCCCTATCGGGCTAACTATAATTTCTTAATTCAAAATTCTCAATTTTTTTGGGCGATGGCTTGGTTGCAGGTAATAGCAACAAGTTTATAGACGTCGTCGATGGAGCATCCGCGGCTGAGGTCATTGCAAGGTTTGGCGAGTCCTTGAAGCACGGGGCCCACAGCTTCGGCACCGGCCAGACGCTGGACGAGCTTATAGGCGATGTTACCCACTTCGAGGCAGGGGAACACGAGGGTGTTGGCCTTGCCGGCGACGGGGCTACCCGGGGCTTTGCTGGAACCCACAGAAGGCACGATGGCGGCATCGGCCTGTAATTCGCCGTCGAGGACGAGGTCGGGGCGGCGTTCTTTAGCGATGCGGGTGGCCTCAATGACTTTGTCAACCACCTCATGTTTCGCGCTACCCTTGGTGGAGAAGCTCAGGATGGCAGTGACAGGGTCAATCTTCGCGATGGCCTTGGCGGTATCGGCGGTGCAGATGGCAATCTCGGCGAGCTGCTCAGCAGTCGGCATCGGGGTGACCGCGCAGTCAGCGAACACCATACGTCCGTCGGTGCCGTAGGGGCAACCTTCAGGCAGGAACATGGTGAAGGCGCCGCTCACACAGCTCACGCCAGGGACGGTCTTGATGATCTGCAAGGCAGGACGAAGCATGTCACCCGTGGTGCTGCGAGCACCACTGACGAGACCATCAGCCTCTCCAGCCTTCACCAACAGAATGCCGAGATACATGAAGTTACCCGCCAGGTCGTAGGCCTGTTCCGGGGTCATGCCCTTGGCTTTACGGATCTCATAGAGAAGGTCGGCATATTTTTGACGATCAGGGTTGGCACCCGGGTCGATGATGCGGGCTTTGCCAATATTTTGGAGACCGAACTCGGCGGTCATCTCTTTGATTTTCTCGGCGGGACCGATAAGGATGATGTCAGCGACGCCATCAGCGAGAAGGCGGTCAGCGGCTTTTAAAGTACGGGGTTCGTCACCCTCGGGAAGCACAATGCGCTGCTTATGAGCTTGGGCATTGGCAATGATTTCTTGCATTAAGTCCATGTTGATTGTTGAATTGTTTATTTGTTATTTGTTGTTTCGTTTGGGTGTGCAAATATAAAAAATTCATGATTATTTATTATTTTTGCAGCCCAAAAAATCACATCCATGCCCGACTCTCTTTTTGTCACCTATTGGAACCCCCTCGTTGACAGCATCAACGCCGACACGCTGCAAGCCTCGGATTCGTTGTGCTGCGACAGCGTGGTGCCGAGTTTCATCACGTCGGGATTCAGGAGTGTCATTAGTCCCATGACACGTGTCACACACGAGGTGTTAGCCGGATGGAACCTTCTTTTGCTGGCCGCGGTGTTGCTTTTGGTGGTCATCAACAAGCAACTCTACCCTCGCCAGTTCCGCCAGCTGCTCAGCGTGCCAGGTGGCGTGGCTCACACCAACCAGCTGCTTCGTGAATGGACACCGACCCGAAGTTTCATCGGGTTCTCCTTCATCCTCTCCTATATCTTGGTGATGACACTCTTCGTGCAAAAAGCTTGCGTGGTATTTTCACGTGACGTGCTCACCTATAATGGATTTAACACTTTCGCCGTACTGTTAGGCTTTGTTTCAGGCTGGGTGTTATTGCGCTACCTGATCCTTGGATTCATGGGATGGCTTTTCAAACAAAAAGAAGTGGTGCTTCGGCAATTTACCGTACAACTTTCCGTGTCAACACTATGTTTCTTGATAATCCAACCCGTTCTCTGGCTGGTACTTTACATCCCCAACTCCATCTTCACATGGATTGGCATCGGCATTCTGATTGTTGCCGCGTTGACACGAACGACGTTAGAATGGATTGAGACACGAGTTTTTTCAAAATTGCCGTCATTTTATATTTTTTTGTATTT
>JAEEGH010025138.1_pt1 | contig 11965 bp, 10 predicted proteins | sample 9134181 | NCBI WGS metagenome assembly JAEEGH01 (sample SAMN16246544, study PRJNA631951) | gut metagenome | biome: gut microbiome; feature: rumen; material: DP-attached | host: Bos | place: Iran: Karaj | collected 2018-10
CCGCCATTATTCGCAGGAATGCTTACGGAAGGCAGCTTGGCAGTTTCTTTACGGAAAACGAAGTCGCGCACGTCGGAAAGGTCCCGCAGACCTTTATTCGCGCGCCCTTCTTTGAATCGGTCGGCGAAGGCGTCGAAGTCCTTTCGCGTACGGCAAGTTCGAATACTGCAGATGCTCCCGAGCAAATCGTTGCCGTTCGCTACAAGAACCAGATTGCACTTTCGTTTCACCCGGAACTCAATAGCGACACGAGCATTCACCGGTATTTCTTGAAGTTAGTGGGATGATTCACTTTCCACTTGCCAGGTGAAGCCAGCCGCCTCGATGGTACGGAATGTTTCTTCGAGACTCTGGCCGCCTTCGGTGAGGTAGCCCGACGCGAATATGGAATCGGCCACCTTGAAAAGTGTCTTTTCGTGCCCCTTGAAATACACTTCGCGACCGGCAGCGCAGCGGATGTCCGATTTCGGGAGCATGATCAACAGAGCGTTCCGACAATCAATTGGAACGCTTTGAAAAAATGGAAATAATAGACACCCGAATCGCCCCTGTCGTAAAACTGATAAAGCATTACCACAAAGGGTACGACCAGGAAGGATTTATTGAGTAGGAAAATCAGCCTCAAAAACTGCGTTAGGGATAGTTACCCCTTGGGGCGGAGGCTACAGGCTCCGTGAGCGAAGCGAGTATAGCCCGACCCGGCGAGGGTAAACAAGCCGGGGAACGCCCATTTTTGCCTTTATCAATCAATCAAGTCGTTCTGGAAGCGGGACAGGTGCTCGAACGGCAAAATCTGCCGGCCGCGGAAAAGGCCGCAACCGTCGTTAATCAGTTGATTATTTATCGCCTTGAACATGTTCACGTCTATTTTGGCAAGTTCAAGTTCCTGCAATTTCATAAGACGCTCATAGGCCTCGTCAAAATAGATGCACTCACCACTAGGAATCTGATCGTGTTTGGAGCGCCTGGTCTCTTGCGTCTTTTCATAGCCAAAATGATTCGCTTCGCCAATCTCGGCAAAATCGTCCATGTCCTTGGTTCTGAGCTGCAGCTCCGTATAGCAACGCGCCAAGTTGTCATAAAAAGTTATATGCAACGACTGGTAGCCCGAATTTCTCGGAGTCGCCACAGAATCGTGGTAATATGGCCGAACGGGATCTGCAAGCAGGTCGGAATGCCCGCCATCCAGATGTTTCGAAATCTCTGGAGTGAACCCCCGCTCTTCAAGGAACTCCGGCACAACGTTCGCGATTTCGTACAGGTATTTACGCTCGACTTCGCTGCGATCTTCGCCTTTTTTAATGTGGCAAACCGGCATCGAAATAACGATACGGTAGGCAATCAGGTCGCGAAAATTCAGCACGCTTTTCAGTTCCGCTTCAGACGGGAACTTGCCATTCTTTTGATAATAGTTGCTAATGTATTCAAGGATGTAGCCGTTGAATTTTTCTTCGGCACGAATGAGCGACTTGATGCGCCCCTTAAAGGTAAAGGCCAGAAAGGGATACTCCCTCGTCATGTACTTGTAGAATTCCTTGATCCGCTGAGATTGCGAAGTCAAGAAGTCGTTGTGTTCCAACAGCTCGATAATCTGCGTCAAGAAATTCGCATGCGCAAGGTCAATGCTGTTGCGCGTCACCTTCGCCCCGTTTCTGAGGTCGCTTGAATACTGGTGCAAAATTTTCAGCACCGTGTTTCCAGAAAACAAGTAATCGTTCAAAGAAATCATATTAAATCCTGCGCCCCATAGAATGCAAAAAATATGCCAAAGCTCTTTCACAAGATACTTTGGCATTTTTCGTTACAGTTTTTGGCAAACTTTACAGTTTTTGAATAACGTCGTAATTACGCGGCGCTACCGCCTTTACTCTTCTTTAAAAGCCATAAGTTGCAGAAAGTTGATAGCGGTTCAAGTCGGCTTCTTTCACGGTGCCGGCGGTTAGATAATCGGTCTGAACGTGCAAGTATTCAAATCCGAGCGAGAATGCATCGGTCAGGCTGTAGGTGGCGTTTGCGAAAATGGAAATGTTCTGCTCGCGGCCGCCCACGGTTTCGATGTCATCGCGGTCCAGTTTGTCAATACCTGCGCCACCATTAATTGCCAGTTTTTGGATCAGTTTAGCCTGCAGAGCGAACCAACCACCGTAAGCCTTGATACTCTTGACGCTTTCGGGATCTTCGGTGTTGGCGACAAATCCGCGACCGATACCGGCTGCATACGTATCCAGGTTTTCACCGATGAAACCTTCACCAAGGAGGGTAATCGCGCCCGTGATGGGGAGAGTCAAGTCGACGTTAGCAGACCAGGTGGGAATATCCTTGGTTTTGCCGGTTGCGTCCAAGTCGATTTCTTCTTGTCCGTAATGGCCAGAAACGCCCAAGCCAGCCTTCTTCTTATCTACCCACAGCGGAAGCGCAATGCCGATGCGGCCCTGGAAAGTAGGAATGTCGGCGTCGGTACCGGTTTCAGAGGCAGAAGAGGAATTGTACGGCTGGTTTTCACCGATGGTGCGGACAACTGCAGCGGCAATATCCACGGAGCCTTCACCAACGGGAATTTTCTCGGTAAGTCTCAGCTGAGCCCTACGAAGGCCTGCGTCGCCGGAGTTATTGAGAACGCCTGCGTTAAGCGTCGGGGTTACCAACGGAGAAATCACGTCCCAAGTTTGACCGCCCAAAATAGAGAAGCCAGTCTTGCCGAAAGAAATTTCACCGTAGCCGTGGCGGAGACGCGGGTTAGGATTGTTGGCGGAGCCACCGCCATAAAAGTCCACTTCGATTTTACCGTTGGCCTTAAAATAAGTCGTATCGTTACCGCTCGAAAGATTGAAACCGATTCGAGTCAGATTCGGGGTGAGATGCCAGCCACCATCGTTTTCGTTGGTGAGGTCAGAAGCGGCAACGAAGTTGGCAAAGTTACCGTTATTGCTCTTGGAATCTTCGTAGGCAGCGTTGAGAGAAGCAAAACCGTAGAGTGTTGCAGTTACGCCGGTTTTTGTGGTGACCGAAATCGGTTCGGCGGCGAAAGAGGTGATTGCAGACAAAAGAATAATCTTGGCAGCTACATTTTTCGATGTGATATTCATTTATAAGTCTCCTGAGTGAAAATTTTTGTGAGTTGAGCAACCATGCAAAAAAATTTTTTGCACGACTTGATTAAATTTTGTTTGGTGGGGTTGGGCGCTTACTGGCGAAGGCCTTGAGCAAAATTATAAAGTCTACACATATGGGTATCCTCGTTCTGATTTGTTTGCTCTTCGGAACATGATGTTCTCGAATTTTTGTACGACAAAAGTAGAAATAAAAAAGAGCTTGTAAAATACTTTTTCTTTATAGCTTAATATAGGGTTAGACTTGAACAGAAGTTGTTTTTATACTATTTTTATAGGAAAAAAAAGGACTTCATTAATGCACTATTTAATTGTTCCCGGTTTGAATAATTCTGGCCCGAGCCATTGGCAGACTTTTTGGACAAGGAGCCTGCCGAGCGCGAGCCGCGTTTACCAGCATTGCTGGGATAAGCCGCAAAAAGAAGATTGGATTGCAACTCTTGACGAGGCCGTTCGTCAGCTGAAAGACGACACGATTCTGGTTTCGCACAGTTTGGGCGTTGTAACGACGGCTCTTTGGCTTCTGCGAGCTCAGCAGCAGAAGAGTCTTCCGACAAACATCAAGGGAGCATTCCTTGTAGCCCCTGCCGACGCCGATACAGTCGATGTCATCAAGAATTTTGCTCCGATGCCTACCGAAAAGCTGCCGATACCCGTCAGTATTGTGGGCAGCGAGAACGATCCGTACATGACACCTGAACGCACGAAGTTCTTTGCCGAGGCATGGGACGCAAAGCTGTTTAACGCGGGTGCGCTGGGACACATCAATTCCGACTCGAATCTAGGTGAATGGGAACAGGGCCGTGCATTCTTGGCAGAATTTGAGAAAGGTTTGTCGCAATAATCGTAAGGTAAATAATGAAGCGTGTGGCAGTAGGACTTTCAGGCGGTGTAGATTCAGCACTTTCAGCGTACCTTTTGAAAAAAGAGGGTTATGAAGTAGTCGGACTCACCATGGCTACGTGGGACGGTTCGGTGAATATGCCCGCGGTAGAAGGCCGCGAAGGCTGTTACGGTCCGAGTGAGGACAAGAATATCGAAGAAGCGAAACTGGTGGCAGATCGTCTGGGAATCCCGCATTATGTAGTTCCCGTCGCAGGTGAATACAAAACAAAGGTGTTGGATTATTTCCGCGCCGAATACCGTGCTGGCCGTACGCCGAACCCGTGCGTGCGTTGCAATCAGTCCATCAAGTTTGGCGCATTGCATTTGGCAGCACGCAAAATGGGAATCGAGTTTGATTATTTTGCTACAGGGCATTATGCACGCCTCGATTTCAAGAACGAGAATGAACCCTTTTTGTACCGCGCCTTAGATGCGGGCAAAGACCAGACTTATTTTTTGTCGAGACTTTCGGCGGAACAACTTTCGACGGTGTTGTTTCCGCTGGGAAACATGCGTAAGCAAGACGTTAAGGCGCTCGCCGCTGAAATCGGCTGGGAAGATTTTGCGACCAAGCGCGAAAGCCAGGATTTTATTGAATGCGGCGATTATTCGGTGCTATTCGAAGAATCGGATCAGGTGCCGGGTGACTTTGTCGATGTGAGCGGCAAGGTGCTAGGTAAGCACAAGGGAATCGTGAATTATACGGTGGGCCAGCGCAAGGGCCTAAACATTGGTGGCCAAAAGGAACCGCTTTTTGTGGTGGCTATTGATACTGCCAAGAATCAGGTGGTTCTCGGCCCCCGCAGCGCTTTATCTTGTATACAAGTTTCCGCAATCGATTTGAACTTGATGGTAAACGAAAGTTCGCCGCTGCTCAAGGGACCGCTAGACGCCCACATTCGATTGGGCCACAAGGGCTCTCCGGCAAGGATTCTTGATTTGGAACCGGGCCGCATTCGCGTAGAATTCGAAACGCCACAGTTCGCTGCCGCCCCTGGCCAAGTGCTGGTGCTTTATGCTGGCGAAGGCGTCGTCGCTTCGGCAATTATTGACAAGTAATTTATTTGCGGTGTCGCAAAAGTGCGGCGATGTAAGCTTTGGCGTAGCGCGAAGGCGTTACGCCTTTTCGCATCACATAGCCGATGGTCATTTTATCGTGAACGTCAAGGTGCCTCGCGATAATGTTCCGACCGTTGAGCTTGTGGCTGATGACGCCCGAGCAAATGGTGTAGCCATTCAGGCCGATGAGCAAGTTGAAAAGTGTCGCGCGGTCGCGAACCTTGATATTGCGTGGACAATCGAAGTCGATGGCAGTCAGGGGTTCTTCGGCGAAGTAGAAGGAGTTGAAGTCGCCCTGTTCGTAGGTCAGGTACGGGTACGGTTTTAGGTCTGCAAGCGTGATTTTTTCTTTTCGCGCCAATGGGTTGCGTGAAGACATGAACACGTGTAAGGGAGTCGCAAAGAGCGGTTCAAAGACCAAATTGTTCTTTTGAATGAGCTTTTTGATGACTTTTTCGTTCTTGTCGCTCAAATAAAGTACGCCAATTTCGCTTTTTAGCTTCGCAATATCGTCAATAATTTCGTTAGTTTGCGTCTCTCGGAGCGTAAAATCGTAGCTCGGACCACCGAATTTTCGGATGACATCGACGAATGCGTTGACCGCAAAAGAGTAATGCTGACAGCTCACGGAGAAGATGGTGTTACCGCCTTTGCCGCCCTTGTAGCGGTCTTCCATCAGGGTCGCTTGTTCCAAAACTTGCCTTGCGTAAGAAAGGAATTCGTCGCCCTCGTTAGTGATAGTGACGCCTTTATTGGAGCGGTTGAAGATGGTAACGCCCATTTCTTCTTCGAGCTCGTGGATAGCTGCCGTAAGGCTCGGTTGCGATATGAATACCCGCTTGGATGCTTCGGTAATGTTGCGTGTGTCGGCGATGGCGATAGCGTATTTAAGTTGTTGTAAAGTCATAGACCTTTCTTATAGCCAGTTATCGGGTTTGCTTTTGTTTGCACCATAGTTTTAAGCTATGGTGAATGCGAAAAAAATAGTATTTTACCGATGGTGAAAAAGGAGATATATTTGGCGGCGTAATCGAAAAACAAACAAAAAAGGTAGGTAAAACACTATGAGCAATAAAAAAACATCTGTAATCGGTTTCCCGCGCATTGGTAAGGCCCGTGAACTCAAGTTTGCAAGCGAAAAGTTCTTCAAGGGCGAAATCTCCGAAGCGGAACTCCAGAACGTCGCCGCCGAAATCCGTCAGTACGGTTGGGCAAAGCAGAAGGCCGCCGGCATCGACTTTATTCCCTCGAACGATTTCTCGTTCTATGACAACGTTCTCGATACCGCGTTCTTGTTCGGCATTGTTCCGGAACGTTACAAGAAACTCGAGCTTAGCGATCTCGAAAAGTATTTCGCCGCGGCCCACGGCTACCAGGGCGAAAAGGGCGACGTGAAGGCCCTCCCCATGAAGAAGTGGTTCAACACGAACTACCACTACATTGTTCCGGAAATCGATGACGCTTCTGAATTCAAGGTAGACGGTTCCAAGCCGGTGCAGGAATTCAATGAAGCAAAGGCTGCCGGAATCCAGACCGTGCCGACTTTGATTGGCGCATACACGTTCCTCCGCTTGGCCCGCTACAACGGCAAGAAGCAGGCGAAGGATTTCGCCGCCTCTGCAGTCGCTGCTTACGCGAAGGTCGCTGAACTGCTCGCCGCTGCCGGTGCCGAATGGATCAGTTTTGCCGAACCCGCTTTGGTGTTCGACGTGACCGCCGAAGAAAAGCTGCTCTTCAAGTCTATTTATGTGGAGTTCATCAAAAAGGTGCGTGCCGCAGGCCTCAAGATTGCCTTGCAGACTTACTTTGGCGATATCCGCGATGTGTATCAGGATGTGGCCGCCCTCGGTTTCGATGCCATCGGTCTTGACTTTGTGGAAGGTCTCAAGTCGCTGGAACTGGTCAAGTCCGGCTTCCCGAAGAACACGCTCCTGCTCGCCGGTGTCGTGAACGGCAAGAATATCTGGCGTGCTGACTACGCAAAGAAGAATGCCCTGCTGGCTGAAATCGAGAAGGCTGTCGGTGCCGAAAACGTAGTGGTCGGAACTTCTTGCTCGCTGTTGCATGTGCCGTATACGGTCGCTGCTGAACAGAAGCTTCCTGCTGAAACGCTCCGTCACTTCGCCTTCGCTGAAGAAAAGCTGGTGGAACTTGCTGAACTTGCAAGCGGTGACGCCGCTGCCCATGAAAAGAATAAGGCTCTCTTTGCCACTCCGCGTGTGCAGGCAAATGCCAAGGTGCAGGCTGAACTTGCCGCCCTCAGTGCCGCTGACTTTGAACGCAAGCCGAGCCGCCTCAAGCGCCGCGAAGTGCAAAAGGCTGAATTCAAGCTGCCCGCATTCCCCACGACTACCATCGGGTCTTTCCCGCAGACGGCCGAAGTTCGCGCGAACCGCGCCGCATTCCGCAAGGGTGAAATTTCCAGGGAACAGTATGTGGAATTCAACCGCAAGAAAATTGCCGAATGCATCAAGCTGCAAGAAGAAATCGGCCTCGACGTGATTGTGCACGGAGAATTCGAACGCAACGATATGGTGGAATATTTCGGCTCGAAGATTGACGGATTCGTGTTTACGCAGAATGCCTGGGTGCAGAGCTACGGCACCCGTTGCGTGAAGCCGCCTGTAGTTTGGGGCGACGTGAGCCGCAGCGCTCCGATTACGGTCGAATGGTCCGTATACGCCCAGAGCTGCACCAAGAAACCGGTGAAGGGCATGCTCACGGGCCCGGTGACGATTCTCAACTGGTCGTTCCCGCGCGAAGATGTTTCGCTGAAGGTGCAGGCACAGGAAATCGGTTTCGCTATCCGCGACGAAGTCCTGGACCTCGAAAAGAACGGCATTCGCATTATCCAGATTGACGAAGCTGCCCTCCGCGAAAAGCTGCCGCTCCGCAAGAGCGACTGGCACAAGGAATACCTCGACTGGGCAATTCCCGCATTCCGCCTGGTGCATGCGAAGGTCAAGCCCGAAACGCAGATTCACACGCACATGTGCTACAGCGAATTCAACGACATCGTACGCGATATCGACAACATGGATGCCGACGTAATCACCTTCGAGGCAAGCCGTTCTGACCTCAAGCTGCTTGACGCCCTGAACGAAGCCAAGTTCGAAACGCAGGTAGGCCCGGGCGTGTATGACATTCACTCTCCGCGCGTGCCCTCGGAACAGGAAATTGTCGATGCTCTCCACAAGATCATTGCGAAGGTTCCGCAGCAGAATGTGTGGGTGAACCCTGATTGCGGCCTCAAGACCCGCGGCGAAACCGAAACCACGGCAAGCCTCAAGAACCTCGTGGCCGCCGCAAAGAAACTGCGCGCCGAATAAAGCGTAAATTACTCAAAAAAACAATGATTCCCTGCCTGCATACAGAGCGGGGTTTCTTTTTGTAAACAGAAACCTGTTGTTTTTATGAACAACGGCAATTGTGTTCTCTATAATGCAATTCGTTATTGACTCAGCTATATTATTGTCGGGTTTTTTTATTAGGGAGTATTATATGAAAAGCTATTCCAAGCTTGCTATGGCTTCTATAGCCTTGTTGTTGGGCTCTTCGGCTGCTTTTGCTGCCGACAAAACCTACGCCGGAACATTCTTTGATGAAAACGGAGCCTACTACGGCCCGGATTGCGAAAAAGATGGCTCTCAGCTGAATGGTTCTTATTACACCGGTGATTACACCAGCCCGTTCAAGACAATCTTGGGTAAGACCGATGCAGAAATTCAGGAAAAGATGGATGCCCTTTGGAATCATTACTTCAAGGGTGATGACAATTCCAAGGTTTTCTATGATAAAGGTAACGAAGGTTACATTAAGGACATTAACAATAACGACGTTCGCTCCGAAGGTATGTCTTACGGTATGATGATTGCCGTGCAGACTGGTCACAAGGAAGAATTTGACAAACTCTGGAACTGGGCGAAGAACCACATGTGGCACAAAAGTGGCGGCTGGGACGGTTACTTTGCTTGGAAGCGCTTGGATAGCGGCTTGGATGGTGACGACAACTGCGCACCGGACGGCGAAATGTATTTTATGATGTCCCTCTTGTTCGCTGCGAACCGTTGGAATGACAGCAAATACATGGACGACGCTCAGTACATCTTGAAGAAAATGTGGGATAATGGCCAGCATAGCCTTTTCAACCCGCAGCATTACGTGATTACATTCCAGCCGCAGGGTAACGAAAACAACTTCTCCGACCCGTCTTACGACTTGCCGGCATACGTTGATCTTTTTGCTCGCTGGTCCACCACCAATCAGGACAAGTGGAGCAAGGCTGCAAAGGCAACCCGCGATCACTTGTACAAGTCTTCCAACACCAAGTCTGGCTTGTTCAGCGACTACAACAACTTTGACGGAACCCCGCATGGCGTAAGCTACAATGGTAACGCCGAAAAGTACATGTACGATGCCATGCGCTGCGCTATGAACTTCGGTATGGACTACTATCTGTTCGGAGTGGATTCTGCTCGTCAAGAAGAAATGGCCCGTCGCATTATCGATTTCTTTGAAAAGGACGGCTACAAGCACGCTCGCTTCAACTGGGATGGCTCTAATCCGCAGGAACAGTATACGCAGGGCGAAACCGGTGCAAATGCAGTTGCAGCCATGGCCTTGATTAACGATTCTAAATACGATGCAGCCGTCAAGAAGAACTTGGAAATGGCATGGGATACTAAGTTTATGACTGGTCAGTATCGCTACTACGATGGCCTGGTACATTACCTCGCCATGCTCCACTTGAGCGGCAACTTCAAGATTTGGAAGCCGAAGCCGACTGTTGAATCTGAAGAAAAGACCATTGAGGGAACTGAAATCAACGGCGTGACCTATAACGAAGGCGACAAGGTGGACTACTTTGAAGGCTGCAAACTTTACAAGGCTACGATTGCCAAGAAGGCGGAGACTATCGGCTCTGCTCTCGCTCTGAACAATAGTGTAAGAGTCTGGTCTACCAATAGCGCCATCGTTATTGAAAATGCTCCGGCAAATGCAAAATATACTGTTACTGACATCAACGGCCGTGTGCTGAGTGCGGCAAGAATTAGTTCTTCCACCCAGGAAATCCGCTTGGCCAATCAGGGCGTGATGTTTGTAATCGTAGGCAACAAAACCTATAAGATTAGAAAGTAATCTTTTTTGATGATATACTATGTAGCGGGGTGACCTTTCGGTCACCCTAATTTTTTGCCGGTCGTTGAGATATTTCGCTGAAATTATTATACATTAAGGGTATGGATATCGCATCGAGTACATACCGCCGGATTTTTGTATTGGGTTCCGGATTCAGTAAATCGTTTTGCCCGCAGATGCCTACGCTGCGCGACTTGAACGAACTGATTCCCTTTGGAATTTCGGACGAGTTTCCGCACCTGCGAGATTACTGCAGGCGGTTTCTGGATCTTTGCAATAACCAGGCGGAATACTTGAACATCGAAACCCTTTCGACTTCGATTCTGTCGGCGCAGATTTTCCCTGGTGTACGCGAAAGCCTTTACCATTCCAGTTTGCGTTTTGAACTATTGCGTTTTATTGCGGGTGCCATTCGCCACGACCATGCGGTAGATTCCCAGTCGGCGACCATTCTCCGCAAGTTCTTGGCGGGCTGCGTCAATTGCCCGAGCGAGGGCGTGCGCGATACCTTGATGCTCAGTTTCAATTACGACACGCTGATTGAAAATATTATTGCTGATGATCCTAAGATGAGTGCGAACGTGGCGGTGGATTACGGCGTGCGTATTGATCCTGCCGACCGTAGTGCGGTTCGTGCGCCGCGTACCCATTCGGTGGATTTGATTAAGCTGCATGGCTCGCTGAATTGGTATCCGGTCAAAGGGGCCTCTGACCCGCTGGATTTGAAGAATGTGTGTCAGGTGGAACCTTGTGACCGCAGTTTCCCCATTTACCGCGAAGACACCCCGATTTATATTCCCATGGCCCATGCCAAGGAATCGTTCTTGCGGGGGAGTCTGTTTAATTTATTGTGGAGCAAGGCGGATTATTACCTCAAGAATGCCGAAGAGATTTTCTTCTTGGGCTATGGATTCCCGAAGTCCGACATGAACAATCTGGAATTCCTGCTTAGGCACCGTGAACGCTTTAAGAAGGTGGTGGTGTTCGAACGCGAAGGTCACCCTGATCTGGAACGCCTGCGGGCGCTGTTGGGCGATACCCTAGTGCAGTCCATGGATGCCAAGGAATTTTTGACAAAGTTCTAGAGTGGTGTGGCCGGCGAAATCGGCTCTTGCTATATTTTGCACAGAGGGTGCAAAAATGAAATTCCTTGGATTGGCCATATTTATGCTTGCGGGCATTACATGTGCCCAATTAGTGCAAAAGAAGGCGCCTACGGTTGCCGATTCCCTTGATTTGGGCCACAAAAAGGGACCCATGGTCTATTCAGACCCCAAAGAAAATAATAAAACCGCTATAAAAGATGCGACTGTCGAAATGGACAGTCGCAAGATTTCAAACGATTCTACCGTCGGGACTTTGATTGGTGTCGGTGCCGAATTCGTGGGCGATATCATGAAAGGCATGCTTTCGCCAAACTCGGCTGAAACCGACGCCGTCGAACTCGAACGGACTCGCCGTTAACCCAGGTACTTTTCGCCGGATTCCACGCTCTGGTAAATGAGCGTGTTGATGGTCATGGGGCCTACGCCGCCCGGAACCGGAGTGTAGGCGGATGCCACGTCGTCGAGACCCTTTTCGATATCGCCGACGCCACCCGGATGGTAACCGGCATCGACCACGACGGCGCCCTGCTTGATCCATTCCTTCTTGATGAATTCCGGCTTGCCCACGGCACCGACCAAGATATCGGCCTGCTTCACGAATTCGGGCAGGTTTTCGGTCTTGCTGTGGCAAATGGTCACGGTGCAGTCTGCATTCAAGAGCATGAG
>JAEEGH010025144.1_pt1 | contig 11964 bp, 10 predicted proteins | sample 9134181 | NCBI WGS metagenome assembly JAEEGH01 (sample SAMN16246544, study PRJNA631951) | gut metagenome | biome: gut microbiome; feature: rumen; material: DP-attached | host: Bos | place: Iran: Karaj | collected 2018-10
ATCGTATTTACGGCGATGTTCCTGCCGGAAAAGGGAATGCTCGTGGAGTCGCGCCCGAGGGCAAAGTACGGCGAACTGGTGACGTTCTGGTACTCGTATTCCTTCGAATTCTTGTTGGAGCGGCTCTGTACGCCGAAGTCGAGTGTCACCGAGTCGGTCACGAGCCTGCGGAAATCGAGGTGCAGTGCGTTGCCGTCGAAGGCGCCGCGTTCCCAGGCAACGTCGGTAATGGGGGTATCTACGGGAACGCCGTGCCGTTCCTCGAAAAGAATGCCGTTCTCGCCGTTGAGCGATAGGCGCGAGGGGTCGAACCCGAGGCGGGTGGTGTAGATGCCCGAAAGCATGGAGGGGTAGCGCTCGCTAACGTTCGAAAGCCCCATCGAGAATGGATCAAGTTCCGGCTTCCCGAGGATGGATGTCCCGAGCAGCCATTCCGACTTTTGGCCCGAGATGTCGTAGAGGCGTTCCATGACTTCGGTATGGGCGAGTCCCCAGCGGCCGGCATCGTTCTCGCGCACCGATGGGCTCGGGCGGTCGGGGGCGTACCACACGGAATCCTGCTTCTTGGGCTTTTCGTAGGGCGTGGGGTTCATGACCTGCGCGCCTGCTGCCGTAGCAAGTAGCGTGAGGGCCGTAAATAAGTATGCGAGAATCTGGCCGAACTTCATGCTAGAACCATTCCGCACGGGATTTCTCGCGGCATTCCTTGAGGGCCTGCACCACGGTGTATGGCATCTTCATGCAGCCGGGAGGGTAGGCGCCCCCTTCGGTATGGAAGTCCGAACCGCCGGTACCCACGAGCCCGAAGCGCTGGGCCATCTCTTTGTACTTGCGGCCCACGGCACCCTTCTGTGCGGGGCTGTAAACCTCGATACCCTTGATTCCCCATTCCACCATGCTTTCGATGAATTCGTCACTAAGGCCCGACTTGTAGGGGTGCGCGAGAACCGCGATGCCGCCCGCATTTTCGATAAGGCGGATGGTCTGCTGCGGGTTGAGTCCCTTCTTCTCGACAAAGGCGACGCATCCGTCACCCAGATACTTGGTGAAGGCCTCCGCGAAGTTCCCGATATATTCCTCGTCGACCATGGACATGGCGATATGCGGGCGCCCAATGACCTTGCCCTTGCAGTAGGAATGCACCTTCTCGTAGGTGATGTCAATCCCGAGGGCGTTCAACTTCTTGATAATCGCCTTCACGCGGGCAATGCGCTGCTTCGCGAAATCCTCGAGTTCCATGTTGAGCGCGAGGTTCGTGGGGTCGCAGAAATACCCGAGGATGTGGATGTCCTTGCCCTGCCACACGGCCGATATCTCGATGCCCGGGATGAGTTCTATCCCGATATCGCGGGCAGGACCTTCGGCAATCTTGTAACTGTCCAGGTTGTCGTGGTCGGTGATGGAAATGCACCGGAGCCCCTTGCGCTTGGAGAGCGCGAGCAGTTCCTCGACAGAGAGGGTACCGTCCGAAAGGCGGGTGTGCAGGTGCAAGTCCGCATAGCCTCCGTTCTCGGTTATGATTGTCCCTCGAATCACTTGGTTACTCCGTAATAGCCGCCGATGAGTTCTGCCTCGCTAAGCTGTTCGGGGTGCAGGCTCATGTTCAGGAAGGGGTAGTACGCTTCGCAGTTGAACCCGATGCGCAGGCCCGCCCCGCTCTTTTTGGCGAGGTAGAGCCGGGGGAGGAATGGCTGGCCCAGGTATATGCAGACGGTGGGGGCGAATTCCTGGATCTGGGTTTCGAGTTCCTCGAAAACCCTCTCTCCGAAACGGCATTCTGCATCGCTGAAATAGATGGCGTGTGCCCGCTTTGCCGAAATCAGGGCGTGCAGCGATTCGTGCGCGACACACTTCACGTTATTGAACCATGTGTTGGGCATCTTGTGCAGGAACCCTGCAGCGCTTTCCATGTCGCGCGGCAAGAACACGAGTGTCTTCGGGTTGTTCCTGAGTGCGCCAGGGAAGTCGAATGCCTGGGAGTCCTCGCCGGCTTTTTTCAGGAACCACTTGAACAGCGATTCGCTGCTCGAGAATCGTTTGAAGAAAAAGCGGAACTGGTCAGCAAAGTATGGCGACTGCTTCAAGATAACTCCAATGTTTGGGAGAAATATATAAATTTGTACTATGCCAAAGCAGAAGTTTTATGCAATCAAGAGTGCGGACGGGGGACAAATCGTCAATTCGTGGGAAGAATGCGAAAAACTGGTCCATGGAGTGAAGGGGACCAAGTACAAGTCGTTCTCTACGCGCACCGAGGCAGAGGCCTGGATTTCGGGTGAAGAGGCTGTTGAACCCGCAGGCTTACGCGTGTATGTCGATGGATCTTTTATGCCTGGTTGCGACAAGGCGGGATGGGCTTTCGTTGTGGTCGAGGATGGCAAGGAAGTGGCTACGGGTTCGGGCTACACGGCCTTCCCGGCCGAAAGCAGGAACATCGACGGCGAATGCATGGCGAGTTACCAGGCAATGCGCTGGCTCGACCTGAACGACAAGTATGCGACCATCTGCCACGATTATGAGGGCATTGCCCGCTGGGCACGTGGAGAATGGAAGGCGAAAAGCCATATTGCGCAGCAGTATGTGTCTGCGGTAAAGCCGTTCCTTTTCCGCGTGAAGTTCGAGAAGGTTGCCGCCCATACGGGAGTCAAGTGGAACGAGCGCGTGGATGCTCTAGCGAAGGCAGCCATTGAGAAACTGAAGGCGGAAGGCAAGGCCTAGCCGATGGAACTGGGCGAGTTTTTACAGGAAAGTACGTTCCCGTCGCTTTCGCTTTTTGCGGATGCGGGTAACGAGGCCATACACGTAAACGGGGCATCAATCCCGCTTGCGTCCATGATGGCGGCAAGGCGTTTTTTTGACAGGCCGGGCAACATGCTTGTTGTCGCGAAGGATTTCAAGAGCGCTGAGACCTGGATGGAAAACTTGCAGAGCCTTATCGGCGAGGATTTTGTCCGATTTTTCCCTTCGATAGGGCTCAAGCCCTACGAGCAGAAGGTCCCTTTCGAGGGCGTTGTCGAGGAACGTCTCAAGTTTTTCCGCGATGCGGGTAACCCACAGAAGCCAATCGTTGGCGTATGTGCGGTAGATGCTCTCCTCATGAAGTTGCCTGCTCCGGGTGGGCTCGCGCAGAACATGCGCACGCTCAAGGTGGGCGATGTGCTGGAACCTTCGACGCTGCGCCCTTGGTTCATGGACCACGGGTTTATCGAGCAGCCGGTGGTGAGTTCGGTGGGTGAGTTCTCGGTGCGCGGCTGCATCGTGGACGTGAACTGCTTTTTGTACCCGCACCCGATACGCATCGAGTTCTTTGGCGACGAGATTGAGTCTATCCGCAGTTTCGACATCTTTACGCAGCGCTCCGTCGAGAACATGGACCGCGTGACGCTCTACCCGATGGGCGAGTGGACCTTGCCCGATGCGGAACTGGCGAAATACGGTGGCGACCTGACGGGGCTCTGGTGGAAACGCGCCCGGTACGAGAAACTGAACTGCAGTCTACTCGATTACTTGCCGGGGGCAAGCCTCGTGTTCGAGGAACTTTCCTCGATTTCGGAAGCGGCCTCGCGCATGAATGCCGCTTATGAGACTGCCTACGGAGAACTTCGCGCGACGCTCCCAGATATAGTGCCAGCAAGCGATATCTGGTTCAAGTTCAATGAACTTGCGATGATGTTCCCGGGGCATGCCTCGATGGACATGACCCGCGTGGAGACCGATGCCTCCAACTGGTACAAGGTCAACTTGCGCCCGCAGGATTTCGCAAGCGCGGGTACTGCCGAGGTAGCAAAGAAAATTGAGGATTTTTACGCGGGTGGCGGTTCCGTTTACGTTGTGGCGCCGACTCCGGGTGCCCTTGCACGCCTCAAACACGTTTTCGAGGGACTGCGGGTCGAGGATTACTTTGTCGGTAACCTAAGTGAAGGCTTCTGGCTTGACGACGAGAAGGTCGCCTTCCTGACGGAAACCCGCATTTTCAACCGCCATGCGACCAAGGCTCGTAAGCGCCAGATTGCGGGCTCGGTGACGAGCGCCCTGATGGTAGAATCGCTTAATCGCGGGGACTTCGTTGCACACGAGGATCACGGCGTGGGCCGCTACCTCGGGCTGGTACGCGTCGAGGTGAACGGCGGCATGGTGGACTGCGCCCTGCTGGAATACGATGGCGGTGACCGCCTCAAGTTCCCGGTTTCGGACCTGCAGAAAATCGAGCGCCTCGAGACCTCCGAGGAGAATACGCCCAAGCTTGACCGCCTAGGGAGCAAGAGCTGGGAAAACCTCAAGAAGCGTGTCAAGGAGAAGGTCGTCAAGATTGCCCGCGACCTCGTGGAACTCTATGCGAAGCGCGAACTGGTGGATGGCTTCGGGTTCCCGCCCGATGGCAAGTTACAGAAGGAATTTGAGGATGCCTTCGAGTACGAGCCGACTCCGGACCAGGTGAAGGCAACTGCCGAAATCAAGCGCGATATGGAGAGCCGCAAGCCCATGGATCGCCTTGTCTGTGGCGATGTGGGGTTTGGCAAGACGGAAGTCGCCATGCGGGCTGCGTTCAAGTGCATTGTCGCAAAAAAACAGGTGGCGATTCTCGTGCCGACGACGATCCTTGCGGCACAGCACTATGAGAATTTCCGCGACAGGTTTGCCGCCTTCCCGGTGAATATCGCGCTCGTGAACCGCTACAAGACTGCAAAAGAAAAGAAGGCTATCTTCCAGCAGATTTCGGAAGGCAAGGTCGATATCGTAGTGGGTACGCACGCGCTTCTGAGCGATAAGAACCAGTTCAAGGACCTGGGGCTCCTCATCATTGACGAGGAACAGAAATTCGGCGTGAAGCAGAAGGAAAAGTTGCGCGAGTTCCGCATGACGGTGGATACGCTCAGCATGAGTGCCACGCCGATTCCGCGTTCGCTGCACCTGAGCATGACGGGCGTGCGCGATATCTCGCTCATCAATACGCCGCCCATGAATCGCCTGCCGGTAGAGACAAAACTCATGAAGCGCGATGACATGGTTTTGGCCGGCGCCATCCGTGACGAACTCGCGCGTGGTGGGCAAGTCTTTGTGGTGAATGACCGCGTGCAGAACATCAACACGCTGGCAGAAGACGTGGAATCGTGGGTGCCGGAAGCCCGCGTCGCGGTTGCCCACGGGCAGATGAATGACCGCGACCTGGAGCGCGTGATGGAAAGCTTCCTCTCGCGCGAATTCGATATCCTCGTGAGTACGAGTATCATCGAGTCGGGCTTGGACGTGCCGAATGCGAATACGATAATCATCATGAATGCGCACCACTTCGGTATAAGCCAGCTTTACCAGATGCGCGGGCGCGTAGGCCGTAGCGAAGTGCTTGCGAAGGCGTTCCTAGTTACACCTGCAAGGGGCGAGATTTCGCAGGAATCCATGCGCCGTTTAAAGGCGCTGGAGCAGTTCAGCGACCTCGGGAGCGGCTACCAATTGGCCATGCGCGATCTGGAAATTCGTGGGGCAGGGAACCTGCTGGGTCAGGAACAGCACGGGTTTATCGCCGAGGTCGGTTTCGAGACGTATGTGCGCCTGGTACGCGAGGCGGTGGAGATGCTCCGCGGGGGCACTACCGAAAAGCCAATCCAGCCCCGTGTGGAAATCGGTGTGGATGCCTACCTGCCCGAGGACTACATCCAGGATGGCCTTACCCGCATCGGGATGTACCAGCGGATTGCCCGCATCTCGAGTTCTGCGGAGGTGGAAAGCATCCGGCAGGAACTTGTGGACCGCTTTGGAGAACTGCCTGTATCCGCGAACATGCTCCTTCTTGTAACTGAAATAGGGCTACACGCCGGCAGGTTGCGCATGCAGGGCCTGCAGCAGCGCAAGGGAATCCTGGTAGCGACATTCGTGGAGTTCCCGCCCGTAGAGACGCGTGTACTGGGGGAGATTGCCGGCAAGAGCACTTGCCCCATGCGCTATGTGGGCACTTCGCCCCTGCAGGCGGTATTCGAACTCGGTACGGCCCCCGCAGAGACGCTCGCCGTGCGTATTGCGGAACTGTTCCGGCAGTTTGCCGACATCACGCCGACGCCTGCGAAGGCGGAACCCGCAAACCCGCTGTTCCGCGATACGACTGTCCTGAATTAAAGGTTGTTTTGTACCTGATTAAGCCGGTCTACAAGTGCGTCCGCAATTTGCCGGGGCGTACAGGCCGGAGGTGTTGCGCCGTTTAACCCGCACGATTCGCAGAATGTTTCGTCGGCGTCCGTCTCGAAAAGGAGATTTGCCTGCGGTATGAGCCCGAGGGCTTCCCGCGTCGCCTTCTTGCGCAGGGAATCCGCGTGAATGGAGAAGAGTGCGCCCAGCGATAGGGCTGCCTTCACGATGCCCGTATCCCCGCCAAACCTGTGGAATATGGGGCGTGGCAGTTTAATGCCCGCGGCGCATGAAAATCCGACTTCCTTCAAGATTTGCACGATCCTTCCGTAATCACCTACGCAATGGATCTGCAGGTCACGCCCGAGTTCGAACGCCAATTTCGCCTGCCTGCGGAAAACCGCTTCCTGCGCTCCACCCGGTTCATAACCCGCGTATCGCTTGTCTAGGCCTGCTTCGCCGACCTGCGTGTCTGGGAATTTTTCCAGTAGGCGGCGCAGTTCCGACCAGCAGTCTTCTGAAGAGTCGTCTTGGTGTTTGCTTGCAATATCTGCCGCGATCATCGGATGTATCCCGAAGGCAAAACCACAACCTTTCTGCCACCCTTCGGCAGAGGCCTTTTCCCACAATTCCTGCACGGCTTTCCATTCCCAGGGTTCGCATGCCACGGCCCTGTACCGGAAACCGCGTTCGTGGAGTTCCCGGGCCACTTCTAGGGGCTCGGGGAGCCTTGCAATGTGCAAATGTGAGTCAAAAAGCGCCATTTCTCCATAAAAATACGTTTTTTTCAAAAAAATGCTTGTTTTTTTGCCTTCAAAAGTCTAGTTTAAAGGGCGCGGGCATAGTTCGCCCCGCTTTACATTTTTTGCAATTAAACTAAAGGAGTCCCTATGCGCGACCTGCTCGAGAAAGCCCTGAAGAAAGGTCTTGTCGTTACTTTTTCCAATGAGAATGGCTATGCCGTCATTCGTATTTCCAAGGACAGCGAAGTCGTCGCGAGCTGCAGTCTTGGTGCCGCAAACTTCCGCGATTCCGTAGAAGACTCCCTGCAGGCCCTTCTCCTCGACCTGGAACGCAAGGGCATCTAGTTCTTGGTTGAATCCGTATTTCGGGGCTGCGCATTGCCTTCGGGCTGCGCGGCCTCTTTTTTTGCTTTCTTCTTGCTGATCATGACCGTCGCGAGAGCCTTCCTCACGAAGTGCCTCACGGTGTTTATCGCTATTCGCGGTTCCTTCACGTAGCGCCCGCGTATGTGGCTCTTGGTGAAGTACCCCACCTCACGGCTGTCCAGGCAGAATGCACCCTTGGTGCAGGCGAGGAAATAGCAGTCCTCCGGTACTACGAGTTCAGTAATCCTTGAGGAGTCTATCTCGTCGTAGAATTCGCGCCGTATCTGGATGGGGGAATCACCCGGTTCGGTATGGAAAATCTGTTCTTCCAGTAGGTAGCGGTCCTGCCAGGGGAGAAAGTCGATTTCTTGCAGACTTACCTGGCGGTTCCCGAGTTTTGTGGAACCAAGCCGTTCAATTCCGATTTCGCGGTCGCCTTGCCAGAGAGTTGTCTTCACATAGAACTTCCTGCCAGATTCAATCAGCAGGTTGATCATGTAGTCTTCTTCGATGTCGTTCAGTTGCGCAAAGTGCAGTGTGTCGCCCTTGCGGGGAATGTGAAGGTGGCGCCTCTGGATAAACGCAGTTTCGTCTTTCCACTTGAAGGTCCCGTTGGGGGTCTTGACGCGCCCGCGGTCCGAAAAGTCAATCTTGTCGCCGGGGAGGCCAATCACCTTGCGGATAATGCTCTCGCCGTTCCTGAGGCTTGCCCATACGGTCTCGTTGTAGGCAATCTTGTCGGTGCACTGCGGTAACTTGCACATCCACAGGATTTCCTTTTCCTTGTGCCTCGGGTACATCGAGGAGTCTGTAATCTGTAGAGGCTCCAGCACGCGGATGCGCAATGCCATCGCGAAGATAAAGGCAATCGCAAGGATAACGACAAGCACGACGATGCATGCTTTCGAATTCTTCCATTGCAGTCTCTTGACTTTAAACTTCAGGCTCGACATATAGACTATCGGGTTTTGTACAAACTAATCTCCGCTACTGCTGGAATCGTCGCTGAGCGAAAGCACGGCGAGGAACGCCTTCTGCGGCACTTCCACCGAGCCGATGCTCTTCATGCGCTTCTTGCCTTCCTTTTGCTTTTCGAGGAGCTTGCGCTTGCGGGTGATGTCGCCGCCGTAGCACTTGGCGAGTACGTCCTTGCGCACGGCCTTCACGGTGGAACGGCTGATGATCTTTCCGCCGATGGCACCCTGGATGGCCACGTCGAACTGCTGGCGCGGAATCAGGTCCTTGAGCTTCACGCATATGGCGTTCGCGTAGGTATGCGCCTTGTCGCGGTGGATAATCACGGAGAACGCATCCACCGGGTCGCCGTTCAGCAGAATATCGAGCTTCACCAGGTTGTTCCTGCGGTATTCGCTCGGGGAGTAGTCGAGGCCCGCATAGCCGCGGCTCACGGATTTCAGACGGTCATAGAAGTCAAACATGATTTCGGCGAGCGGCAGGTCGTACTTGAGGATAACCTTCGCCTCGTCGATGTATTCCATCGTCTCGAACTCGCCGCGCTTCTCGTCGCAGAGCGTCATGAGTGCACCCACGAATTCCTTGGGCGTAAAGATCTGCGCCTTCACGTAGGGTTCCTCGATGTGGTCGTAGCGGCTCGCGTCGGGGAGTTTGGACGGGCTCTCGATTTTCACCATCGTGCCATCGCTCATGTATACGTGGTATTCCACGTTCGGCACCGTCGTGATGATGTCCACGTTGAATTCACGGTCCAGGCGTTCCTGCACGATTTCCATGTGCAACAGCCCGAGGAATCCGGTGCGGAAACCGAAGCCCAGTGCCTCGGAAGTTTCCGGTTCCCAACTGATGGCAGAATCGTTCAGGCGGAGTTTCTCGAGGGCTTCGCGCAGGTCCTTGTAGTCTTCCGGGTTGATGGGGTAGATGCCGGAATAGATCATCGGCAGAATGTCCTTGTAGCCCGGGAGCGGCTCTGTTGCGGGGTTAGCCGCATCGGTGAGCGTGTCGCCGATTTTTACGTCGCTAATCGTCTTCACGTTTGCGAGCACGTAGCCCACCATGCCTTCCGAAAGTTCTTCGCGCGGGTCGCGGTGCATACTGAACGTGCCGACTTCGGTCACCATGTATTCGCCGCCGGTCTTCATCATGCGGATTTTCATGCCCGCCCTGAGCGAACCTTCCACGATGCGGATGTAGTTGATGACGCCGCGGTAGGAGTCGTAGACCGAGTCAAAAATCAATGCTTTGAGCGGTTTTCCGCTGTCGCCCTTGGGGGCCGGGATTTCGTCCACAATCTTGTCGAGCACCTGTTCCACGTTCAGGCCCGTCTTGGCCGAGATGCGCGGGATTTTCTCCGGGTCGTAGCCCAGCAGGTCGCCTACGAGTTCTGCCACGTGGTCGGGCTGTGCGCCCGGCAGGTCCACCTTGTTCAAAACCGGGATAATCGTGAGGTCGTTTTCGATGGCGAGGTAGAGGTTAGAAAGCGTCTGCGCCTCGATGCCCTGGCTTGCATCCACCACGAGAATCGCACCTTCGCAGGCAGCAAGCGAGCGGCTCACTTCGTACGTGAAGTCCACGTGCCCCGGCGTGTCGATCATGTTCAGGATGTATTCCTTGCCGTCCTTCTCGTACACCATGCGGATGGCGTGCGCCTTGATGGTGATGCCGCGTTCGCGTTCGAGGTCCATGTCGTCCAGGAGCTGGTTGGTCATCTCGTTCTTCGCGACGGTCTTCGTGAGTTCAATCATGCGGTCGGCGAGGGTAGACTTGCCGTGGTCAATGTGCGCGATGATGCTAAAATTTCTGATATTGTCGTTTTGCGGCATATAGGCGATAAAATTATCGTGAAGTTGTTCTATTTTCGGGGGTAAAATATAGAAAATGCGCAAATGGTGCTTTACAAAATTATCTATATTCACGATACTAAAACAGAAATGAGCCATTAAATCCATGGTCGTTATGAAAATGTTTCCTAGATTCTCTGCATCCAAGGTGCTTGCTTCGGCTGCACTTATGTTATTTGCTTTTACGGGTGCCTTTGCCCAGGGCAAGGTATTCAACAAGGACTACACGGGCATTACCGCTATCGAGGCTACCATTACCACACACGAGGGCGTGATTGTTGTCGACCTCGATTTCAAGGCCGCACCGAATACGGTTGCGAATTTTGTAGACCTTGCACAGAAGGGCTTTTACGATGGCCTTACCTTTCACCGCGTCATCAACGGTTTCATGATCCAGGGTGGCGACCCCGAAGGCAACGGCCAGGGTGGCCCGGGTTATACCATCGACGACGAACCGAACAACCTGAAGCACGAGAAGGCCGTCATTTCCATGGCGAACCGCGGCCCGAACACGGGCGGTTCACAGTTCTTCATCACGCAGATGCCCCAGCCGCACCTGGATGGCAAGCATACCGTCTTTGGAAAGGTTATCAGCGGCGAAGATGTCGTCTGCCGCATCGAACCTTTCGACCCCATTATTAACATCAAAATCGTGGAAAAGAAGTAATCTATGAGTTCTAAGAAAGTAGTGTCCAAGGCAACCAAGACCCCGGCAAAGAAGCCCGCGGCAAAGACGCCCGCGAAAAAGCAGGCTGCACCCGCCAAGAAGGCCGCTCCGGCGAAGAAGGCGGCTCCGGCAAAGAAGCCTGCCGAGGTGAAGAAGCCCGCTGCGAAGAAACCTGCGGCGAAGCCTGCAAAGGCTCCTGCGAAGAAGCCCGCGAAGGTCGAGAAGAAGGCTCCGGCATCCAAGGTCCAGCCCGCGAAGTCCGCCGTAAAGTCTACGGTGAAGCCCGCTGCTGCAAAGCCCGCGAAGGGCACTGCAAAGAACGAAACAAAGCCCAAGTCCACTGGCAAGAAGGATGTGAAGACTACCAAGACGGGAAAGTCTGCTACGACTGCTGCCACGAAGGGCAATGACAAGAAGATTCAGACGACAAAGAATTCTAAGGTCACGAAGTCTAACGTAAAGGCCGATAACGACCAGAAAAAGGTTGATTCCGGCAAGAATAATAACAAGAAGCCTGAACCGCCGAAGGGTGGCAAGAAGGGCGGGGCGAAGCCTGAACCTGTTGTCAATGACGCTCCGGTAACAAAGCCTGTGAAGCCGGGCAAGGGTGGAAAGGACAAGGACGGGGTGAAACCTGAACCTCTGCCGGTTGAACCGTCGGTAGCTGTGGTTGACGATACTCCCGCTCCGGCTCCCGCACCTGCGCCTGCGCCGGGCAAGAAGGTTGTTGCATTTGCTCTTTTGCTCCAGGGCGGCAAGAAGCTTTCGAAGACGCTCCTCTTCACGGAAGCGAAGGACGAATCTGATCACGCGAACCAGAAGAAGGTGACTTCGGATGTGAGCAAGGCTGAAAAGAAGCCCACCATGGCTATCCGCCGCAAGATTTCCCTTGCTGAAGAGACTCAGGAAGAACTGACGGAACGCATCCTCAAGGAACTCGAGGAACAGAATGCCGCATTCACGCGCGAGGCTGCCACGCAGATGTGCACGCGCTGCAACCGCAATCTTGTTTCTCCGGAATTCTGGGTCGACAAGCACCTCGGATACTGCGAAGAATGTGCCGCAATCCTCAAGCTTGGCCAGTCCAAGGAAGCGCGCAAGGTGGAATACACGCTCGGTTCCATGGGTGGCGACTCCCTTGACGAGGCGGATGACGAGGACTTTGAAGGTCCGGACGCCGCAGACCTCAAGGAAGCGGAAGAAGATCTCGCCGATTTCGACGAATCGTAATACAACGGCGTTGTTGCCTGAA
>JAEEGH010025145.1_pt1 | contig 11964 bp, 10 predicted proteins | sample 9134181 | NCBI WGS metagenome assembly JAEEGH01 (sample SAMN16246544, study PRJNA631951) | gut metagenome | biome: gut microbiome; feature: rumen; material: DP-attached | host: Bos | place: Iran: Karaj | collected 2018-10
CTGTATGCAAGGCTATCCCGTACACATACCCGTAACAACCGTATCCATGTCGTTGCAAGCGATTATTGCTGCCTTTACATTCGGATGAACAACCGCATCTTTCGATGCCATGAAAATCGTTCCCATTTCGATTGCCTCCGCACCAAGAGCGATGGCTGCTGCCGCACCTCTTCCATCTGCTATACCTCCTGCCGCTACAACCGGGATTTTAACCGCATCGGCTGTTTGCGGAACAAGAATTGTCGTAGCTTCGTAGGAAACGTGACCACCGCCTTCCCATCCTTTCAAAACCACAACATCCGCAGCTGCATCCTCCGCAGTTACGGCATCTCTTACAGTGGAAGCCTTAACAATAATCTTAGCGCCCAGATCGTGCCAGATTTTAAAATATTTGTCGCATAAGTCTTTCTTTTCCGATAAATTGATATATGTATCCGCGTAGATAATCGGTGGTTTTTCCTCTTCAATAATTTTTGTGGTTAACTCCAAATCGCCGATATACATATCAACATTCATTCCAAACGGCTTGCTTGTCAGCTTTTTGGTCTCTTTGATCTGCTCACGAATAAATGGTTCGGGAGCAAAAGCAACGCCCAAAACCCCGAGGCCTCCCGCATTTGATACCGCAGCAACCAAAGGCGCTGTGGATATCCAAGCCATAGGACCCTGAATAACCGGTTTTTCGATTCCCAAAATTTCACATACTCTGTTCATAATTTTAATTCTCCTTCTTATAATGTGATTTTCGTTAATCTAATTTTATCTTTGCCTTAGTTACTATTCATTTGATAAACATATAATAATACAAGGTAAATATATTTATTTTTTTGTAGGAAGTTACAAAAAACGTTGACTCATGCAATGACAAGCCTTACAATCTACATATACATAGTTTGGAGGTTGATTAAATGAAACTTTCCGTTAATACTTTGCTCTACGGATATCACTTATTAATGGGCAAACCCTTGATAAACACTTTATCCGAAGACATTGAAATCGAAGGAGTAAAGATTCTCCCAAAGAATAAAAAATCTTTAAACAAATCCTATATATATATTTGTGACAAGCCTGAAGATTGGTCAGAGCTTTCCAAAATCCCGGTCTGCTTATTGTGTATTATGCCAATGAATGATTCCGAAACAAGCTTCCATACATCCAAGCAGACCATTGTCCATTTCAGCGACGAAGACTATTTAAGCATATTTAACGACTTATGCGATGTATTTAACAGATTTCAAAATTGGCAGACTGCCCTTGATATTTCCATATATAAAAACAGCGAGTTCGATGAATTTCTAAATCTTAGCAAAGAGCTTTTAAACACTGCCATTCTCATTTACGATCCGGCTTTAAAACTTCTTTCTTATACGAAAAATCAAGATGTTGAGAACGACTCGATATTTCAAAGTGCTATCAAAAACGGTTATCTTGATTTGGATACGGTTAAATATTTTGATTCACACCATATTTTTGAACAAATCGACAGCACCGGAACAGCTATAGGCGAAATTGACAGCTATCGTCGTCACGCCGACGTTGCAAAAGCAATAAATGTAAACAACGAACTTGCCGTTTATTGCATAATGCTGCTTAACGACTCAATTTCACGAGAGTATCAGGAATACTTGTTTTCCGTAATATGCAAAAAGCTCGAGGGATTATTGGAGCGCAAGCACGCTGATTTTGCCAAGAACAGATCTGTTTCGGACTATTTTTTGCAAGATCTTTTGGACAACCCCGAAACAAGTTCGGAACAAATACAAGAACGAATTTATTATAACGACCTGGACTTTAACGGTAATTATATTACGGTGCTTATTAAAACAGAGAAAAAAGCCCGATCGCAAGAGCATTATTTTATCCAGCTTCTAAGGAACAATTTAATCGGCAGTCGCGTTTTTTCATATAGGGATTCCATCATTATTTTATTTAATTTGCCAAGCTTTAAAGATGCGGATTACAAAGACTATTTGAGAGAAAAATTCAAACCTTTTTTCAACGTTTCAAAAGGTAGAAACATTCACATTTGCTTTGGTCGTCCTTTTAAAAGCATGGATTTGTTCGCCGATTCCTACAATCAAGCCTTAATGGCATACGATATTTCGGCCGGAGAAAATTTTGGAAACAACGGTATATATTTTTTTGATGATTGTTGGCACAAATGCATGATTTCTTCAATAAACAAAAAGAACCCTTTGTTCTACTTCTGCGAACCGGCATTGCATTCTTTAATAAGCAGCGATTCGGCCAAGGCCAAACGACAATACGAGGTACTTAAAGAGTATTTGCTTTGCAGTGGCAAAATCACAAATGTGGCAACAAAGCTAAACATGCATAGAAACAACGTTATTTATCATATTAAACAAATAGAGGAAAAATTTAATTACGATTTGGAAGATGAAGAATTGCGCTTTAAGCTAATGCTTTCTATGGAAATTATCAAAAGATTTGCTTAAGTTGACAAAATGCACAAAAAAGAAGGGCATCACTGCCCTTCTTTTAATCTTAGTAATTCATATAATCACGCGCTGTGTAGTACAAAGCTTTGAGGTTTTCTTCTTTTGCAAGGTCGAGACTTACATCCGCATTAAGGATAAAGCCACCGCCTTCTGCCCATACATCCACAACTTCTTTTACATTTTTAACAACATCTTCCGGAGTTCCGTGCTGCAAAAGTACACCGTTAAGACCTCCGTCAATACATACCTTGCCGTTAAATAGCTTCTTTGCTTTTTCAACATCGCAATTAATAAGTGTAACTATGCATTTATTCGCAGGCAAGTCTCTTGCGATGATGTCCAGCTTCATATCATATTTATCTTCTATGTAAAGACGAGGAATGCCGCCGCAATCTATAACAGTTTTAACCGCTTCCAAAAGACCCGGCCAGTAGAAAGTCTCAAACTGTTCTCTGCTCATAAAGCTGTCAAAGCCGTTATGAATATAACATACCATGGTTTTTTGCCATGGGTTTTGAGCAAAGGAAGCTCTGATTTTTCTGTTATTGATTTTGGTCATTGCTTTTATTGCCACAAGCATTTCGTCCGGATACTCAAGCATATCCATCGATGCATTCATAAAACCTCTTAAGGTATCGTTGAAAACATCGAAAGGTGAATCAAAGCAACCGTCACAAGCATTAGGAAATCCCATGCCCGCAAGTTTGCCCATTATTGCGCCGCCCGCTTGTGCGGTCTGCATCATCATGCCGCCGGCCTGCGCCATTTTTCCAAACATTTCTTGTACCGGCGGTATTGCGAAAGGAATCATTCCATAGCATCCGCTCTGCCAAATCATGGTTGAAAAATCAATCATTTCCAAAGGTTTCAAAGCCGAATAATGTCTCGGCAAAATTTTTCTCATTACAAAGCCGGTGGGATCTTCGGCAAACTCCAAATATTCCTCAGGCTCCATGTATCCATCTTCGTTATCAACCACCTGAAAAACCGCGTTTGGATCCGGAATTTGAACTCCCGGCATGTTTATATAGTTACATCCAAGCAATTCGAGGTGAGGTCCCGGAAATACCGCTTGAGGTCCCCAAGACAAATCCGGTTGATATTCCTCATGGAATCTTAAAAACGATTCTTCCGCATTGGCATAGTTAACCATTACATCATGAACATTTGTCAGACCGTAAAGATAAATCGGCAGATACATAATCATCGGAGCAAGGGGAATTCTATCCGTTTTTTTGCATTCCACCGTATCTGTGAATAATTTCATTCTTTCCAAAAACTTTGGACTTGGTACAAATTCTTCTGCCATTGTAAATCCTCCTAATACAAATATTTATTTATAATACGTACATGATTTATAAACTAATAATTGCATATTTTAGGGGCATTCGCAAGTGCCGAAATGGTTATAATTTGAACTTTCAAGTTTCAAATGTGTTGGTTAATGTTTTAATTAGTTTTTTCATAAAAGGCTTATCATTGTTCTTCTTGTATACTACGGCAAAAAGGAATTCTCCCGGCAAAATATCTTTAAGGGAAAAAACTTTTATTTGCTCCTTATCCGCCGCATCGCCTATTTCGCTGTTTAAAATTGTATAGCTTTGACCTTGATGTAAAACCATAAGCATACTTTCATAGTTAGGAACATACAAATGCTTTCTGCAAGGCAAACTGTTAAAATACGGATTCGATAAATCCGGCGTGGAAAGTTGCAAAAGGTCGTAATCTTTTAAATCATCAAGCTCTATCTTATCTTTTACAACCCATTTATGATACAAAGACACACCTATTTCTATAGGGATTCTTTTTATTACTTTCATATTGTACTTATCCCAAAAACCGTCTTCTATATTAAGTGCAAGAAGTGCAATGTCCAAGCTTCCGTTATCCAGTCTTTTTGATATGACGTCCAGCTCCAAAATATTTACATTTATTTCATAACCGGAGAAAGTGTTCATTATATTAAGCACTGCCGGAGAAACAATCTTTTGTCTGGAAAGGGGTGAAAAAAATGCCACATTTATGGTGTTTTTTTCTTTTTTCCCCATTTCGCACATTTTTTCATATTCATATTCCAAGGTGGATACTATTTTTGAAAAATGCTCATAAGCGATTTTTCCGTTTTCCGTAAGATGAATGCTTCTGGTACTGCGTTCAAACAAAACGAAACCCATCTCTTTTTCAAGAAGGGCTATCTGCCTGCCAAAGGCCTGAGGTGTAATAAACATTTCCCTCGCCGCCTTTGAAAAACTTAATGTTTCCGCTGCTTTTATAAAATACTTGATTCTTTGATAATCCATTTAACCACCCTGACAAGATTTGTTTTCTTTCTATAATTATAACAAACTTTATCATGCTTAGATACAATCTGTCCAAGCACAGAGAATCACACGGCTTCTACAAATAAAATTATACCATCCCGAACAGTTAAGTCCTATTATAAAATTGTAATTTGGGAAAAATAAGAAATAAAAAAACGGAGACGGAGGGATTCGAACCCTCGTGCCCAAAAAGGACAAACGCATTTCGAGTGCGCCCCGTTATGACCACTTCGATACGTCTCCATAGCAAGAAACATTATATCATACTTTTTCTAAATTTAGTTATTTATTTTATAATTCCCTAAAATTTTATTTAAAGTTTAATTGCATATAATAATGAAGCTTTAGACAGCACTAAATAAATATATAAAAAATTTCAAAAAAACTATTGACAGAAAAAGAAGCCAATGTTAATATACTATAAACCTACTGATTAAGTATGTTATTAAATTATTATTTCGGAGGCTAATCTTATGAATTTTATTTTCAAACATCTATTAAGACAAAACTTTAGGAACGGCCGAATGTGTTGTTGTTTTTAGATTGCAAGGTTAAAACATTTTTAGACAAATAATATTAAAGTAAAACAGTTTATACTGTCAGTAAATTGTTTCAAGGTTAAACAGTTTAACTCTGAAACAAAAAATTTTTAAAACAATAACACGAAAGAAAGAGGTAATTTAATATGAGCAATTATAAATTTGAAACACTTCAGTTACACGTAGGACAGGAAACACCTGATGCAGTTACAGACGCAAGAGCGGTTCCTATTTATGCGACAACATCTTATGTTTTTCACAACAGCCAGCACGCAGCAGACCGTTTCGGACTTGCTGATGCAGGAAACATTTACGGAAGACTTACAAACTCAACACAGGGCGTATTTGAAGACAGAATCGCTGCTTTGGAAGGCGGCGTTGCAGGACTTGCGGTAGCCAGCGGTGCAGCAGCAATTACATATGTAATTCAAGCTTTGGCAAAACAGGGTGAGCACATCGTAGCACAAAAAACAATCTACGGCGGAAGCTCAAACCTTCTTGCTCACACACTTCCGCTTTACGGTATTGAATCAACATTTGTTGATATTCATAACATCAAAGAAGTTGAAGCAGCTATTAAACCGAATACAAAAGCAATTTACATCGAGACTCTCGGTAATCCTCATTCGGATATTCCTGATATTGATGCACTTGCAAATTTGGCACATTCAAAAGGACTTCCTCTTGTAATTGACAATACATTCGGCACTCCTTACTTTATCAGACCAATCGAACATGGTGCAGATATAGTAGTTCATTCAGCAACTAAATTCATTGGCGGACACGGTACAACACTCGGTGGTGTTATCGTGGATTCAGGCAACTTTGATTGGGCTGCAAGCGGTCGCTACCCATGGATCAGCGAACCAAACCCAAGCTACCATGGCGTTAAGTTTACGGAAGCTGCAGGCAAGGCTGCATTTGTGACATATATAAGAGCAATCTTGCTTAGAGATACAGGCTCAACAATTTCACCTTTTGCAGCATTCTTGCTTTTACAAGGAACAGAAACACTTTCTCTCAGACTTGAAAGACACGCTGAAAACACAAAGAAAGTACTTGAATTCCTTAAAAATCATCCAAAGGTTGAACACATTAATCACCCGGCTTTGGCAGAGCATCCAAATCATGCCCTTTATGAAAAATATTTCCCAAACGGTGGTGCCTCAATCTTTACATTTGAAGTAAAAGGCGGAAAAGATGAAGCATTCAAGTTTATTGATAACCTTGAACTTTTCTCACTTCTTGCAAATGTTGCAGATGTTAAGAGCCTTGTAATTCACCCTGCAAGTACAACACATTCACAGCTTACGGATGAAGAACTTGCGGATGTAGGTATCAAACAAAACACCATTCGTTTATCAATCGGTACCGAACATATTGATGATATTATCGCAGACCTTGAAAAAGGCTTTGCTGCAATATAAAATCTAAATTCATTTTTAAATCTTTACAAAACAAGAGCAGCTTTGGCTCATTTGCCTTAGCTGCTCTTGTTTTATATTAAAGTTTAATACTGATTAAAGTTTTAAGCTCAAATGTCTTGGGATTCCGTCATCCATGTAAGGCGTAACCTCACCACGGATAAGCGGTTTTAAGTAATTAACAAAATCTTCCGTTACATTTGTTCCTTCGTCGCAAATCCAACCATCCGGCACTACCTTTTCAAGGTTTGAGATGCAGTTGATGTCATAAGCATCTGTGCCGCAGAGGTATGGTTCGTCGGAAATACGGTTAAGTACAATCATCTTACCCGTCTCACCCGAGAATGATTCACGAACTGCTGCCGCACCTGCTGCATAAGCTTCGTCTAAGTCGGTTGCTGATGCAAAGTGTGATGCGCAACGCTGAAGAGTATTGATTTCAACCGCTCTTGTGGTGCATCCGAACTTAGACTTAACCATATCCGCAAGGACTTTGGCAGCTCCCGCAAGTTGTGTATGACCAAAAGCATCCGTTCCCTCATTTGATTTTGCAATATCGCAAACGAATGTACCGTCTGCAAGCTTGATCCCCTCCGAAACCGCTATCAAAAGAGAGTTTCTTTCAGCCAAAAGTTTTTCTACTTTAGCGAGAAATGCTTCTGTGTCAAAAGCTTTTTCCGGAAGATAAATCATATCCGGACCTGCACAATCAGATCCGCGGCTAAGAGCTGTGGCACCTGTAAGCCAACCGGCATTTCTTCCCATTACTTCAACAATTGTAACTGTTTTACGTTCGTAAACAAGAGCGTCCTTAATAAGCTCTTTTGTAACAGTTCCGATAAATTTGGCAGCGCTGCCAAATCCCGGACAGTGATCGGTAATCATAAGATCGTTGTCGACTGTTTTCGGTACACCGATAAAGTGACATGTGTGACCGATTTTTTTAGCATAGTCGGATAATTTCTTTATGGTATCCATTGAGTCGTTGCCGCCGATGTAGAAGAAATGTCCTACTTCAAGCTTGTCAATTACTTCAAAAATCTTTTTGTAGGTCTCTTCGTCCTGCTCTATTTCGGGAAGCTTATAACGACAAGATCCAAGAAATGACGATGGTGTACGTTTAAGCAATTCTATATCCAAGCTTGATTTTACCTGGTCTGCCATATCAACATAACGTTCCTTTAAAAGTCCCTGAATACCGTTAAGCATTCCGTAAACAATGCTATCGGGAAACTTGATATGGGCGGTTTCCACAACCCCTGCAAGTGACGAGTTAATAGCGCAAGTCGGTCCTCCGGACTGACCTACAAGTATGTTTTTGTTTTCAGACATCTTCCTATTCTACGGCCAAAGCCGCTCTCCTTATGTTTCTTTTTATATTAATGCCGAAGCATTATATACTTTTATTCCATTTTTAATGTCGGAATCATATCCGCAAATTTCTTCATAACCTCTGAAATCTTGATGTTTTGCGGACAGACTTGTTCGCATTTTTTACATGCAACGCATGCATCGGGATGCTTTGCTTTATCAATTGCAGCAAGACCCATAAGAGTCATGAAGTTAAGTTTTAAAAACATTTGGTCGTTGTAAAGACCGATAAGACGTGGAATATCCAGTTCTTTTGTGCAATAGCTTGTGCAGTAACGACAGGCTGTGCAAGGCACGGTTCCTTCCGCAATCATATCTTTTGCAACGGCGCAAACTTCTTTCATTTCAGCCTCATTTAAAGGCTCGTCCGTCTTGTAAGTTTCGATATTCGCCTTCATTTGCTCCATATCGGACATGCCGGAAAGAGTCATGGTAACTTCAGGAATAGATTGTAAAAATCTAAATGCCATTTCCGTTACGGGTTTTCCTCTTAAGGCTGTAAGACGTTTTTCGTAAACCTCACTTACGTTGGCAAGTTTTCCTCCGCGTAAAGGCTCCATTACCCAAACCGGAATGTTGTATTTATTAATCAAATCAATTTTGCCTTTTGCATCTTGATAAAAATAATCAACATAGTTAAGCTGAATCTGGCAAAATTCCATATGTGGTCCGTAAACTTCAAAAAATCTTTCCATTGTGGGAATCACACCATGTGCCGAAAAACCGAGGTGTTTAATGCGACCCAACTCTTTTTGTTTAACAAAATAATCAAGAATTCCAAACTTCGGATCAAGATATGCATCTATATTCATCTCGTTAACATTGTGGATTAAATAAAAATCGAAATAATCCATTTGGAGCTTTTCAAGCTGTTTCTCAAAAATCTCCTCCGCCTTAGGCATATTCGAAAGATCGTATCCCGGAAATTTGGTTGAAACATAAAAACTGTCTCTTGGATAGCGTTTAAGCGCTTTGCCCACAACGATTTCCGACATTTCGTCATGATATCCCCAAGCCGTATCATAATAATTTACACCGTTTTTCATGGCATAATCAAACATTTCAAAAGTCTTTTCCTCGTCTATTTTTGAATTGTCGCCATTCAAAACAGGCAATCTCATGGTTCCGAATCCCAATGCTGATAACTCAATGTCTTGAAATTTCTTGTAAATCATATAAAACCTCCTGTGATTTTTTGACCTAAAATATACGCCCCATTTTAAGCCGACTCTGCTTATATTATAACAGAGATTCCCCTCAAAACATAACTAATATTTATTTTATTTTCAATGTTTTTAAATAAGTCTTTTGCTCATCACTTAAACGATAACTTTCAACAGCCTTTTGGATTGTCTTGTTTTGAATCCATTTTTTCATGGATTTGAACTCAATTATCGGTATTATTGCATCATATTTCTTTGCAAGTGCTGTGGCAAAATACCAGGCAATCATCATATTTATATAATATTCTTCCGAATCTACTTTTAATACTTCTTCAGCAAATTTGATATCAAAATTTTCGTCCAGATAAAAAGTCATTAACATACTTATTGCAAAACGCACTTCGTACGTATGCTTGCTTTTTATCCATCGCCTAATGTGAGGCAAAAGCTCTTTTGGATATTTTTTAAAAATCTTTGGCTTCAAAGAATCGCATGTTGCCCAGTTGTCCACATATGGGAGAAAGTCATCAAGAAGGCTTATGACCGTGTCAAAATCCTTGATGTTGGAAATTATAAGCCCATGAAAATTATCTTCCTCATAAAAAACATGGGGAAGATTATCTAAAAAGTTTGATATATTTTTTTCATTGTAAAAATCGCCCTTATAGGAATTGCAATATTCTTTTGCAAACTTTTTAAGCTCGGGGGCACGCACTCCGATTATCTTGTCAGGATTTACGGTTGGCATAAGCTTGGAATGAAAAGCTTTATAGCTCACGTCTTGTAAAGACATAAGCCCTTTTTGAATATCCGTTACGGCTTTTATTTTTGCCATTTTGCACCTCATTCTATTTGTTTTTCATAATAAGTTCCAACAAGGCGTTGCAGCCAAGGCTTACATCATTCCATGTAGCATCAAAATCACCGGTAAACCACGGGTCTGCAACATCTCGCTTAATCTGCGCAAAATCAAGCATCTTAAAAATTTTGCCATCCTTATCGCCACCGCAAATGCGCTTCATATCCGCAATATTGGCATCATCCATGCCGATAAGATAGTCAAAATAATCATAATCTTCTTTTTTAAGAAGAGTCGCCCTGTGAGGCACCAAAGGCACACCCATTTCTTTGAGTTTTCCTACCGTGCCGTGATGTGGCGGATTGCCGATTTCGTCCCTGCGAGCTGCTGCCGATTCAACTTGAAATGAATCTGCAAGTCCTTTTTCATTTACCAAATTTTGAAAATAACTCTGAGCCATCGGCGATCTGCAAATATTGCCGTGGCAGATGAATAATACTTTTATCATACTAATAATATCTCCTTAAAAATTGAACCTTTTTCATCCATCGACTGCTTCCATGTGGAACATTATCATAAAAATGTGATATTTGTTTGGTTTAATGATTCAAGAAAAATGCTATTTAATTTCATAAACTAATTTTACAGCAAAAATTGGGCTTTTTGTAGCCCAATTTTTTTATTAATATAGCTTATATCCTATGCTTTTACATCAACATTGTTCCCTCTGGTCGTGGTTACAGTTCCTGTATTCACCGTAACACCCTCTGACACAACATCAATGGAAACATGCTCGCTCGTTGTTCCTTCAGTTGTAACAATGCGAACACCCTCCGTTGCTTCTGTTGTTTCGGTTGCACTTGCTTCTGCAGCCTTTTCGATTCTCTCTTCTGCCGCTTCTTTTTCGGCTTTCTTCTTCTCGGCAGCTTTCTCAGCTTTCTTCTTTTCAGCAGCCTTTTCAGATCTCTGTACTTCCTGGTCTTCCTTAGCTGCCTTCTTTAGATCCTCGTTCGCTGTAGTCAGTGTATTTATTGTTGTTTCTGCAAGTTCTGACGCTTTCTTTTGTAGTTCATCAAGCTCTTCCTGCTTCTTCTTAGTATCGCCACCTCGCGCACTGTCCAATTTAATCTCCGAATCAAGGACACCGGCGTGACCATCCATCCGGCTCTTAACAGCGGACTGAACACGTGCCATCTGTCTTGATGTATTCGCTGACAAAAGCGCCCCAGTCATAATACTCGATAATGCCATATTCTTGTCCTCCTTGACTTACAGTTTCATATCCAGATTCAAACCAACCGAACCATCCCTTAAGCCCTTTGCTGCCTCTCCGGCAAAAAAATCATCCGAAGCATCGTACCACTCAGATCCCTTGTACTTATCTCCCAGAAGCTCCCGGTTGTCACTATCTATCTTTTTCTTCATGGTAGCTTGTTCTTCTTTATCCGCCTTGCGTTTTTCCTCTAACGCTTCCTTCTTCTCAGCAGTGGCTTCTTTCTTAGCGGCAATTTTCTCCTGTTCCTTCTTCTTTTCAGCTTTTTCTTTTCTGATCTTGTTTGCATAATCGGTCATTTCCTGTCCATAGTGCCTTGTATTTGTTGGTTCACCGATTCCCCATTTGGCAATTCCGCCATCCTTATCAACAACCCACCCACGAGCAACTAGGCGCGTTCCCGCCATTTCATGCATTTGCAGTTCCTGTTCATCAAGTTTTTTCATATTTTCAAACTCTTCTTCATACTGCTTTTCAAGATCGGGATTACTTGCCATTTTCTTCAAGAAATCCGGGGATATCGCTATATTTGTAGTTTCAAACGAGCCATATCTTTTTGCAGGTGAAAAGGTTGCCGCAGTATAGTTTGCTGCAATAAAAGTAAAGCCTTCATGT
>JAEEGH010025148.1_pt1 | contig 11964 bp, 6 predicted proteins | sample 9134181 | NCBI WGS metagenome assembly JAEEGH01 (sample SAMN16246544, study PRJNA631951) | gut metagenome | biome: gut microbiome; feature: rumen; material: DP-attached | host: Bos | place: Iran: Karaj | collected 2018-10
CGCCCTTTTCGACGTCCGGCCACGGCGCGAAGTCATCCGCGTCGAATATCTCCAGCCGGCTGCCGTCCAGGCGATCGATGAGCTCCGAGAGATCGAAGCCGCCGCCGAACCGCGACGACGCCTCGAGCGCGATCCGTTCACTCTCGTCCTTCCGCCGCGCGTAGAGCAGCACGTCGCCCGGACGAATCCCCGCCTTCTCGGCGGGCGAGCCGGCGAACACGCGCCCCACGAGCGCACCCTCCGTGCGGAACGCCTTCAGGAAGCCGGACGACTTCTTCTCGCGCGCAAGGTCCGCCGTCATGGGCTGCGTCTCCACGCCGATCCACGCAACGCGGATGCGGTCCTTACCCTTGCGGATCGCGTATTCGGGGTTGAACTTCCTGTCCTTGAGCAGCGCGGCGAGCGATGCGGACGAGACGACCGTATCGCGTGACCATTCCTTCCCGGTACGCCGCATGGCTTTCCCCAGCACGAACTCCCCGTCTTCGGTGACGGCGAACGGGAGGCGTCCGTTCTGGGTGCTGAGTCGCACGTCCGGCACCGTCTCGCCGCCGCGCACCGTCTCGAACTTGACGGCACGTTCCTGCAGAAGCTCGCCCGAAAGGACGCCGTCCAGGCTCCGGACGGACAGCGTGTAGACCTTCCGGAGCATGAGGTCTTCCACCTTGCCGCCGTACAGCTTCATCGGCACGACGCCGGCGGGATGCCTGCCGCCGGGGAAGCGGACGACCGCGAGCGCGTACTTGTCGAACGCGCCGACGTATTCGAGCGGCGTCCGCTTGCCGTCCGGCATCACGGCCTCGAGCTTGTCGATCTCGGCGGTCATCGAGGCGTCGAGGTTCAACGGCACCAGCAGCTCGCCGTTCGGCAGGGCATAGCCCACCACGTCGATGTCAAGCCCCTTGCCATCGTCGCTCCCGCGTATCCTGAACGAGAAGCGCGAGCGCCCGGAACTGCGCTTCTCCTCCTCGCGGTGGACATAGACGGGCACGAGGGACGCATTCACCTTCTTCTGCATCTCGTCGAGCCGCGCGTCGAAGGCATACGGATCTTCGCCCTTCCACGTCTTGGGCGCGGTGAATCCCTTCTCGCCCAGAACGACAGGCGACGTGAAGGAGAGCGACACGGGCCGGTTCTTCGCGTCGAGGACGATCACGTTCGCGGGCATCGGGGCGAGATCCTTGCCGATTCCGGCATAGTGCCGGACCTTGAGCGCGCTCCCCTGCAGGAGTCCCGAGACGAACAGCCCGCCCTCCTTCGCATGGAAGAAGAACTTGGCCTCCTCGGCGGAGACGTTCCCACCAGTAAACGCAAGCGGCTTCACCCCTTCAATCGGGCGTTCCGCCTTGAGCTCGACAGCGGCCTGTTCGGGATACCGACGCACGGGCGCGGCCTTGTACCGACGTCCGTCGAACTCAATCACGACGGAATCCACGAAGTTCGAGCGCACGGTGAGGTCCTGCACCATCACGCGGTCCGGCCCCACCACATACCCGGCCATGACGAGCGGCTTGTCGTCCCCCACGTAGTCCGACAGGCTGTTGTAATGCGTCTTGTTGCAGTTCGGACACATGTAGGGGATGTTGAATCCCGTGGATTCATCGCCTTCGGGCGCCTTGAAGCGCACCTCCACGGCCACGGCAGACCGCGCATGCTCCTTCACCAGGGCGCGCGTCGCGGCGATGTCGCGCGGGCTGTCCGCCGCGCACGTGATGGCGGCTGCCGCCACCAGGCTAATCAGTACGGTCTTTACTGGCTTTTTCATTGCAGGTCGTCCTTTTCGGTGTCTTCACGGTACTTGAGAATAAAGTGCAGCTCGCGGCCCTTGCGGTCCACGGTGACGGACATCTTGTCCTGAGCGGGCAGGCCGTCGAGGGCCTTCTTGTAGAGCACGTCGAGGTCTTCGATCGTCTCGACCTTCTTTCCGTCCATCGACTTCACGATGTCCCTGCTCTTCAAACCGGAGGTTGCGGCGTTGCCCTCCCAGGCGGTCGCGGCCACGTACACGCCGCCGGACGGCGCGAAGAACGCGAGTTCCGGTTCGTTGAAGCGGTTGATCTCCTTCGCCGTGAAGCCCCAGCGCGGATACACCTTTTCGGCGCCTTCGACCTTGCCCTTCTCGCGCGGCGCCACCGACGCGGAGAGAGTCTCGCCGCCCCGCGCGTAGTCGATCTTCACCGCCTTGCCCACCGGAAATCTGCCGAGACGCCGCTCGAGGGCGGGCAGGTCCTCGGCGTTGAGCGCCGTGACGGGAACGCCGTCCACCGCCACGATGCGGTCGTTCACCTTGAAGCCGGCCTTCCGCGCCGGCGAGCCGATTTCCGTGCCCGCCACGATCACGCCGTTCGTGAACGGGAAGTAGGTGTTGCGGTTGAAGTCGTGGAGCGGCTGGAACTGGAAGCCGAACCAGCTCCAGTTCGCGTTGCCCTTCTCGCGGAGATAGGGCAGCACCTCCAGGATCGTGGGAGAGGGAATGGTGAACGCCTGCGCGCCCGAAAGGTTGCCGCGCGCGTTCAGCCCCACCACGCGGCCCGCCGTGTCGACGAGCGGCCCGCCGGAATTGCCGGGCGAGATGGCGGCGTCGGTCTGGTACCAGAGCGTGTACTGTCCGCACTTCTCGAGGTAGCGGTCGGTGCAGGAGACGATCCCCATCGTGACGGAGCGGGCGAGCCCCCACGGCGCGCCCATCGCGAGCACCACGTCGCCCACGTTCACGGGCTCGGACGAGAGCGCGGCGGCGTGCAGGCGCGGAGCCCCTTCGGGCATCTGCAGCTTCAGGAGGGCCACGTCCATGTCCTTGTCCGACCCCAGCACCTTCGCGTCGTACGACGTGCCGTCGGAGAGGAGGCAGCGGATCTCCACCGCCTTGTCGATCACGTGGTGGTTCGTGAGCAGTTCGCCGTCCTCCGTGATCACCACGCCGGAACCCGAAGCGGTGTGCTTGCCGTCCTTTCCGTCGTCAAGGTCCTTGCACACCACGCGCACGTACACAAGCGATGGAAACACCTTCTCCTTCGCCTGCAGCACCACGTCGCGGAAGTCGGTCGGCTGCGCCATGCGGCAACCGGTGACCGCGCACGCAAGCGCGGCGGCCGCAAACAGGACGCAGAACGTCCAGCTCGTCGCTGGATCATCGGATTTCCGCATGGACGACGTCCGGCGGGATGAAGAGAGTGAGATGTCGTTTTTCATGTGCGATTAGTATAGCATATTTCACGGCGCCGCCACAACCGCAAGATGCACGCGGTGGCTTCCGGCGGGAAGAGCACGTTCGCCTTCGCCGGTCACCACCTTCACCGGCGCGGGCGTGACAAGATCGACCGTCCAACGCCCGCCTTCCCGGCGCGCGTCGATGGTGAAGACCCCGCGGGCGGTGGGCACTGCGGCGGAGAGCCGCGTGAGCGGACCAAACTGCGGCGCGAAGCGGATTTCCTCGAATCCCGGCTTCAGCGGCGTCACGCCCAGCAGATGGCGCACCGTGACGTTCAGCGGCGCGGTGGACCAGGCGTGGTTCATGTCCGGCACCCGCCCGGGTTCCTTGAGCGTCAGGTCCCAGAACTCCATCGAGACCGTCGCGCCGAGTTTCATCATCTGCATCCAGCCGCGCGGCCCGTCGGTGGTCATGAGCTTGAACGCCTCGTCGGACCGTCCCGCCATGAACAGCGCCTCGAGCACGAACTGCGACATGTAGGTGCTGCACCGCATCCCCTTCTTCACGATGAAGTCCGCCGGCGCGGACGCCTCGCGTCCCGACAGCACCCCGCACGCCACCGCCATCGCATTGGCGTGTACGGTGAGATGCTTAGACCCCTCGCCATCCCAAACAAGCCCGCTCGTGGGATCCACGAACGCCTTGATGAACGAGGCACGCACCTTGCGCGCGCGTTCGGCGAACGCACGCGCGTCGTCCTGCTTGCCGATGGCCGCCGCCATCTCGGACATCTCCACGAGGTTCCGGTAGTGGAGGGCGTTGACGACGGCGTTCACGGGACGGAACTCGAACCCGTCCCGGTAGCACTTGGCCCAATCGACGATATCCTTCGCGCCCTTGGCTTCCGCCTCCTTCGTCCCGGTGACAAGCAGCCCGTCCTCCCGGGCGAAATTCAGCCAGAGCTTCTGCGTCTTCATGGCCTCGTAGTGGGCGGCGATGCGGTCGGAGCGGCCCGTGTACATCCAGTCGGCATGGCACATGCGGATGAAGAACTGCTTCCATTCCGTCGGCCAGGTGGAGTTGTCCCGCAGATGGTCCACCATCTTGCGGGCGAGGGAATAGTCCGAGGTCATGGCGTACGTGCTCAGCTGCGTGATGTAGCTGTCGGCCTCGTACGGCCAGCGCTCGCGGTCGCCGTCAATGAAAAGCCCGGTGAAGGTGGTGGCGCGGATGGAGTGCTTGCAGAAGCCGTACACGCGGTTGAGGGCCTCGCTGTCGCTGTCGAAACGCGACTCCGCCATGTCGTACGGATAGTAGATCGGCACCTGGCGCACGGTGTCCGGCGCGACGGGGAACGGCAGCTCCACGATTTCCGCCCACCTGAACGGCATCACCATCCCGAACTTCGGAAGGTCACGCTTCACCACACGATTTCCCGTGAAGAACGCGTTGCCGGGTCCGGTCTTGTACGGGATGCGCTGCGTGCCGACGCCGTCGAACACGCCCTCGGTCGTGGCGCAGCGGATTCTGCCTTCAGACCGCGTGTAGCGGCGTCCTGTCTGCACCGACCCCTTCTCGTCCAGCAGCTCGCCCCAGACGATCTTGTAGGGACCGGGCTTTTTCACGTCCACCTCAAGCCAGCCGAACTGGTGCTTGCCGAAGTCCAGAACCGCGTGGCCGGCCGCGTTCGTCGTGATCGAAACGGCCTGCGCGTCCGGCCCGCGCACCACCTCGCGGAGCGCGACGTTTCCGCAAGGAACGCCCGCGGCGGAGCAAGCCGCCGCAACCGCGGCAAGAGAGACGCATCTGCGCCTGGCAGGCTGAACGCCGCCTAGAAGGCGGCTTTCCCAGTTAGGTTTCCGCATCACTTACCCCCCTTCGCCTCTCGCACGGTGCGGACGCCAGCCTTCAAAAGGCTATGCCCAAGTTCGCGGCCGCCATCCTGCGAATATATGCCGTTGCAGAGCGAATAGCCGAATTCGCAGCAGACGCTCATCCAGCAGTTCGGCTGTGCCTCGACCCACTGCCGCGACGTCGCCAACCCCGCCAGTCGGTCTCGTTCCATCTTGGCCGCGTGGCCCTTGCCGACCGGGATGTCGTTCTTCCCGTCGTATGCAAGCGCGCAGCCCTTCGACAATTCCGCCCAGTGCCGCCGGAACTCGTTGACGCGCGCGCTGTTTCGCGGATATGGCGTCTCGAACGTGAATGCGCAGTCCTGCTCCGGGCAGTGCTTGTGGGAACGGACATGCGGAGAATGAAGGTCGCAGAACACGATCCGCTTCCCATGCGATTCGCGCACAAGCAGTTCCTTCCAGGCCCGCACGGACGTGTAGATGCCCGCAACGTAGTCGCGGTTGTGGTCGTGCGGACGCCGGTTCTTCCCCTGGTCGCCATCCTCCACGCCGTCCTTGTCCATGAACGGCACGAACACGCAGTCGGCGTTGTCGCGGACCCATTCCCCTTCCGGCGAGCCGGAGAGGATTTCGTCGATGATTCCCTCCATGACCGGATTCGCCGTCGTCTCGCAGGCGTGGTGACGGGCTGTATACGCAAACAGCCACTTCGAAGTTCCCTTCCGGCACGGAATGCGCAGCAGCTCCGTGTCGCGGCGGCCACTCTGCGACTTGCAGAGAACGTCGAACTTCACGCCTTCCTTCCCGCGCCAGCGTGCGCTCGCCGCATCCCAGTCCTTCTGCAGATATGGAATCGACGTCGCGAAGCGCGTCTCGTTCTCGTCGGCCGCGAAGGTGTAGTCAAAGGCGTTGTTCGGCTCGTGGCGCTTGCCGTCCGCATTGAGCCAGCGCCAGGTCTTCCCGCCGTCACGGCTGATCGCCGGGCCCAGCGAAGAAAGATAGTCGCCCTTAGGGAACTGGAAATGGAGCTTCCTTCCTGCTGCACCGCGAAGCGTGAAATCCCAGTAGAACCAATATCCCTTCGTGTCGCGGAGGTCGGGGCGAACGGCAATGATGCCATTCGCCTCGTCGATTTTATCGACCCTGACGTTCCCTCCTGGATATTCACAGTCTATCGACATCTCGCCAAATGCAAACGATACCGAAAACACACAGATCAGCCAACTTATGACAACCTTCATCATTTTCTTCCTTTCATTGTCGCTTCAAGAAGCCAGCATTTCAAGAAACTTATCATCTCACAAGAACAACCGTCCCGCGCATGTTGTAATAGCAGGAGACGCCGGAGACAAGCGCGTTGGTCACGGTTGGCAAAGTCATCTCTCCCGTCGTGAGACCTTCCGCCGGAACGGGCGTTTCAGTGAAGTCGAAGAGGAATTTCGCCGCCGCGTTGCGCACGGGGACTCTCTCCCACGGCATAACGAACGAAACGTTGTAGGCGGCCGACGCATTGGAGACGACATCTGAATAACCCGCATCCACAAGCCCTGCGCAGACCTTGCCAAGCGCGTCCTCGAGCGTTCCGCCTTCGGGTGCGGACACCTTCAACGAGACCTTCACGACCGTAGCGCCGTTCGTGCCAGTGTTCGGCCAGACGAGATAGCCCATCGGCGTGGCCGCGAATTCGACGGCCTTGCCCGATTTCAAGAGCACGCCCTTCTCTGCCGCCGCGTTGAGCGTGCAGCCAACGTCGTAGTACGTGCCGGACTGCGCACCATAGGTGCCATCGGAAGCGAGCCCCGTGACCGTTTCAACATCTCGGCTTTCGGGAAGTTCCGTGTTGAACGGATCGAGCGTCCAGAGCGAAGCGTCCGGCCACGTACCCCAGCAGGCCTTCGTTGCTCCAGAACCTCCGCTGCGCAATGTGCGGTTGGACGCAGTGCTGCCCCGGTTGAACCTAAATAACGGAAAGAAGTTGGTCGTCACCACCTGAACGCCGCCGAGAGGTCGCAACCTCTGATGTCCATGCGCCTGACGATAGTTGGCACCACGGAACGTTATCGGAGCAAGACCGCGCTCGTCGATGACGTGCTCGATCAGGCAGTTCGCGACAACACCGTCGCTGGCCCATCCCAAAGAGGACGCGGTGGGCGTCCCCTGTATGCGGAAGTAGAACGGCATGGCTCCGGCGACCCATGTTCTGTTGACCCAATACGTACCACCCGAGATTTCATAGCGCGCATGTCCCGATCCGGCCCAAAGGTTGGCATTCGTGTGGATGCCACCCTCCTGGACAAAGCGCGCGGGGCTGCGCCCGTTCAGCCAGCCCTTGCCGTCGGTTGCCAAATTGATATTTCCCGTAACGAGCGTACCCCCTGAAAGGAAAAACGCGTTCGTGATGTTCAGCACATTGCTTTTGTCCGACGGTTCACCCTGATTGAAGAAAGTGATGGCGCTTGTCACATGCCCACCCGACATCCTGCCTGTTCCGCCGCAAATGAACTGAATCCCCGGAGCGGCGATATTGCCGCCGGTTATTTCCAGTGTTCCGCCGTTGCGCACGATGATGTTGGCGGACGCCTGCCATTCGCCTCCGTCCACGATAATTCGCGAGTCGCCAGCCGGAGCGATGTTATAGAGCATCGGTCCCGCAACCGTCTGACCTAGTGTCCGCACCGTTCCATTCGACAAGGCAAAGTATCCCTTGCCGCCATCGTTCCACCCAATCGTCAAGTTGTAGCCGCTGTTCACCTCCAATCGTCCGCCCGTCATGAACACGCCACCTTCGCCGATAGGACTATGCCCAATGTTCAGACCCTTCTGGCCTGCCGCTTCGCTGTTTGCGGTTCCCGCGAAAAGAGCGCCGCCGTTTATATGCAGACGGGCATTCTTGCCGTCGGCATTGTAGTTTCCCAGCGTTCTGAATCCGCCAACCTGAATGTTCACGTTTGAGATGCATCCGCCTTCATCAATGCGGAGGACGGGATTGTAAGCTTGTCCGATGCCGAAGCGCACTTCGCAGACATTGGTGATGACGGAATTGACGTATCCGCACCCGCCTTGGTTCCACTGCACGAGAATCCTCGTGCCATGCGTTTTCGGATTGACCCATGCGCCTGTCTTATCGGAAACCATGTTTTTTTCATGCCACCAATAACCGCCGGCGGTGCTGTACGGATTGTCTGTGTCGAACCAGTTGCGGAACGTGGTCAAGTCCCTGTCGGCTATTGCCGTAGAAGTGTTGCTCTCACGCCAGCCGCACCAGTTCATCGTGGCGTCATTCTGTGCCGCCGATGCAGACAAGGCAATCAGCCCCATACCCACGATAGTCGCAGCCTTCTTGTGCACTCTGTAGAATGGAGACAATCGCCTCGGCGTTTCAGCCGGTGTAACTTCCTCCACGTCAAACCATGCGTGTGTATTTCCCGCATACGGCTTTCCATCGAGTGTTTTTCTTGTTACCATGGACTTCATCCTTTCTCTCTGCCTGTTCTGCCGAGCTGAGCCTTCTTCAAATCAAGATTAGTATAGCATAACACACTCGTTTATGCATCTCCATATGCGTAAGAATTATATCTCCATTTACGAGATTGTATTGAGGTCGAGAGAGCATATATGGTATAATCAGCGCAAATGGACACGATACTCTATTTCCAGTCTCCGACAAAGACAAGCGCCCCCGACAAAATCGCAGGCGTTCGCCGCCATGCCGCAGCAGCAAACTGGCACGTTCAGGTGGTTGACGGACTTCCATCACCAGCCACACTCACGCAGCTAGTCGAATTCTGGCATCCACTCGGCGCTATAGCAGAATGCGGCGGCGGATATCAGGAGATTCAAACCAGCCTCTTCGCCGACTTGCCTGTGGTCTATCTCGACCGAAACCCCAACACCATTCCGTCGAACGTTCCATGCGTCAGCCACGATTCCATCGCCACCGGACGCCTCGCGGCAAAGGAGCTGCTCGTCACCGGGCATCCGAACTTCGCCTTCGTTCCATATCCTCTGCCGCGCTTCTGGAGCGACGACCGCGAACGCGGGTTTAAAGAGGCGCTTACGCTTAACGGCCGGACGTGCGAGACTTTCGCCTGCGGACGCCACTCGCCGCAAAGCGTGGCATGGCAGAGGTCACTGCGCAAATGGATTGTGCGACTTCCAAAACCATGCGGCATCTTCGCCGCAAACGACAGCATCGCGGCGGAGGTGCTGACGGCCGCCGCTCAGTCGGGATTCGACATTCCACGAGAGATCGCCGTCTGCGGCGTGGACAACTTCGCGCCCATCTGCGAACACACTGTTCCGCCCCTCACAAGCGTCCAGCCTGACTTTCTTCTCGCCGGAGAACTTGCCGCCAGGACGCTTGCCGAGATCGTGCGGAAGAAGCGTCAACGGCATGTGATTCGCCTTACATTCGGCCCGGCAGGAGTTGTCCGCAGAGCCTCAACGCGCACTATGAGCCGCTACGACCCCGAGGTGACGGCGGCTTTGGAGCTGATACGCCGACGGGCGTGCGAAGGTATTTCGTCCGCAGACGTAATCGTGGCCTTCAAGTGTTCACGGCGCATGGCGGAAATACGCTTCCACAAAATCGTCGGACATTCCATCCTCGACGAGATACAGTCCGTGAGACTCGAAAAGGCGAAGGAGATGCTTTCACACTCCACGCATACCATATCCGCCATCGCAAACTTCTGCGGCTTCAACGCAGCAAACGCCCTATGGAAGTTCTTCCGCCAGGAAACCGGCCTCTCGCCATCAGAATGGCGCAGAAGCGCACTCTCTACTTGATGATTTCGGATTCGGGGAGCGGGTATGTCTTGGCGGCCTTGCTCCAATTGGAGTTTGAGACAAACGATTTCTCCACCGAGTCGTTGATCACCAGCTGTATGATGCAGCCCGTCACACGCGATCCCTTCGTATCGGACTTCACGGACGTGCTGCCGCCCCTGCGCCTTCCCCTTCCTCTTCCCCTTGTTGACGTAATGGTCTTCGTACGCACGAGCTTCTCGGTTGGTGACGTGACATCGGTCTTGAACACGCCCTTCTCGTCCAGCACCACGGGAATCGTCTTCTTTTCTCCGAGAAACACGGTACGCCCGTCGGTCGTGCCGATGAAATAGCACTCGAGCTTCACGGAACCGGCGGCGGGAAGCGACTTGCCGCTGAATGACACGGTGACCGGCCACGACACGCTACGGCTCGTCGTCTTTGTCTTGACCGAGGTCCTAGAATTGCGTCCGCCCGATTTCGTAGCCCCTCCGCCCTTGACAGTGGACTGCTCCGCCGCCGGGTTTCCGACACGAAGCGAACTTATGTACCCATGCTCCTCGGCGGCCGTCGCCGCGAATGCCGCCGCGCAAAGCAGCATTGCCATGGTCTTCAGGCATTTCATCTGTTTTCCCTCCTGTCTATTCATTATCGGAAGAACACGTATCGCCTGTACAAGCGGGGACGGGCGGAAGAGTCACGATGGCGTCAGCGCCGTCGCGCACAATATCGTACGCAATTGAAAAAAGGCGCGTGTCCGGGGTGTCGAAACGAACTGTGAAGGCGTCCGCATCATGCGCAACAGTCTCGCCGGAAAGGAGGTCGGTCACCTTCACGGCCCTGCCACGAAGGCAGATCGTCTTCTCCCCGCCGTCCTTTGCGTGGACGGCGAGGAAACCCTCCTTCGCGAACACGGTTGCGAGCTCATTTAGATAGAGATGCACGCCCGCGTCGGAAGCGATTTTTGTGAGCGATTCCGGTGTGAATAGCTTGTAGTCGTAGGCATAGACGCTGCGCCATCCTTCCATCTGCGTGGCACTGATCCCCGGCGTCTTGAACGGAACGCCCGCCCACTCCTTCACACGCGTGGCATCGAGCGTCTTGCCGTCCGTAACGCCCGGCGCGTAGCACCAGAGGACCGTGCGGCCATTTGCACAGACTTTCTCGCGCAGGAACTTCGCCCGCTCCGGCGTGATGAGAAGCGTGGAGTTGAGGCAGACGAGCTTGTAGCGGTCCATGTCCAGCACGGGAAGATCGTCGAAGGAGTAGATGTCGTATGGAGCGGCGATGCGGGCGAGCTTGTTGCGGAGGTGCTGGCCGAACGCGCGTTCAAGCGGACACTTCTCGTTCACGTGGTAGAGTGATTCAGAGTCGCACACGATGAGGATCTCTGCGACGGACGGCGCGGGCTTGAGGGCGTCCTGCACTTTCTTGAGCGCGGCGATGCGTTCGCGCACCTTGGGGTTGCGGTAGAACTGCCCCCACATGTCGAACCACCAGTAGTTGGCGTTGTGCGCCATCGCGAAGGCGGCCTCGCGCGTGTTGCCGGCAAGGTCATCCTCCAACGTTTTCCAAAGGCCGCGTCCCCACTGGGTCTGGTCATGCGGACCAAAGTCGATCTCATGCAGGAAGCGCTTGCCGTAGCGGAGGGCCGTGCCATAGACGAGCTGGCTCCCGGCGCCGCCTCCGATCGCGCGGTCGGAGTAGTTGCCAGGCGCGATGAAGAAGTCGATGTCCGGCGAGGCGTACACGCGCTCGTAGTCGAGGTGCGCGAAGGATGTCTGGTTGGGACAGCTCGTCAGGTAGTACCCGAAGAACACGCCGATCTCCTTCTCCTTGGGAATGGCCTTGCGCGCGGCCTTCGCGAAGAAGAGAATCGCGTTTGCGGTGATCGAGTTGTGGAACTTCCAGTACGCGATCTTCTCCGGCTCCTTGGCGGGGTCGTACACGAGGTTCTCGAACGCGGCGCGGGAAAGCGACTGCGGCGTGGGGGGCGTTTCGCCGAGGGAGAGGTTCCGCGCCTTGCACCAGCCCTGCCATCCCCGCGTCTTCGCGTTGCTGGTGCGTCCGCGGTCGTATTCGTACCACTCGCTCGTGCCGCCGCCGGAGAGGATGTAGCAGCCGATGCGGTCGCCCCACCGCTTCTCCGCGTAGGCGATGAAGTCGAGCATCCACTCCTTCGTGCGGTTGCGC
>JAEEGH010025149.1_pt1 | contig 11964 bp, 4 predicted proteins | sample 9134181 | NCBI WGS metagenome assembly JAEEGH01 (sample SAMN16246544, study PRJNA631951) | gut metagenome | biome: gut microbiome; feature: rumen; material: DP-attached | host: Bos | place: Iran: Karaj | collected 2018-10
TACAATAACTTATGATACCAATGGTGCTTATTCTAACACTTACGATGGATCAGTAACTGTTCACACTGAATTAGGTGGAGCTTTTGAAGCTTTGGGAAATGGTGTTAGAATGACAGGCTCTCTTAGTGGTGTATCTACATTTTATGATTATGAGGGTCATGACACTTTAAAAAGCACTACCTTTGGTTATCACTTGGAAGATAGTGATGTCAACGACTATCATACTATAGATATCTATGCTTCACAAAATGTTAACAATTCTCCGGCATATCATTTGTTGGGAGGACAAACTTCTTGTCCTTATGAAGGTAAAATCACTAATCAATATTTTGATACCATCTCAGGTGGTAAAAAGGTCGAGGTTACGATACAAGAAGAAACTGTGCCGGTGGAAGATCCTTACATGACTATTAATCCTTCATTGCAGACCAATATACCGGGCAACAGGGCGGCAGTATATACATTGCAAGTAGGCAACCAGTCTTTGGTAGCATCTACTTGGTATATGCTTACCGTAGATGAAAGAACCAACCCAGACGGATTAATAATCGCTATAGATGGAGAGCCTATTGGTAATGGTCGTGTATTTTCATTCGATCCGCAAGAGTCGTTTACCAAAACGCTTACTGTAAAACGTACCCGTCAGGATATTACCCAATACGATAGCATACGTTTACAATTATCTTCATTATGTGACGATGCTTTGAGTTCCGAAATATATTTGTCGGCACAGTTCTTGCCATCCTGCTGTGATTTGGCATTGGAAAAACCGAAAAACAACACCATTATTAATTTATATGATACGGGAATGACCGAATTCATGGTAACGGAATTTGATACCTCATATATGGGATTTAACAGCATAGTATTAGAATATGCATCTCCCGGCTCGAATTTCTTTACGCCATTCCATTATTTCTATAAAGATTCTTTAGCATATAACGATGCTACCGGAGTAGATGTTTCTCGCAAGAGTGTTATTGACAATACCGCTTATTTGCTCAAAACATGGCAGGCTCCGGCTTTAGACGGTAATTATTTGGTAAGAGCACGTTCTGTATGTAAGGTATCACCTACACAGCAATATGAATCCATTACCGATGAAGCTACAGTAATCAAAGATATGGTGGCTCCCGTTCCTTTCGGTAGCCCGCAACCAGCCGATGGTATATTATCGTTGGGTGAAGATATTATTGTAAGATTCAACGAAGATATACAACCCAACTATACATATAGAATTTCGGTTCAAGGAGAAATAAACGGAGATACACTCTTACATAACTATGGTTTATATTTTGACGGCAATGATGATGTGATGGAGGTTACTCAACCTATGAATTTAGCCGGAAAATCGTTTACTGTAGAATTCTGGACACAGAGAGTTGGCAACCCGCAAGAAGCCACTTTATTCTCACATGGCACTGCCGACAATCGTTTTGAAATCGGACTTACAGCCGATGACAGAATGAAACTGGTATTTGGTCAAGATACCATCGTTTCTGATAAACCTATACCCGATATAGACCAGTCATGGACACATTTATCGGTAGTGTATGATGCAGAAACACAAACAGTATCAGCCTATGTAAATGGTAACTCAGAAGGAAAATCAGGATTAATAAGCGGAGTAAGCGTTCCATTATATTCCTCTACAGGTAATATAATAATAGGTAGCGACTTTACCAAAACCAAAAACTATAATGGTCGTATCAATGAGGTACGCGTGTGGTCACAACCATTAACCACATCTACCATTTATACACAAATGAACACACGTCTCTCTGGTAATGAACTCTATCTATCGGCATATTGGCCTATGAACGAAGGTAACGGCACTTTGGTAAAAGATATTACCAGAGGCCGAAATGGTTCTACAACAGCTTCTTGGTTCATATTACCCGGTGGACGTTCATTGGTATTTAACGGTCAAAACCAATATGCACACACTTCTATATTGCCGGAATTGGCATCCACTACCGATTTCTCGGTGGAATTTTGGTTCAACGCAGATGTTAACAATGCTAATACATGCTTATTGTCCACCGGTCGCGGTGACACCAACGACTTCTATGCCAATGACGACAAATTCAGCATACGATTCGACAATGACAAGAATTTGGTGCTTTATACTGCTAATAAACAAATAAATATAGGTTCGGGCTATGCCGATCATGCATGGCACCACTTTGCATTATCGGTTAATCGTAGAGCCAATGCCAATATTTATATAGATTCAGAACTGAAACAATGGCAAAATGCTTCACAATGTTTCGGAGCTTTCAAAGCAGTGAATTTATATATAGGTGCTTTAGGATGGACTTATTATGCAGATTCTACCGGTTTGTACGATACTACCGACCTTTATTATAAAGGCTATATAGATGAAATTCGTATATGGAAATCGGCACTTACGCAAGAAAGTATCAAACATGCTGCCACTTCACGTCTTAAAGGAGATGAAATAGGCTTAAGAGCTTACTATCCGTTTGATACTTTGGCAACTCCGACATTGGTATTCAGCACTGCTTATGACCAAGTAAAAGCTCAAATTGCCAATGGAGAATTAGTAGAACCCAATGCTCCTGTTTCATTGCACAATGGTGTAGGTTATGCACAAACAGCAGCTAATATCAAACCTATCAAAACCATGAAGGATGTAGCCTTCTCTCGTGTGTACAGCAATGATGAAATATATATTGCATTGGAAGAATCTTCCTATAAAATAGAAAATTGCGTATTGGATATCAGCGTAGACGATGTTACAGACATGCATGGAAATAGAATAGAAAGTCCTGTAAAATGGACAGCCTATATTAATCAAAATTACTTAAAATGGAATGAAAATAGTTTTGCTTTTGTAAAAGACGAGTTTGAACCATTGCAATTCAAGGTAAAAGTATTGAACAAAAGTGGTTTGCAACAAAACTTTGACATTAACAATGTTCCTTCGTGGCTCACGGTAAGTCAATATACAGGAACCATAGATCCATTAGGTAGTGTAGAACTTACATTCACTATAGATCAAGGTTTGAATATAGGTACTTACGATGAAAACATATTCTTACACAACAGCAATGGTATGAATGATGTGCTAACGTTGGATGTTCGTGTAATAGGCAATGAGCCTGATTGGGAAGTGGATCCTAACCAATTCAGTTATTCCATGAACGTATTTGGTATTTTGGAAATAAATGGCGTGGTATCTAACGATACTTTAGACAAATTGGCAGCCTTTATGAACGATACCTGCGTAGGTGTAGCTACATTAAAGTATATTTCTGCATACGACAACTATGTGGCACAACTTACCATATATGGTAATACAGACAATGTTCCGTTGACTTTCCACATATGGGATGCAAGTACAGGTATAGTCTATCCGGAAATTAATCCTTCCAATCTAATTTTCAAAAATGCCACTTTCTTAGGCACACCTGGCAATCCTATCAAGTTCACGGTGTCGGATGTAATAGAACAGCACATTGCATTGCAAAACGGGTGGAACTGGATTTCCACTAATGTATATGATAGTGCAAAGATGCATAATCTCAATAGTTTATTGCAAGGTTTTAACTTTGGCAACAATAATGAACTCAAATCTCAATTCAATGGTTTTGCCCGTTATGCTTCCGGCAGTTGGTCGGGTGATGAATTGCAACAAGCAGGTATTACCAATACCGACATGTATATGTTACGTGTAAACAATGAAGGTACATTGAACATTAAAGGTGTTCCTGTTGATCCTGCCCAAACACCTATTAACATTGGAAATGGTTGGAATTGGATAGGGTATACACCACAAATCAATCTAAATATCAATGAAGCCTTGTTATCACTGAATTTGCAAACAGGTGACTTGCTGAAGAGCCAGACCCAATTCTCCATGTACGATGAAGTTTTGGGTTGGATAGGAGAACTTACTTATCTGGTTCCGGGCAAAGGTTACATGTTTTATGCTGCTGATAGCGGTAGTTTGGTATATCCTAACATCTCATCTTTGGCTTCGCAAAAGGCCAATACGAATACTATTGCATATGACATGCAAGGTAAAAAAGTAGGTGCAAAAGAAACTAACCAATCAATGGTAGCCGAAATTATTACCGACGATGAAAGTATTTCCTTAGAAGATGCTACTTTATATGCATATGTTGACGGAGAATGTGTAGGTTCTGCTAAGGCTAAATGGATAGCATCAATGGAAAAATACGAATTTTTCCTCACCATGGGTGTTAGTGCTTCTTCGCAAGCTGTTCATTTGATACTTAATGCAGGTAATACAAACTATGCTATTGCAGAAAACATTGTTACTCGTTCCAACAGCATACAAGGAAGCATACGTCAGCCGTATCCGCTTACCATATCTGCAGTTGAAGCATGTGATATGAAAGCATATCCCAATCCGTTTGAAGACAACATAACAGTATATTATCAAGCTGCAAAAGGCAATAATGAATTGTTGTTGACAGATGTGTTAGGACGTATCATACGTAGGCAAAATATAGAGCAATCCGTAGAATCAACCACTATATGGCAATTTAAAGCTTTGTCAAAATTGCCGTCAGGCATCTATTTTATACGCTTGCAAAATGCTAACGGAACACAATCGGTAAAAGTTGTTAAATAATTAAATTTTAGAGAGTATGAAAAAGATAATAAGCATATTAGTCATATTAACAGGAATTTCAGCATCTATAGCCCAACCTAATTGGGCTGTAGATGCAAGAAACTTTTCTTTTACACTTACTTGTGTCTGTCAGGTAAATGTAGATGGTAAAATTACAAAAGACACCGAAGATATGCTGGCTGCATTTGTAGGTTCGGAATGCAGAGGTGTAGGAAAAATAAATGAAGAAGGTCTTTGTTTTTTTACCGTTTATAGCAATACTGCCGAAGGAGAAAGAATATCATTGAAATATTGGTCCAATCGTCAACAAAAGGTGATAGAAATGCCTCAAACGCTTGCTTTTAAAGAAAATGCATCGTATGGAGAAATTTCGAGTCCCATGGTGTTCTATACCGACCTTCGTTCATACCGGTTGCCGGCGTTTAATGTTTTTTCTCCTAACGGAGACGGCAAAGACGACGTATGGGTGGTAAACGATTTATCTATAGTGGAAGATTTGCAAATGACTATTTGCGATATTCAAGGAAATGTAGTATATCGTCATCCTGACAAAGGCTATGATAATACATGGAACGGAACAAGTACCAATGGCGACCAGTTACCAACAGGTACTTATATCTACCTATTCCACAATGAAAATAATAAGGTTGTTTTCCGCGGAAGCGTAACCATAGTAAGATAGGAGGGTGATATGAAGAAAATAAATATATTGTCAATTTTGGTAATTGCACTTTTCTGTAGCATGTCTGCTCAGGCACAAAGTGTTTTATTTCAACAATTATCTTCCAAATACAGATACACAGTCAATCCGGCTGCTATCCGCGTAGGAGAAGGAGTGGGAATTAACTTGAATTATACAGGTACCCACAACCATGATATGAAGACTATGCACAAAGTAGGCTTGGGCGTCGAAGGCGGATTTATAGGAAATAACATGGGTATAGGTTTGGTGATAGGCACTGACATTCAAAATGTATGGTACCGCACCACGGCACAATTGCAATATGCCTATCGTGTACATTTCGCTGAAGACCATTACCTAACATTCGGCTTATCGGTAGGCTTGTCCAATGAAGGTATTAATATTTCAAAAGTAAACGAAGCAGAAGGATTTGATATGTCGGATATTACTTTACAAGACAAAAAGACCAATGCATGTTTCGGTTTTGGTGTGAATTATCGAATGAAAAGTTTTGAATTCAATTTTTCCATACCGGCTTACGCATTGCTGAACAAAGTTAATGTTCCTATCTATATATCCGCTGCGTATTCATTTGATTTAGAAAACAAAATTGTGCTTATACCGGAAGTGATGTACAATGGTCTCACCCCTGCCCAGCATTTTGGCGATTTTCGTTTGCAGGCCAAATATGACAACAAATATTGGGCAGAATTAGGCTATCGTACACAAAATGAACTTTTGATAGGAGTAGGAGGGGAATATGCTAATGTGAGTCTTTCCTATATGTATGGTGTTTGCTTTGGTAAATTAACCCGTACCAATCGCGGACAACATGAGATAGTATTGGCATATCGCATTCCTAAAGCTGTGGTGGATATGGATAATACCAGAGCCAAACGCAACGAAAGAACGCTTACTTCTATTAGCGATAATGTGGAACACATAAAAACAGCCGAAGACAACAATACAGAATCATTAAAGAAAATGGTGGATGAAATATCTCATGATTTTAAATCGGATATCGGTGATTTGCACACAGACATTATGTCATTGCGGCAAAGCGACACCGTGGATATTGATAAGGTGTTGACAACAAGATATTATATCGTTGTTTTCGCCACCACCACCATAGATGATGCTCAACACATAGTGACTCGCATGGCTCGTCAAGGTGAACACGGACAAATACTTTCGCATTCCGACAGAAAACATTTCTTCATTTATACAGAGATGAAAAACAATATGGATGATGCAACTGAAGCTATGCAGAAAGAAAGAGAAAGAGGCTATAAAGATGCCTGGATTTTAATACTAAAATAAGGAGGATTTGAAAATGAAAAAATTAATCATATTATTGTCAGTTATATTCAGCGTGCTACACGCTACAGCTATTTCCTATAGTGTCAGTATAAGCAATTCGCTCACTAACGGAACCATTGTCAACAATGTGAATAGCATTGACAGCGGTGATGTGTGTCATTTTTATGTCAAACCCAATACAGGCTATCATATTGACTCTGTTTTTGCCAATGGAACACTTTGCACTGCGATAAAAGACAGTGCCGATGGTAAGGTGTATGAGTATATTGTAACTGCCAATACCGAACTTTCAGCCGTATTTGAAATAAATACCTATCAAGTAACGGCTACCTGTGACACCACCATGGGACTTATATCACCGATAGGTATAAGCAATGTGGAGCATGGACAATCCATTACTTTCCAGTTTCAACCCAAACAATTATGCGTATTAGATAGTATATACATTAATGATATATATTATACGGCTCCCGATACCACTTCTTACTATACTTTCAACAATGTTACGGCTGATAGTAGTATACACGTGGTATTTAGATTGGCACAAATCATCACCAAGGTAACAGTACATGGGAAAGGTCATGTAGAAATGTTAATGCAACACGATTCGGTGGTAGTTAACACCTCACTGATAGATACTTTTGTAACCGATTATATCAATGCAAGTTTTGTTGCTGATACGGGTTATCAAATAGATAGCGTGATTATCAATGGCATAAATTACATATCTGACAATATTGCAATGATGGATGTTAATGAACATCAAAATATAGATGTGTATTTCAGTCGCCAATCGTATGAAGTCACCATTACTTACGGTCCTAATGGAAGTGGAAGTATAGTCGGTGACACTATTATGAAGTATGGAGATACTTTGTCTTTGATAATCCGTCCTAATGCAGGATACAAACTAGCGTCTGTGACAGTCAACCAAATAAATGCATCTGTATCCGATAGTATTTTAAGACATATTGTTACGGAAAATTGCTCCATATCGGTTACTTTTGAACCCATAGTCCCGAAAATTACAGTGATATGCGGTCCGCATGGTTCAGTCGCCTATGAATATGGAGATTCTACCGTTCAATTGGGACAATCAAAACAAATATGGTTCAATGCCGACAACAATTACACTGTGGATAGTGTGATTATCAACGGGCAATATGCAGGCATGATGGATAACTATACTTTCTACAATGTAAGAGGTGACTCAGTGGTAAGAGTGGTATTCGGAAGTGCCACCTGCACCATCACCGCTTCTTGCAGCAACGGTGGAAGCATCAGTCCTTCAGGCTCCATTGTTGTCAACCGTGGCGATTCCTTAAGGGTATCTTTAGTGCCTAACATAGGTTTCGGTATAGAAGAGGTAAAAATTAACAATATAGTTCGTTCTGTTAACGGTACTTTGTATACTTTCCATGAGATAAGACGCGACAGTTCCATTTATGTAAGTTATTCGGGAAGTTTGCACAATGTAATATTAAATGTAGTGGGTAAAGGCAGCGTGAGTCCTTCCACCACACAAACCGTTACTCACGGCAGTTCGCTCACCTATACCTTTACACCCGAAACAGGACAACACGTGGATGCAGTGTATGTAAGCGGTCAATATGTAGGACGTAAGATTTCATCTTATACCATCAGCAATATACAAGCAGATTCTTCCATCAGAGTGGTGTTCGCACCCGATACTTTCCAAGTGGCTATCAGTTGCACTCCTTATGGCAGTATTACTCCTTATGGTCTTACACCGGTAACTTATGGTGACAGCCTTGCCTGTTCATTCATTACCGCTACGGGATGCGATATAGACAGTGTATTGGTCAATGGCATCAATGTCGGTCAACCCACATCATACATATTCCGCAATATAACAGGTGATTCCACTTTACATGTGGTGTTTAAAATAAGAACCTACACCGTAACCGGCACCACCAACAATTTGGGATATATATCTACCGATTCTGCATCGGCAATGCCCGATTCTATTATCATGAATTATGGTGAAAACCGGATATTCTATTTTATTCCAAATATCGGTCATCATGTGGATAGTGTAATGGTCAACAATTACTATATGGGTAATCCGTCTTCCTACACCATAAGCAACATACAGGAAAATATAAATATAGACGTAAAATTTGCCATCAACACTTTCCGCCTGATAGTTCATGCAGGAGAACACGGCATGGCATCTTTGTTCGACACCACCGTATGCAGCTACGGAGAACAAAAAACGGTACAATTTGTACCTGACGCACATTACCACGTGGATAGCGTATGGGTGAACAATAATTTTATAGGCATAGGATTGCACAGCTATCAGTTTGCCGGCATCTATGGCGACTCTGTATTGGAAGTTCACTTTGCCATTGACAGTGTGAAATTATTTGCCGACTGCAATACCAACGGATATATGATACCAAGCGGCACCATAGAAATACCATACGGAGACTCTCAGGAAGTATTATTTATTCCTTATCAGGGCAATCACGTTGACAGTGTATATGTTAACGGCAGATACATAGGCAGAGACACCCATTATGTATTTACCAATTTATGCGCAGATTCTTCCATATATGTTGTCTTTGCATTGGATACATTTTCCATTCAGGCATCGGCTGCGGCTAACGGCAGAATAGAGCCTTCGGGCACACTTTATTTACCATTTGGCTCTGCACAACGCTACAGCATTACTCCTGAAACGGGATATTTGATTGACAGCATTTTTGTCAACAATGAATATGCAGGTAACGACAGCACATATCTGTTCCCTTATGTTTCTGAAAATGCCACCATATATGTCACTTTCAAACATCAAACATTCAATGTATGGGCTATTGCACATGAAAACGGAAGCATAACACCGGAAGATACTTCGGTAGTAATATATGGTAGTAATTTAGACTTGACTATCACTCCGGACGAATACTATAAAATAGCCGATGTACATGTTAATGGTGTTTCGGTGGGTGCTGTAAGTACATATACCCTTACCAATATTACCAAAGATGTCACAATAGAAGCATTTTTCAAATTAGACAGTGTTACGCTTACAGCCACATCCGGTCCTAATGGCAAAATAGACCCCTCAGGAAGTGTAACTGTAGCCATGGGTAGCGGTATGATGTATTATTTTATTCCTTACAAAGGATATCAAATAGACAGCGTTTACATTGACGGCGTGTATAACCCGCAAGCCGTGATAGATGCAGGCTATACCTTTGAACGTGTAAAAGAAAACGGAAGTATTCATGTTACATTTGCTTCTATGCTTTCCATAGCTCAATCGGAAAATGATAATATACTTGTATATAGTAACAATCGACAAATATGGATTAAAAATCCTGATATGAAGGCGTTCAAGCAAATTGTTGTATATGACATTACAGGCAGAATAGTGGGACAATACCATTTTGTAGCGGATAATATAATAGTTTTGGATACTTATCTGCCGAAAGGCTTATACATTGTTCGTATGTTGATGCAAGACAATAGCGGTATGGTAACTAAAAAAGTACTTATTCAATAGTTAACAAGATATCTTGTTAGGCATTGCTTGACAGATTCTAAATATACGGAGTTCTTTGGAACTCCGTTTTTTTTGTCTGCACAGAATAGGGCTGTTTGCACACATTCTTAAATTTTTAACAATTTTTTCTCTCTCTATTAAAAAATATTGTATTTTTGCAAATCGACAATAGTGCCAAAGGGAATAAGTTATCGGTACAACATTATCAATTCTTATTCCAAAGCGGCAAGATTTTTTGCCGATTTTTTGTTGATACTTTTTTGAAGAAAAAATCTTTTTGTTTTTCAGGCAACAAAATAACCCAAAAAAGTATCTTCTATAAGAAAGAATAAAAAAACACCAGTCATGAAAAAGTTATTTCTAACATCGGTTTTGTTGGGACTCTTGGCAAGGGGTTTTGCACAATGTCCTAATTTGGATTTAAGCTACGGCAATCTGACCAATTGGCAATGCTATGTTGGAGGATGCTCCAGTGGTAATTATTATAAGACTCTATCAACACCAATACAAGGCAGACACACTGTTTTGGAAATAACTTCTTTAATGTTATCCAATAATCTTTATGATGAACACTGTAATGCCATTAAGAAAATTCCGGATGGATATAGCTATTCATTAAAATTAGGCAATGATCAATGCGGAGCAGAAACAGAGGCAGTATCGTACAGAATGACAGTGGATAGCAGCAACTCTTTGCTGATATTGTCATTTGCTTATGTGATGCAGGAAACTCATGTTTCTGCAGATATGCCGAGATTCACTATGAATATATATGATACAAACTGGAATATATTAAATGTTCCTTGTTGCAATAATAATTTTGTAACTGCTCAAGGTTTGTCTGAATTGGCATGTTCAGACAGTATTGTTGCAAGAAACTGGACAACCATTGGTTTTAGTTTGGAAAGTTTGATAGGACAGACTATTATTATCTTTTTTGAGACCCGAGATTGTACTTTAGGCGGTCACTATGGATATGCATATTTAGCATGCGCATGCCAACCTATGTCAATCAACTATACTTATAATGCAAATAGTGATGTGGCACGTTTAAGGGCACCGGATGGGTTTAATACCTATCAATGGAAGCGTTCTTCACAGCCCAATTGGTCTGTTTCCACTCAACAAATTAACCTTAAAAACCCATTGGACGGAGAAGAGTTTACTTGTACACTTACCTCAGCACTTGGCTGTTCGCATACTCTTAAAGCTGTGATAGAAAAGACTCCTATCGATAGTAGCGATTTGAGAGTAATATATCAAGGTGTCAATGCAATGAGTTTGGGACAAAACATTCCTAACCCTGCCCATACACAAACAGTTGTCAACTATACAGTTCCAGCAGACGGTAGAGTAGTATTTACATTGACAAGCATTACAGGACAGGTAATCACAACCACCACACAAGAAGCAGAAGCAGGACGCAACAGCGTGGTATTCAACACCGGAAACATGGCAGCCGGCATTTACTTCTACACTATGGATTTCAACGGTCAACGCTTAACCAAGAAGATGATTGTTAAGAAATAACACTATTTTTAGATTAACATGAAAAGGGCAACCGGAAGGTTGCCTTTTTTTATCATAAGATGCAAGTGAACCAACTATCAAAATTTTACCTGTTTTTTCTTCCGGTATTTGAAAAAATAATTGTATCTTTGCAGAAGTTTTTCCCGCTTATTGTAAACGGGAAAACAAGTTCTTTTTTTTAACAAGCATTACTATTATTTCGCGTTCGAAAAGAAAAAAGCCTAGGAAACTGATTTCTATACGAAACGGATAATGCTTCACGGATGTGCCTTTATA
>JAEEGH010025152.1_pt1 | contig 11963 bp, 10 predicted proteins | sample 9134181 | NCBI WGS metagenome assembly JAEEGH01 (sample SAMN16246544, study PRJNA631951) | gut metagenome | biome: gut microbiome; feature: rumen; material: DP-attached | host: Bos | place: Iran: Karaj | collected 2018-10
TGTAACGCCACATCGTGGAGTATCTGATCGTAGGCGCGCTGTGCGAAGGTGGAATAGATGTTGCAGAACGGTGTCATTCCCTGTGCCGCAAGACCTGCCGCAAAGGTGACGGCATGCTGTTCGGCGATACCTACGTCGAAGACACGGTCGGGCATAGCCTGTTGCATGATATTCAGCGAGCAACCGCTGAGCATGGCCGGCGTTATGCCTACGATGGCGGGGTTCTGGTTGGCAAGCTCGAGGATGGTACGGCCGAAGACTTCCTGATATTTGAGGGGCTGGTCAGCAGTGTTCTGTACTATCTGGTTGCCTGTCCGTATATCGTATTTGCCTGGTGCGTGGTAAGTTATGGGGTCGTTCTCGGCTTGGCGCAGCCCTTTGCCCTTCTGGGTGAAGATGTGGAGCAACTTGGGCCCGTCGATCTCTTTGAGGCGGCGCAACGTCTCTACGAGCTGAGCGATGTCGTGACCGTCGACGGGGCCGAAGTATCGGATGCCGAGGGCCTCGAAGAGGTTGCTGCCGCCGAGGGCCGCCGTCTTGGCTGTCGAAGTGAGGCGCTGGAAGAAGTTGATGGACTGGTCGTGCCTACGACCACCCTCGCCACCTTCGAGCCGACGCCACACCTTGTCTTTCAGCTGGTTGTAGTGGCGCGACGAGGTGATGCGTGTGAGGTAGCGGTCTAATCCGCCCACGGCCTTGTCGATGGATATGCCGTTGTCGTTGAGAATGATGAGCACGTTGGCCTTGGAGCAGCCCACGTTGTTGAGTGCCTCGAAAGCTTCGCCGCCCGTGAGGGCTCCGTCGCCTATGACGGCGATATGGTTGCGCGAGGTCTCACCCTGCAGCTTGCTGGCGGTGGCCATGCCGAGGGCGGCGGAGATGGATGTGGAACTGTGGCCAGTGCCGAAGGCGTCGTAGGGACTCTCGCTCATGCGCGGGAAGCCGCTGAGGCCGCCATGGGTGCGGATGGAGGCGAACTGCTCTCCCCTACCCGTCAGTATCTTATGGGCGTAGGACTGGTGTCCCACATCCCAGATGAGCTTGTCGTCGGGAGTGTTGAAGACATAGTGCAGGGCAACGGTAAGTTCCACCACGCCGAGACTGGAGGCAAGGTGGCCGGGGTGCGAAGAAAGGGTGTCGATGATATAGTCGCGCAGCTGTTCGGCCAGCGGTTGCAGTTGGTCTAGTGGCAGTTTGCGCAGTTCGGCGGGAGTATTGATATCTCTGAGTAACATTTAACTTAACACTTAAAGCTAAACACTTAACACTGTTTTCTACCTTTTATAAGCAGGAGCCTGTTTCTCGATAGGCTCGAAAGGTTTGTTCAGTTTCTTGTCCTTGAGACGGCCCTGGGCACCGCCACGCAGTTCCCATTTGCCGTCGATAAAGGCATAGGCCATCTCGACGCCCGACGGCACATAGTATTGGAAGAGGCCTTCCATACCAGGCACCTGCGGCTCCACCTCGTCGAAGAGTATCATCTTCTCCTTGTGGAGTTTGCTCTTCTCCTCGGTACGATAGCGATTGGACCCCTTCACCTTGACGCGGGTGCGTTCAATCTCTTCGACATACTGTTCCTCGTAGCTGAGGTTGACCATGGCCTTGTCGGTGTATTCCAGCACTATGCGACGCTGGTTGCGCTCGCGGCGAAATACGGGTGCCCCGAACTGCGGCATGCCGCCGCGGAACATCACGGGCTCAATGATCTTGCGTTCGGTGAGGTTGTCGACGCCGTTCCATCCGAGGAGCGTGTAGACGGTCTTGCCGTTATAAGATGTCTGGATAAGTTCTTGGTAGACAGCACCGAGCCATTGGTCGGGCGTGAGGGTGCTCTCTTCGCGGTTCATTATCTCTTCGCTCTTGTCGTGCAGCAGGCTGAACTGGTATTCCTCCTCCTTGTCGTTGTAATACTGCACGGCACCGAAGCATTCGAACTCGCCGTCGTCGCGCACCACGGCCCACGAGAAGATGCGCAGCAGGCCGTCGGGCGACGTAAGCACCGAGGCCACCGTGGGCAGCTGCCATTTCCATTTCTCCGACTCGTCCTCCGCCAGGGCTTTGGCGAGAGCCTGCACGGCCTGCTCCGAGGCCAGGTAGCGCTCGTTGTCGGTAGGTGCCGACGCCACTCGGTTGAGCAGCGAGGCCAGCTGTTGCTGGTGACGGCTCATGGCGGCTTTGTCCTGTGCCTGTGCAGCACAGCAAAGCAGCATGGCGGCAGCGATGGTCAGTGTCCTGAAAAACTTCATATCCGCTAAAACGTAATATGCGGCCATTTATTGTTAAACAAAGAGACATTTTTTTGCTATTTTATTAAAAAATCATATATTTGTACTTCGATTTTTTAAGGGTAAACCAATAAAAAGTACTATATATGAAGAAATTAACGACTACACTGCTTGCGCTGGCAGCCCCTATTTTCGCCTTTGCCAGCGAGGCTGACCTCGAAATGCCAAGTGGATTTGCTTCCACCACCGACGCCTCCATCCTCTATTGGGGTTTTGCCGTCGTGGTGCTCGGACTGCTGTTCGGATTCTGGCAGTTCAGCAAGGTGCGTAAACTGAAGGCTCACAAGTCGATGCTTGAGATTGGCAACGTCATCTTCAAGACCTGCTCGACCTACCTGAAGCAGCAGGGCAAGTTCCTCCTGCTCCTCTTCGTCTTCATCGGCGCAGCTATCGCCCTTTACTTCGGCGTGCTGAGCCACATGAGTGGCGGCGCCGTGCTGCTGATCCTTGCCTGGACGGTCATCGGCATCCTCGGCAGCTACGGCGTGGCATGGTTCGGTGTCCGCATGAACACCTTCGCCAACGCCCGTATGGCTTTCGCCAGCCTGAGAAGAAAGCCCCTCGACCTGCTCAATATCCCGCTGCGTGCAGGTATGAGCATCGGCATCGTGCTGATTTGCGTTGAACTCGTCCTCATGCTCACCATCCTGCTGTTCATGCCCGAGAACCTCGCTGGCAGCTGCTTCATCGGCTTCGCCATCGGTGAGAGCCTCGGCGCCTCGGCCCTCCGTATCGCTGGTGGTATCTTCACCAAGATTGCCGACATCGGATCGGACCTTATGAAGGTGGTCTTCAAGATTGGTGAGGACGACCCCCGCAACCCCGGCGTCATCGCCGACTGCACTGGCGACAATGCTGGCGACAGCATTGGACCCACCGCCGACGGCTTCGAGACCTACGGTGTCACTGGCGTGGCCCTCGTCTCCTTCATCCTCCTCGCTGTTCCCGACCCCGCCATGCAGGTCAAGCTGCTGGTCTGGATCTTTGTCATGCGTATCCTTGGTATCATTGCCTCTGTCCTTTCCTATTATATTAATGGTGCCATCGCCAAGGCCAAGTACAACAAAGCCGACGACATCAACTTCGAGCAGCCCCTCACCTCGCTGGTGTGGATCACCTCTATCATGAGCATCATCGGCACCTTCTGCGCCTCCTGGTTCATCCTCGGCGGCGTCGAAGGCATGCCCAACCTCTGGCTTGCCCTCTCCATCATCATCAGCTGTGGCACCCTCGGTGCAGCCCTCATCCCCGAGTTCACCAAGCTCTTCACCTCCCCCACCTCGAAGCATGTCAAAGAGGTCGTCAAAGCCTCTGAGCAGGGCGGCGCTTCGCTGAACATCCTCAGCGGTCTGGTGGCCGGCAACATGGGCGGCTTCTGGACCGGCATGGTGTTCTTCGTGCTGATGGTCATTGCCTACTTTGCCTCCACCTTCTTCAACATACAGCCTGTATTCGGCGACTACTACAGCATCTTCGCCTTCGGCCTCGTGGCCTTCGGCATGCTCGGCATGGGTCCTGTGACCATCGCCGTCGACAGCTACGGTCCCGTGACCGACAACGCCCAGAGCGTCTATGAGCTCAGCCTCATCGAGGACGACATCGAGAAGACCACCAAGGAGGTCGAGAGCGAGTTCGGCTTCAAGCCCGACTTCGAGAAGGCCAAATACTATCTGGAGGCCAACGACGGCGCCGGCAACACCTTCAAGGCCACTGCCAAGCCCGTGCTCATCGGCACTGCCGTTGTGGGTGCCACCACGATGATCTTCAGCCTCATCCTGATGATACAGAAGACCCTCGGCATCGAGCCCGCCTCTATCCTCAACATGCTCAACCCCTATAGCATCCTCGGATTCATCCTCGGCGGCTGCGTCATCTACTGGTTCACCGGCGCAAGTATGCAGGCTGTCACCACCGGTGCCAACCGTGCTGTGGAGTACATCAAGGACAACATCAAGCTCGACCCGAACGCCCCCAAGAAAGCTGACATTGAGAAGAGCCAGGAAGTGGTGAAGATCTGCACCAACTATGCACAGAAAGGCATGATTAACATCTTCATCGCCATCTTCTGCTTCGCGCTGGCTTTCGCCTGCCTGTCGAGCCCCGAGAGCATCGGCGGCCAGAACGCCGTGTGCCTGTTCATCGCTTACCTTATCTCGATAGCTGTCTTCGGCCTGTTCCAGGCTGTGTTTATGGCCAACGCCGGTGGCGCATGGGACAATGCCAAGAAGGTTGTTGAGGTCGACATGCAGGCCAAAGGCACCCCGCTGCACGACGCCAGCGTGGTTGGCGACACCGTGGGCGACCCCTTCAAGGACACCAGCAGCGTGGCCCTGAACCCCATCATCAAGTTCACCACCCTCTTCGGCGTGCTCGCCATGGAGATTGCCATCAGCGAAGGCTTCCGCGGCATAGCCCCCTGGTTCGGCGTGGTGTTCCTGGTCATCGCCCTTATCTTCGTCTACCGCTCCTTCTACAAGATGAGAATCAAGTAAAGGTTACAGGTTACTGACAACTGATTACAAAAGTCTCCGGTAGGTCACCCTGCCGGAGACTTTTTTTATTTTTTTTATTTTCAAATAAAAAAAAAGTTGTATCTTTGCATCGCAATTTCGATTGCAAAACAATCAAGCATTCAAGCAATAATAAAATATGGAACTGAAAGGTAAAATATCGCAAATCATTGGCGCTGTGGTGGACGTGACGTTCGCCGAAGGCGAAGCTCTACCCGACATCTACACCGCTCTGAGCGTGAAACGCCCCGACGGTGCTACCATAATACTGGAATGCCAGCAGGACATCGGCGAGAACACGATGCGCTGCATAGCTATGGACTCGACCGACGGTCTGGAGCGCGGCATGGAGGTGCTGTCGCTGGGCGGCCCCATCTCGATGCCCGTTGGCGAGAACATCAACGGCCGACTGTTCAACGTCATAGGCGACGCCATCGACGGTATGCCGGCTCCTGTGTGCGAGAAGCGCTACAGCATACACCGTGACCCGCCGAAGTTCGAGAACCTGAGCACCAGTCAGGAAATACTCTACACCGGCATCAAGGTTATTGACCTGATACAGCCGTTCCTGAAGGGCGGTAAGATTGGCCTCTTCGGCGGCGCCGGCGTGGGAAAGACGGTGCTTATCCAAGAGCTCATCAACAATATCGCCAAGAAGTACAGCGGCATGAGTGTCTTCACTGGCGTCGGCGAGCGTACCCGCGAGGGTAACGACCTGCTGCGCGAGATGATAGAAGCCGGCGTCATCAAGTACGGCGACGAGTTCAAGAAGAGCATGGAGGAAGGCAGCTGGGACCTCAGCAAGATAGACCCCGAGGCACTGAAGGAGTCTAAGTGCACCATGGTGTTCGGCCAGATGAACGAGACGCCGGGCGCGCGTGCACGAGTGGCACTGGCCGGCCTGACTCTGGCAGAGTACTACCGCGACGGTGACGAGAAGACCGGCGGACGCGACATCCTGCTGTTCATAGACAATATCTTCCGCTTCACGCAGGCAGGCTCGGAGGTGTCGGCACTGCTGGGCCGTATGCCGAGTGCTGTGGGCTACCAGCCCACACTGGCAACCGAGATGGGCCTCATGCAGGAGCGCATCACCTCGACCAAGCGAGGTAGTATCACCTCCGTGCAGGCTGTGTATGTGCCTGCCGACGACCTGACGGACCCGGCACCGGCAACAACCTTCGCTCACCTGGATGCACAGACCGTTCTGAGCCGTAAGATATCGGAGCTCGGCATCTACCCTGCCGTCGACCCTCTGGACTCCACGAGCCGCATCCTCACTCCCGACGTGGTCGGCGACGAACACTACAATACCGCCCAGCGTGTGAAGCAGATGCTGCAGCGCTACAACGAGTTGCAGGACATCATCGCCATCCTCGGCATGGAGGAACTCGGCGAACAGGACAAACTGGTCGTAAGCCGCGCACGCCGCGTGCAGCGCTTCCTCTCGCAGCCCTTCTTCGTGGCAGAGGCCTTCACCGGACTGGAGGGCAAGTTCGTCAACATCGAGGACACCATCAAAGGCTTCAAGATGATTTTGGACGGCGAGGTAGACTACCTGCCTGAGCAGGCGTTCCTGATGGTCGGCACCATCGAGGAGGCCATCGAGAAAGGCGAAAAGATATTGGCTGAGACGAAGTAAAGGTTACAGTTTACTGATATGAAGGTAAAAATCACTAAACCAGACAACATCCTCTACGAGGGGGAAGCCACGCTGTTGCAGCTGCCTGGTACGGGTGGAAAGTTCGAGGTGCTGGAGAACCACGCCCCGATAATCTCGTCGCTTGGAAAAGGAACCATCCGGCTTGTCAACGGCGATGGAGAGAAGACCTTTGAGATACGCGGCGGCGTAGTGAAAGGGCAGCAAAACGACATGATGATACTGGTGCAATGACCATCGGCGGCGCCATCCTTGACGGCAAAGCTGTTGACATTGCCATAAACGGCTCCCTGATAGAGAGCGTAACACCACATAGCTCATGTGCGGCGGACATCGACGCGCATGGGCTTGCTGTTTTCCCGGGGTTGTGCAACATGCACTCGCATGCGCCGATGACACTCTTCCGCGGCTTGGGCGACGACCAGCCACTTGACGTGTGGCTCAACGAATACATCTGGCCCGCCGAACAAAAGCTTACTGACGAGCTGGTCTATGAAGGGACCCTGCAGGCCTGCCGAGAGATGCTGGCCAGTGGCACCACGGCCTTCAACGACATGTACTTCCGTCTTCCATCGATGGCGAAGGCGGTAAAGGACAGCGGCATACGCGCCAGACTTGGCCTGAACATCTTCGGCGACGGGAATGAGCTCAACACGCTGGACGATTTGTTAAACATGGGTGTGCCCGTTTCCATAGCGCCCCATTCGATATACACCGTCAGCGAGAAAGGTCTACGGCGCTGCGCCGATGCCTGTAAGGAACTCGGGCTGCCGATGCATATCCACATGAGCGAGACGCAGAAAGAGGTAACCGATTGCCTGCGGGAACACGGTTGCCGCCCGTGGGAATACCTAGACCGGCTCGGCATACTCGACATGATGGGTAACAACATCATCGCCGCCCACTGCCTGCATCTGTCGGACAACGAAATCAGGCTTATCGGCAATCACCACATCACCTGTGTGCACTGCCCCAACAGCAACCTCAAGCTTGGCAGCGGCTACCGCTTCCCTATGCTCGAACTGCTCGAGGCTGGAGCACGGGTCACCCTGGGCACCGACGGCAGCGCCAGCAGCAACAACCTGGACATAATTGAGGTGATGAAGACAGCGGCGCTGCTGCAGAAAGGCTGGCGAGGAGACCCCACAGCAGTGCCTGCCACGCAGATACTCAGCATTGCCACCCTCGGCCACACCATAGCTCCCGGACAGCCCGCCTGCCTCTTTCTGGCCGACGTGAAGAGTCTTTCCGACCTTGTCTACGCCTCGCACGGCGACTGCGTGGCCATCACAATTGTTGATGGAAAACAAGTGTATAGTAAATAGAATACAACCAACCATGAAGAAATACCTGATCATCATTCTGACTGCCATGATGGCCCTCATGAGCGCACAGGCACAGATCCCTGCAGACGTGGCTGAGATCATGAAGAAAAGCGACGCCGCCATGAGCAGCACCAACGGTGTGGAGATAACGATGGATATGAAGACGTCGCTCGCCTTTGTCACGTTGACTAACATAAACATTGTCATGGGTAGCAAAGACGATAGATTCAAGGCCCTTATGTCCTTCTCTCTCCTCGGTACCGACATTAAGATGGAGTCCGGCTTCGACGGAACCCAGGAATGGGTGGCCACAAAAGACACAGTATATATAACCCAAACGACCTCCCCCGACAACAACGACAATGGCGCCGACCTCGGCATCTACAAAAACTACAAGAAAGCAAAGATGAAGGTCAAGAGCGACTACTATGACATAGACTTCTCCGACCCTATCGACAAGAAGAACGAGGTCAAGAGCGTCAATGTCAAAGTGTCGAAGAGCAACTACCAAATCAAGGAAATGAAGATGAGCGCCAAAGGCGCCAAAATCACCATCACTGTCAAAAAGGTGAAGAAAGGCCTCAACGACAGCTACTTCAAGCTGGACCTCAACAAATACCCCGAGGCGGTAGTTGTCAGAAACTAAACCCTTTTGTTATCGAGCCGCATGATGCGCACCGGCTTGTCGGCACCCAGCTGCAGGCGGCTGCAGCAGTTAACCGCCCCGGTGTCGCTAAAGCCGCAGTGCTCCATCACCTTGCCGCTGGCGGGGTTGTCGGGGAAATAGTCGGCCCAAAGGCTGCTGAAACCCTTCTCACTGAAGCAGTGGTCTATAAGCACGCGCAGCGCCTCGGTGCAGAGGCCGCGGTTCCAGTACGGGCGCGCCACCCAGTAGCCCACCTCCGCATCATTCTCGCCGATACTGATGTTGCTCTCGCCGTGGACAAAATAGCCCATGCAGCCTATGGGCTCCCCGGTTGCCTTGAGCTCCATGGCCCACATGTGGTCGCCGCTGAATAGCGTGCGTATAATCTCACGGCTCTCCTCCACGCTCTTGTGCGGCGGCCAGCCCGCCCTCGGCCCCACCTCGGGGTCCGAGGCATACTTGTATAGCGCTTCCGCATCGTCCTCGCGCCACGGGCGCAGCAGTATTCTATCAGTCTCCATCATTCATTGTTGTCTAAAACCTCCGTGTGCGTCGGCGGTAGGCTTCGTATTCATCCCCGAAATCTCGGCTCAAGCGGCGCTCCTCGCTAAACACCTGCACCAACATCACCACAAGGAAGGCCACCCACACCACTGCCGCCTCCCACGTCCACAGCCCGACGACCGCTCCGGCAAGATATATCAACGTGCCAGTCAACATCGGGTTGCGGTTCAGCCGGTAAGGGCCGTCCGTCATCAAGTGCTGCGTGCGAGGCGCCACCTCGTGCCCGAAAGCGTCCATCGGGTTGCCCTTGCCGCGCCGCTTCATGTAGACGATGGTCCATACACTCAGCGCCAACCCGCCCACCGTCAGCACCCCCGTGACGGAAGCCCGCACAGCGCCGATATGCACTATCGGCGGCATCCCAGACGCCAGCCACATCACCGTCGGCATCAGCACCACGAAAAGCACCCCGCCCAACAGGTAACCCACCACCTCCCTAATCCCTCTCATCTCCTGTAGAATTGCCATGTGTCACTGTGCCCGTCGGGATACGTGAAGCTCCACTGCAGGCAGTCGGCGGTCAGCGTGTCCAGGTGGAACCTGTACTCGTAGCCTATGCCGCCGCTGTACGTGGCCGCAATCCTCTGCGTCAACTCTGTCTCCTCGCCCTCAACCACCTCCATGCGGAAACCCTCCTTGATGCCCGAAAAATAGAAATCCTCCCCCTCCAGGCGCCATAGGCTGGGACTGACATAATTGTACACCCACTCCACAGTGTCGCCCCCCGCCAGCGTCACCACATACACCTGGCGCGCCGAGTCGAGCGCCGAGCCGTCAGCGTAAAAATCCATCGTGCCCGTCTCGGTAACCTCAAAGTGGTCGCCCTCCAAATCATAGCCGAAAGCGTGCCCATACCTGTAGTGCCCCTCAACCTGCGGAGCCCTCCGCCCGGGGCCACAGGCCACAAAAGCCGTCACGACCACAAGCACCATAAATACCATTTGATACCTCTTCATATTTTATATACATTTTATCGGTCAACCCTAATCCCCAGCACGCACCAGCGCACAAAAGGGATGCGGCGGATAACCTCGTACAACAGCGGCGACAGCGTCAACACCGCCACCGTCAGTATCCCGTACATCGCCGCCGCCGGCAGCTGCGTGTAAAACTTCATCATATAGCCCAGGCTCGCGACAACGAGATAATGGACAATATAGAACCCGAAACTGGAGCGCGTCATATACCCCGCAAAAGCGTTCGTCCTGTCGAAACGCGCCTTGAACCACCCCATCATCGCCAGGCACATCAGCCAGCCGTAGACGCAGTTCAGCGGAGACGCGAGATAATGCGGGCTCGTGTTGTCCTCCCCAAAAGTCGTTACCGTCAGCACCATGCCGAACACCACGGCGGCAGCCATATTCACCATCCAATACCTCCCCAGCGCCTCCTGCACCCCCTCGTGCGAGAAGAAAAAGTAACCCAGCAGGAACGGTATGATATAGAAAGCCGGCTTGTAGAGGTTCCACAGGCCGTCGAGGCTCTCCGGGCGCGGGTTGAAGACAAGAGTCTGCTCGCCAAGCAGGAAAAGCACGAAAAGCAGCTCAATCCAGATATTCTCCTTCATTCTCCCCTCACCCACGTCCTCGCTCAACCTCCCGAACCACCTGTAAACCCTGTCCCTCCCGTCCAGCCACCTTATCAGCAGAACCACCAGCGAGAACAGCCACAAATCCTGTATGAACCACAGCGGCCCCGTGCCGCTGACAGCCCACATAAAAAACCTCACCGGATGCGGCACCCCCGCCATAACGTCGCTCCCCGCCACATGAGTGTTGAAATAGCCAGTCATCCACTGGAACACCAGCAAGCCCACCGTCGCCGGAACCAACAACTTCCGCGTGCGCGACACAAACCACTCCTTCGCCGAATGCCCCTCCAACGCATACCTCGCGCTAATCCCAGCCAGCAGAAACAGCAACGGCATGAACCACGGATACAGCACATACATCAGCACATCCTGGTACTGCGGCCCCTCGCCGAAACCGCCCACGCCCCCAAACACACCCTTGTTGTTGTAGAAATACACCACATGGTACAGCAGCACCAGCAGCACCGTCACCCACCGCAGATTGTCAATCCAATGTCTTCTCATAGTAAATACATCGTTTCAAAACGGCTGCAAAAATACACAAAAAATAGAAATCAAGAATTATAAATTATGAATTTCCCTCCTACGCACTCCGCACCCCCACCACTGGAGCGCCGGTGACGCTCCGTCATCTCTCCGACTGTTCTCCGGTTGTTCTCCGCTTGTTCTACGGTTTAAAACCGTTAAACAATGGTAGAACAACCGTATAACTACCGGAGAGGATACTGAGAGGAGGCGTCGGAAATGCGGTGATTGACCGGAGCGGTGATATAATAATTTTGCGCGGGAGTCGTTATTATGGCGATGAGACGACTGATAATATTAGCACTGGCGCTGGCACTGGCGGGATGCGGGCTCCGGCGGAACGAGGACAAGATGATATTCCGCTACAACGAGAGTGCCGGCATCACGACGCTCGACCCTGCGTTCGCCAAGGACCAGGGCCTGATATGGGCCTGCCGGCAGCTGTACAACGGTCTTGTGCAGCTGGACACCGGGCTGCAGGTGGAACCGTCCATAGCGAAACGGTGGGATGTGAGTGTGGACGGACGGACCTATACCTTCACGCTGAGGGACGACGTGTGGTTTCACAAAGACGCACTGCTTGGCAGCGACAGCACACGGCGGGTAGTGGCTGACGACTTCGTATACAGCCTTGGACGCCTGACAGACCCGACGACGGCGTCGCCGGGAGCGTGGATCATGAGAGATGTGGAAAGGCTGGAGGCTCTGGACGACACAACGCTGGTGATAAAGCTTAAAGAGCCTTTCGCCCCCTTCCTGAGCCAGCTGGGGATGGTGTACTGCTCGGTGGTGCCGCGCGAAGTGGTGGAGCACTGGGGTAAGGACTTCCGCAGCCACCCTTGCGGTACGGGCCCCTT
>JAEEGH010025153.1_pt1 | contig 11963 bp, 12 predicted proteins | sample 9134181 | NCBI WGS metagenome assembly JAEEGH01 (sample SAMN16246544, study PRJNA631951) | gut metagenome | biome: gut microbiome; feature: rumen; material: DP-attached | host: Bos | place: Iran: Karaj | collected 2018-10
CGGCAAATTTGTCATCCTGACAAGCTCTCAAACCACTCCGAATCAGATCAATCTGTTTGACATTGCCAATACGGTCGTTTCCTGTGAAGAGCACACCCAGGACAACAGTATATCCTTGTTCCCGAATCCGGCCAGCTCAACACTGAATGTGCATGCCGAGAACTACGACAATGTCCAGATCCTAAACTCTCTCGGACAGGTGGTCTATTCCGACAAGGTCTCGGGCAACGACTTCCGCATCAATATCTCCAGCTTCAGCAAGGGAATCTACTTCCTCCGTCTGAGTGGCAAGACGACCGTCACACGGAAATTTATCAAAGAATAAACTTTCTAAATTAAAGTAATATGAAAAACAATCTACTATCTTTGATGTTTGCGGCATTATTGCTGCCTATGGTATTGGTTGCGCAGAATACGTTGACTGTGGCCGATGGCATAGAAACCAGTTCGGAAGTGCCTGTCTATGGTCTATGGGTTGACAGTTATGTGCGTTGCCAGACCGTTTATCCTGCCAGTATGACAACCAGCATGCTTGGCGGCTCCATCACAGGCCTGACCTACTATCTGAGCCAGCCAGCCTCCGGTTCGTGGGGGGATGCCCAGTTTGTGGTCAGAATCAAGGAAGTGTCGGGCAGCACGTTGTCGTCCTTCGTGGACATGTCCGGTGCTACGACCGTTTACGCGGGAGCTCTGGATGCCACCCAGTCCACCATGAACATCACCTTTACCTCGCCCTACACCTACCAGGGTGGCAACCTTTTGGTTGAAATCTATAACACGGCAGTAGGCAGCTACAAAAGTGCTTATTTTTATGGTATTGACGCCACAGATGCCAGCTGGCAAGGTCACAGCAGCACGGGTTGGGCGGACGTGACCGGGGGTGCAGAGGATTTCATTCCCAAGACCACATTCTCCTTTACAGGCGGCAGTACAATCCCTTCGGACTGGCATTTCCAATTCTCTTTCAACGCCACTACAGGTGGGCAATATGGTGTTGCCACGGACGGCCAATACATCTACACCTCTGATTGGCGGAGTGAACCCGATTCAGGGTATTCTTTCTCCAAATATAACTTATATGGTCAGTTCATTGAGGGGTTCAACATCCCTGGGGTTTCAGAAATCAGAGACCTAACTTACGACGGCACCTATTTCTATGGGGGTGCCAATGGATCCGAACTATATCAGATAGACATGGCCAATAAAACGCTGGTGTCCACCATCAACACGAGCGTCAGTGCAATCAGGCACTGTTCGTATGACCCGGTCAACGACGGATTCTGGGTAGGGGGTTGGTCGGATTTACAGCTTGTCAACCGCGCAGGTCAAACCATGTCCGTCGAGAATGGTTCTTTTGAAAGTATTACTGGCACAGTCTATGACCCCTATTCCGAAGGAGGTCCCTATCTCTGGCTTTTCTGTCAACCCAATTCGAATAATGTGTTTTACAAATATGACATTGTACACCATACGATGGTTGGCGGTTCGTTAGACCTTAGAGCCTTACAACCCGATATACCAGAGCAGTCAATATCAGGTGGAGCATCCGGCACCACATCCCTTCCCGGCTCTCCCGGCAGATTTGTCATCCTGACAAGCTCTCAAACCACTCCCAATCAGATCAATCTGTTTGACATTGCCAATACGGGCGTTTCCTGTGAAGATCATACCCAAGACAACAGTATTTCCGTGTTTCCGAATCCGGCCAGCTCAACACTGAATGTGCATGCCGAGAACTACGACAATGTCCAGATTCTAAACTCTCTCGGACAGGTGGTGTATTCCAACAAGGTCACGGACAACGACTTCCGCATCAACATTTCCGGTTTCAGCAAAGGCCTCTATTTCCTCCGTCTGGACGGCAAGACGACCGCCACAAGGAAATTCATCAAAGAGTAGTCTTTCATTTTTTTCTTTGTATCATCTGCTGTTATAGTAATAAAAAAGGGTGGCTGCGGCCACCCTTTTTTGCTACATTGGAAATTCGTTTTATTTCTGCTCGCGCAATTTGCTTTCGCGGGTCCAGTCAACGGTCATGCCGAAGAGGGAAACGCCTAAATAACCCCGCATCTTCATCGTCTTGTTGTCATTCACTAAACGGATGTAGGTTTTGTACGTGCCTTTCTTGCCGGGATATTTCAGTTTGCCGTTTTGATACTCCTTCTCTTTGGCGTTGTATGTCAAGCCGGTCATGAAGATCAGTCCGAGTTGGTTCTTTTTCTTGGGGTTCTCCACCCACACCACCTTGGCCTCGTAGGTGCCGTTGGCCGCCTTATAGACCTCACATTGGGAACCTTCCTTGGAAAAAGGGTCCACCGAATGAAAGATGCCGCAAATGGCATCCGGATTTTGGGCATAAAGCATGGAACTGACCAGCAGGGCCGTCATTATCAAGACTATCTTTTTCATATTCAACATTTTTAACGATAAAACAATAGAATTACTCTTCTGGGGCAAACAATGGATCCCAAGCGGGTAGCATGATGGGTTTTTGGTCGAAAAGTTTAAGCGTGGCGGCGGGAATGTACTTTTTTTCCACCACCAAGCGGAACATATACTCGTTGAACCATTCGTTGGTCATGATGAGGAATCCGTTGTGCCCGTATTTGCTGCCCCAGCTGTTCTCCACCATCCACTTGATGGGTTTGCCGTCTTTGTCGAGGTCCACGGCGCAGAGGGTCATGGCGTGCGAGGAGAGGCTGGCGTACGTCTGGATGCGCTGTTTCTTGTCCATGCCAAAGGTGGTGTTGAACAACGAACCGTAATCGAAGTTGTTCACATCCATATAGCCTTTGTCGCGGTCAAGGAACTTGCCCACATCGCAGGAGAAGTACATCATGGTGCTGTCTTTCAGCGAGGCGATGGCCATCTGGGCAATCTCCTCCATCGGCAGATTCAGGTATTTCCAGTTGTTGCCGTCATACACATGGCGGTCATACTCAATCTCATACACCTTGTAATATTCGCGGGTGGGATCGTTCATCACCATGTAATAGGTGGTGAAATCGTCGTTTGCGAACTTGGCGGCGAAGGATTTCGGGGTATAGGTCTCAGTGCTCACCACGTTGCCCTTCGCGTCGCGTTGGGTCCACGTGAATTCCGCGGGCGGCTCGCCGAAAGCGATCACCAGCATGCGATAGACGGTTTGCAGCATTTCCATTTTCTTGTCTTGCAGCATCTTCTCGGTGGTGCCTTTGTTGTTGGCCATCTCACGCAGTATAAGTGCATCCTCACGGAGTTTCAGCTTTATCAGGAATGAGATCTGGGATGTGTGGTTGCTGCTGTAGGTCTCCGGCATGGCATCTTTCGGCATGATGCCGTACTTGGCCACTAAATTGGCGATGCCCGTGAACTGGCCGCCGTCGCTTAACGGGTTTTGGAACAGCCATTTCACCGTCTCGTCGTCCATCGACTTGGCGCGGTTGTCCAAAATGGCCTGCAGGAAGAGATTGGACTTCTCTAACTGGTCCCAGAAGAAAGTGTAGCACTGCGAAAACTGGAAGTCAGACGGAAGATTGTATTTACGGATGGCCTTCGAGCGCAGCACGTTCATGCCCGTGAACATCCAGCAGCGACCGGAGGATTCCTGGTCGGTGATGGCCTTGGAGGGCACTTGGTTGGAGAAATGGGCATCAAAAACGGTGGCGTTGTCATAGTTTTTGGCCAATTTGTTGATGTCATTGGTTACCACGGCGTTGCGCAGTGCCTTGTCTGAAGCGGTGGCCTTGTAGGAGGATTTGAGCGTTTGGAGCTGGTCGTTGGAGAGCCCTCCGTTCTTGGTGACGGTTTGTGCCGGGACAAGCAAGAAAGTGCAGCAGCCCAGCAGAATAAAAAAGAGTTTTTTCATGTATTTAATAATATTGTATTGATGATTTTTCAAAGAAAAAGGTTTGGCTTCCGCCAAACCTGAACTGTGTTATTTTTTCTTAAAAAGCGAGATGACGAACAGGAGCACGATAGCGCCAATCACGGCGACAATGAGTTCCCAAAGAAGACCTGCCTTCTGAATGCCGATAAGGCTCATCAGCCAGCCGCCGATAAAACCACCGATGATACCGATGATAATGTTCCAAAGGAGGCCGAAGCCGCCGCCGCGCATCAGGTTACCAGCCAACCAGCCGGCCACTGCGCCTAAAAGCAAATAAAGAATAATACTCCACATAATTAAAAAATTTTGGTAAGAAAAAAAACGTTCGCAAAGATACAAAAAAAGCATCATACACCATCCCGTATAATTATTGGTTTAGTGTTTTTGCATTGCGAGTTTTAACAAAATAACGATACGGCAACAATTTACGATTTCAAGGCTCTGAACAACAAGGGCGCCGAAGTGGATTGTCCTGGAAATGCTGGAGGGTGAATGATACCGGTAACAGGTGTCTCACTTGTAATACTCAATCTCGCGTTCCAAAATTTCCGTGACGGTCATGGAATCCTCGTTTGCACCCTCATAACGCACGCGTTTCACCCAATTCCCCTGTTGGTCATAGCTGTATTGGTAACGGACAATCTTGAAAGGTTTGGGCAATGTTTGATAAACAGCCTGTTTCTCCAGATTTCCTTGTCCATCATACGTCCATTCTTCCAAAACAGCATCCCTCGTATAGTTGAAAACCATTTCGTTGACAAGAAAAGTCCCCAACAAAGCCTCTTTCCTCACCATTCTGCCGGCGGAATCGTAAGTGGTTTGAATATGACGGTCGAAGGTGCGCTGCGTGCCTCGGACATCATAATGCTTGTATTCAATCTCCCGTCCGGCGTTGTTATACTGGTAATAACAATCCGATCCGCTGGGTTTCCAATCCCCAATGGAATACTCGCGGACCAAACGATGTTGATTGTCATATTCGTACCCACAACTCTTTTGGAACGCCTTGCACATGCAACTGTTGTTGTTGCCACGATAGCCATTACAACGTCCTTTGAAAATCAAATTGTCAAGACTGTCATAGACAAAATAATCCATCCATTGTATATTGCCGTTGTGCATCTGGTGCGACACTTGGTTGCCACGCTCATCATAACAATATGAGTCAATGATACCGACTTTCTCTATGCCGTTCCTTCTTCCTTCCACTCGCACAGGCTTCCAATCGTCATTCAAAGTAATCAACTTCTCTACCAGAACATTTCGATCCCAATAATGAGTTGCCACTTTTATCAGGTGTCCGTTTTTGTCATATTCGAAAGAGGTATTACTACTATATTGCTCTTCGATGACTTGATTCATACGGCCGTTGGGGGCAAAGCTATAATATGCGATTGTGTCTGTGGAATCATACTTGTCACCAGACAAAATATTACGACTATTAACATCATATTCGTGAACATTCTTCAGCAAGGTTTTGTTGATATGGCAATGAGACAAATGCCCTGTTGGGTAAAACCTCCATGTTTGCTGCCGGGCATATACACTCTTTGAGGATTCGTCCTGTTTCAATAAAGAAACGGGCACATTGGTCTGCACAACCGACTTGACATTCCCATTCAGCGTGATGTTCAATGTTTTATATTTCCCGGTGAAAAGATCAATCTCTTTGTAAGGCTCTTCTGCAACGTATTCTGTTTTTTCTCGTGTTCTAAAAGCTTCTGCGGGGATACTGACAGAATCTAAACTGAGACTTTCTTTTATTTTGTATCGGACGCTTCGTTGTGTGTCGTTTTTCTTGTCACCCTTGATAATTTCCTTTACATCGTTGTGAAGTTTCTCATAGTCAATGTTTTCCTTATAGGTGTATTGGTACATAGACTGTCGCAATTCGCCTTTTTCCGTTGAGAGGTGTTTCTCCATGATGTAGTCAAAAGGCATGTCTGTTCCATGAAACATAATCAGATGCAGGCGGTAGAGTTGGTCTTTGTCGCTTCCGTCGGGATTCGTGCTGTAAACGTAATAGACAACCTTGGTAAAACTGGTGGAGAAACGGTTTTTCGGTAACTCATCGTACCATTCGTACCCCCAAATGTTGAGTGTGTCCATTTTGAAAAAATCGAAATTGTAATAATGGCAGAGCTCAAATTCGCAGGGCAACTTATGTTTTTTGTAGGCTTTGTACAGCAAGGCTCTGTTTTTTGCAGCTTCAGCATAATTACCCAATCCGAAATAACAAACCACCTTGTTGCGTATGGCAAAATAATCGGTTTCCGGTTTTCTCAAGTCCAACAATTCCTCATTGAGTTTCAACGCCTCCCCAAAATTCTCCTGATACCTGTATGCCAATTCAAGCATATAGGTCGTTTTATAATAATCGAAAGAGGCCTCCTTGTACGCCTGACTTTTGTCAGCCGGAAGCCCTTGCCAACGCTGTTTGGCGTATCGGTAGGCCTCGTCGAAAAGGCCTGACTGGCATAGACTATCGATATGCTTTTCAATTGAGTCCTTCTGCGCGTAAATTCTTTCAAACGCAATGGTGGCGATAAAAACCAACAACAAGACGGAAATTTTTTTCATAAATCTCGGAAATCTTCATAAAACATCTCTTTATGTCCTCGTTGACCAATGTGCGAAATCTCAAATTGCACTGGATGTCAAGTGACGCCGCAAAAATAATACTTTTTATCTCTTCCGCTTGTAAATGCCAACAACAACAGAAGTGCCCCAGGAACGAATTCCACCTTTGTGGCCACACTCGGGGCTGGGAAACCACCCTTGATATTGAGGTGATTGCGCGGCTTCAGCGCCCGACTTTAAATGCCCCGACTCATCGTAACGGCTTTTTTAGTAATTTTGTCGCATTAATTTCTATTTTTTGCTATGACGAATTTCAGCATTTGGGAAGTACTTTTCCTGCTCTGTTTTGCGGTCAGCTGGCCCGTGTCCATCTCCAAATCGTTAAGAACCAAGGTGGTGATTGGCAAAAGTCCGCTGTTTATGTCCCTGATTATCTTGGGCTACATTTTCGGCATCATACACAAATCATTGTACAGCAACGATATAGTTATCTGGTTGTATGTGTTCAATGCCGTGTTGGTTTCCACCGATTTGTTCCTCTATTTCCTGTACATCGGGCAAAATCGCCGCGATCTGATGAAGCAGGATACGAAGTAACAGCGTTAAAAAATGTTCATTTGTAATCCATCTTACCAAATATTTTTACGATGAGAAGTTTTGGAAGTGACAACAACTCCGGTGTGCATCCGCAGGTGATGGATGCTATCCTTCGAGCCAATACAGACCATGCCGTGGCATACGGCGATGATCCGTGGACCGAAAAGGCCATCCGTGACATACGCTATGTGTTCGGGCCAACGGCGGATCCCTATTTTGTTTTCAACGGCACGGGGGCCAATGTGTGCGCCATCCGAGCATGCTGCCAGCCTTGGAATGCCGTCATTGCGGCCCGGACCGCCCATATCGCCGTGGATGAGTGCGGGGCCCCTACCCTGCTCAGCGGCGCCGTTATCAAGGAGGTGGACACCCCCGACGGCAAGCTCACCCCGGAACTCATCCGTCCGCTTTTGCACGGCTTCGGCTTCGAACATCATTCGCAACCTAAGATGGTCTATATCTCCCAATGCACGGAGCTGGGCACCATATACACTCCTGACGAGATCCGCACTCTCGCCGACTTTGTTCATGGTTACGGCATGTACCTTCACATCGACGGGGCTCGGCTCGCCAATGCGGCGGCAGCCCTTGGCAAAAGCGTGCGTGAAATCACCGTGGACTGCGGCGCCGACATCCTCAGCTTCGGCGGCACCAAGAACGGCTGCATGATGGCCGAATCTGTCATCGCATTCCGTCCCGAACTGTCCGAGAACCTCAAATATCTGCGCAAACAGTCCGCACAGCTTTATTCCAAGATGCGCTACGTGTCGGCTCAGTTCTCGGCCTACATCCATGATGGTCTTTATTTGCAAAATGCCTTGCATGCCAATAAGATGGCACATGTACTTAGAGCGAAACTTGAGGAGAAGGGCTTTACATTCACGCAACCTACACAAGCCAACACCCTGCTCTTAAAAATGAATCCTGAACAATGCGAGGCACTGCTCAGGAAACACTTTTTCTACGTTTGGGATGAGAACACCCACGAAGTTCGTTTCGTCACCTCCTGGGACACTACGGAGGAGGACATTCAGGCTTTAGTGGAGGATATCCACTGACTTGGGGGTTACTTGTTCCGCTTAGCGCAAACGGTCGGCGGCGCGCACCAATGCTTCATCCTTCTTGATGAACTTGTTGGCCAGAAAGAGACATGCCGCCTCCACACATACAAGAATCAATAATACAACCTTGTTTGCAAACTGGAAATCATAGGTGGTCTCTTTAAGGGTGAAGAATTTCTTGAAAACCACATCCGGACACACCCAGAGCATCAGCATCAGTGTAATCAAATAAACAATCATGCAGATGGAGACAATCTGTGTCTGACGCACGCGGTTCTTGAAAGTGAACAGCGCAATCAGTGAGAGAACGGAACACAACAGCAGACAGAAGCCCACATAATAGAGACGGAGGACGGCATGGCCATCCGGTACATTCATTTTGAGAGTAAGACTGTTATAGACATACTGCACGTCGGGGGTGTTCACATATCCGATAGGGGTAAACAGCATGACAATGGGAATCACCGCTGCCACGAGCAGAAATATGGATTGAATTCTTTGAATCATGAGATATTGGTTTAAAAGGTTTTGTTGTTAACGTTTTAATTTAGCAGAATTAGAGGATTGTTTTAGCTCTTTTTGTTCTTTCTTTGACATCTTTTCGGATGACTGGAACGTCTTTGTAAGCGTCAGGGGCGACAATCGGACGGGAGCCCGCCCCATGCTTAGGTAGGGGGTGAACTTCACCGTGACATCCGAAGATGTGCCATTGCCTTTGCCCTGAATGTCCTTAATACATTTTATAATGCTTCCGACCTCCTTGTTTTTCACAACAGACACCAGATCCATTTTCACAGGAATGGGAATATCCAATGTGCTGTTGGCCGGAATGATGTACTCCTTGTCGCGACTGCTTCCCGTGGCGATTGGATTGGTCTGGTTGTCCAAAAACAGTTCGTAGTCGTAGCCGATCAACCGTGCCATGCGGTTGGTGGGGTTCTCCGTTTTCACATTCACATCGCAGCTGATGGTGAAGTCCATCCGCTTGATGGCATCCAACGCCTTGGTGAGGTTGGTGAGGGACAGGTCGCTTGGGCTGCTGATATTGCTGAAATTGATGCCTGCCCACGTCACGTTGCGCACGCCTGCCATGGCAAACTTGCAGTTCAGCAAATTGGAGAATTGGAGAATGCTACAGCCGCTGAAGGCGATGATGCAGCAGCATAAAATGATGAATATGGTGTTTTTTTTCATGATGATTATGAAATGACTTTGCCGTCTTGCAGGACAATGGTTCTGTCGGACAGGGCGGCCAGTTCCACATTATGGGTGACAATGACAAATGTTTGGTGAAATTGGTCACGCAGGTCGAAAAAGAGCTGATGGAGTTTTTTCGCGTTCTCGGTATCCAGGTTGCCGGACGGTTCATCGGCGAGGATGGGCTCGGGGTTGTTCATCAGGGCTCTGACCACCGCCACGCGCTGTTGTTCGCCGCCGGAGAGTTCGTTAGGCTTGTGCCCTACCCTGTCCGACAGTTTCAGGAAATCCAGCAGTTCCGTTGCATGGAGCAGGGCTTCCTTTTTGGATTGTCCTGCAATCATGGCGGGCAGCGCCACGTTTTCCACCGCTGTGAATTCGGGAAGGAGCTGGTGGAACTGGAACACGAAGCCGATGTGGCGATTGCGGAATTCTGACAGCTGATTGTCGGAGAGGGTGCTCACATTCACGCCGTTAAGGAGAATCTCGCCGCTGTCGGCACGGTCAAGGGTGCCGATCAGATGCAGCAAGGTTGACTTGCCGGCCCCGGAGGGGCCGACAATCGTCACAACCTTGGACTTCTCGATGGTCAGCGTAATGTCCTTCAGCACATGAAGGTTTCCATAACGCTTCTCGACATGGCGGATGTCAATCATTATTTTTCGATTTCCTTGGCCAGGCGCGTGGTAAGCAGAGGAACTACCTTGTTGAGATCGCAGACGATTCCGAGGTCGGCAACGCCGAAGATCGGTGCGAACTTATCCTTGTTGATGGCAATGATCAGGTCGGATTCTTCCATGCCAGCCAGGTGCTGGATGGCGCCGCTGATACCACAAGCCATATAGAGGTTCGGACGAACGGTCTTACCCGTCTGACCCACCTGACGCTCGTGAGGCATCACGCCGTTGTCGACCATGGCACGGCTCGACGAAACCTGTCCGCCAAGCACATCGGCCAAAGCCTGCAACTTGTCGAAGCCGGCCTTGCAGCCCACACCACGACCGCCGGAGATGAGGATCTTGGCTTCCGTGATGTCCACCGTACCTTTGTCCTCCTTCACATTCTTCACCAAGCGCACTTTGAACTTGCTCTCGTCGAATGTGGGTTTGAAGTCGATGACCTCGCCTTTGCGGTTGGTGTCGCGGGCCATCTTCTGCATCACGCCCGGACGCACAGTGGACATCTGTGGACGATGCTCCGTGTTGAGGATGGTGGCCATCAGGTTGCCGCCGAAGGCGGGACGTGTGGAGGCCAGTTGCATGTCTTCCGTGATTTCCAACTTTGTACAGTCGGCGGTGAGGCCCGTGTTGAGGCGGCAAGCCAAACGAGGTGCCAGGTCACGTCCGATGGTGGAGGCGCCGATCAGCATGATGCTGGGCTTGTACTCCATCACCAGTTGGTAGATGGCTTGCGTGTATTGTTCCGTCAGATAGTCCTTCAGTTCGGGAGCATCCATGCAGATCACCTCGTCGGCACCGTATTCGATCAGCATCTGGGCCTGGTCCTTGATCTGGTATCCGGCCAGGACGGCCACGACCTTCTCGTGCAGGTCGGCGGACAGCTCGTGCGCCTTACCGAGCAATTCCAAGGCCACGGATTGGATAACGCCGTCGCGTTGTTCCACAAAAACATGAATATTCTTATAGTCTGATTTTTCCATTGTCTCTAAATTCTCGGTTAAATAATATGTTTTTCTTTCAATTTCTTAACGATGATTTCCACAGCCTCTTCGGGGTCCACCTCGAAGATTTCGCCCGGTTGTTTCTGCGGTTTTGTGAAGGATTTCTTCACGCGTGTGGGCGAGCCGGAAAGACCGAGGCGGTCAGGGTCAACGTCCAGTTTGTCGGCGCCCCACACTTCCACCTCCTTGTCGTAGGCTTCCATGATTCCCTTCACGGTCATGTAGCGGGGTTTGATGGCGGATGAGAGGACGGTGAGCACGCAAGGTGTTTCCACTTCCAGAATCTGGTAGCCTTCTTCCGTTTCTTTGGTGACGGTGCAGAGTTTCTGGCCGTCATATTCGAGGTTGGTGGCGTAGGTCACCTGCGGGAGGTCGAGATGTTGGGCCAGGGAGACCGGTGTTTGGGCCGTGTCGCCGTCGATAGCCTGACGTCCAGCGAGGATGAGATCGTAATCAAGGGTTTTGATGGCGCCGGAAAGGGCGTACGAGGTGGCCAGCGTGTCCGCGCCCGCGAACTTGCGGTCGGAGAGCAGGATGGCCCTGTCGGCACCCATGGCGAAAGCCTCGCGGCAGATGGCGTCAGCCTGCGGCGGACCCATCGTGATCACAGTGACATGCGCACCGAATTTGTCCTTCAGCTGCAAGGCCATTTCCAGAGCGGAGGCATCGTCCGGATTCAAAATGGAGGGAACACCATCGCGAATCAATGTGCCGGTCACCGGATTGATTTTAATAACATTGGTATTCGGAACCTGTTTTATCGTTACTATAATGTTCATTGTTCTGTCGATATTTGTTTTTTATTGTGAAGACGCACGACCGTGCGATTTCTACCAATCAATTCTGTTTATTTGAATAATTTGCCGGCGATGACCATGCGCTGGACTTCGCTGGTGCCCTCGTAGATCTCGGTGATCTTCGCGTCGCGCATCATGCGCTCCACGGGATATTCACGGGTGTAGCCGTAGCCGCCGAACAG
>JAEEGH010025155.1_pt1 | contig 11962 bp, 5 predicted proteins | sample 9134181 | NCBI WGS metagenome assembly JAEEGH01 (sample SAMN16246544, study PRJNA631951) | gut metagenome | biome: gut microbiome; feature: rumen; material: DP-attached | host: Bos | place: Iran: Karaj | collected 2018-10
GCTGACAGAGGGTTCCGACTATAGTGTCGACTACTCTGCCGGTGAGGTGACCATCCTCAACCAGAGCATTATCGACGCTGGAACCAGTGTCAACGTATCTCTGGAATCGAACACGGAATACGGTATGCAACGCAAGACGATGGTGGGCTTCAACTGGGAGTACGACTTCTCGAAAGACTTTCAGATTGGCGGTACGCTGCAACACCTGAGCGAGCAGGCGCTGACGTCGAAGGTCGTGATGGGTTCGGAACCGCTGAAGAACACGCTGTGGGGCGCTAACATCAACTGGAAGACCGAGAGCCAGTGGCTCACCAGAATGCTGAACGGCATTCCCCTACTCCACTGTACGCAGCCCTCGCAGATTACGTTTACAGGCGAATTTGCCCAACTCATTGCAGGAACGGCTAGCGGAACACAGGACAATGCCTCGTACATTGATGACTTCGAGAGTTCCACGAGCCTCATTGATGTCAGCGAGCCTAAGTCGTGGACCATTTCCAGTGTGCCCTCACTGTTCCAAGAACATTCCGACAACGACTCCGTGATGAGCGGCTACCATCGCGCCTTGCTCGCGTGGTATATCATTGACCCGCTGTTCACCTACCGTTCCTCTTCGTTGACTCCCAGCCACATCAAGAGCGACCTCGACCAGCTGTCGAACCACTATGTGCGTGCCGTTTACGTCAGCGAGCTATACCCCAACCGCGACCAGTCGACCTACAGCGGTGCCACATCGACACTGCCTATCCTCAATGTAGCTTATTATCCGCAAGAACGTGGTCCTTATAACCTCAATACCAACGTCAATATGGACGGTACGCTGAATCTGCCACTGACGAACTGGGGCGGCATGATGCGTAAGCTGGATACCAACGATTTCGAGCAGGCCAACATCGAATATATTGAGTTCTGGCTCCTCGATCCCTTCATCTACAGTTCGCAACAGCAGGATGCTGCCGACTACGGCGGCGACCTTTACATCAATCTGGGTGAGGTCAGCGAGGACGTATTGCACGACGGCAAGAAATTCTACGAGAGCGGTATGCCCGTCGACGGCAGCAATTCGTTCGTCACAACACAATGGGGACGCATACCCGTACAGGCCACACAGACCTACGCCTTTGCGACGACCAGCGGTTCACGTGCATTGCAGGACGTCGGTCTGAACGGTCTTAACGACGAGCAGGAACGTTCGTATGACGCCTATGCCGACTTTCTGAGCAAAGTCACCGTCAACGACAGCGTGCGGGCAGCTTGGAACAACGACCCTGCCAACGATAACTACCACTACTTCCGAGGCTCTGACTTTGACCAGCAGCAGACCAGCATCCTCGACCGCTACAAGCGCATCAACATGCCACAGGGCAACTCGCCTGACAACGAACAGCAGACAGAGAGCTACGACACGTCATATAAGACATACCCCGACGTTGAAGATATCAATCAGGACTACACGCTGAACGAGTACGAGCGCTACTATCAGTATAAGGTCAGCATCCGTCCTGAGGACATGCAGGTAGGACGTAACTACATTACCGAAGTGCACGACTACACCGCCTCCTTGCGTAATGGCAAGAAGGAGCAGGTCAGGTGGTATAAGTTCCGCATTCCACTGAACCGCTATGACGACCGCGTGGGAGGCATCAGCGACTTCACCAGCATCCGCTTCATGCGTATGTTCCTTACGCAGTTCCAGAAACCCATCGTGCTGCGCTTCGGTTCACTGGACCTCGTGCGTGGCGAGTGGCGTCTGTACAACCAGCAGCTGACTGGCACCAGCAACAGCGGTCAGCTGGAGGTCAGCCCTGTCAATATCGAGGAGAACAACGACCGCGAGCCCGTCAACTACGTATTGCCTCCGGGCATCTCGCGCGTCACCGACCCCTCGCAGCCCCAGCTGACCGAAGCCAACGAGCAGGCGCTGTGTCTGATGGTTAAGAACCTGTCGAAGGACGAGTCGAAAGCCATCTACCGTAACACAACGCTCGACCTGCGCCGTTATAAGCATATCCAGATGTACGTCCACGCCAACCACCTCATCAACGACGAAACCTCGCTGCAGGATGACCAGTTGGCAGTATTCGTCCGTTTCGGTAGCGACTACCGCAACAACTACTACGAATATCTCATCCCGCTGAAACTGACGCCCGACCGCAACGACTATAACAAATACAACCTTGACGACTGTCGCACCGTATGGCCGAAGGAGAACATGCTCGATATCGACCTCTCGAAACTGACCAATCTGAAGAAGGCCCGTAACAGGGCTCGTGCGAGCGGTACTGCCAGCTACACGACCGAATTCAGCGACTACGACCCCGACAATGCCAACAACCGCATCACCATTCTCGGCAACCCGTCGTTGGGCGAAGTGAAGACGATGATGATTGGTGTACGAAATATTGCCGGAGGTCTCAAGTCGGGCGAGGTATGGGTCAACGAACTGCGCCTGCAGGAAGTCAACAACAATGGCGGTTGGGCCGCATCGGGTAACCTGAATGTCCAACTGTCGGACGTCGGCAACGTCAATCTGACGGGTAAGATCATCACCGAGGGCTTCGGCGGGCTCGAGGAAGGTATCGCCCAGCGCCGTACGGACGATTACAAAACCTACTCGCTGACCACCAACTTTGAACTGGGAAAATTCTTCCCCGACAAGATGAACGTCACGGCACCCATCTACTATAGCATTACCCAAGAGGAGAGCCGTCCGAAATACAACCCGCTGGACACCGACCTGGAATTGGACGAAGCACTGGACGCAATGGATACTCACGAGCGTGACAGCATTGAGTCGATAGCCGTCAGAAAGTCGAAGACCACCAACTTCTCGCTGTCGAACGTACGTATTGGCGTCAAGACCAAACGTCACCCGATGCCCTACGACCCAGCAAACTTCTCGTTCTCCTATAGTCACCGCCACACGCAGAACTCCGGTGAGACGACAGTCTACGAACGCGACGACGAATGGCACGGCTCGTTCAGTTACACCTACACGCCTGTTTATAAAACGTGGGAACCGTTCAAGAATTCCAAGTCGAAGTCGAAATGGATGGCATTCCCCAAGGCCTTGGGACTGAACTACCTGCCTCAGAACATCGGATTCAATACCGATATACGGCGCACCTACTATGAAATGCAGGAGCGCGACATGGACAATCTCTCAGGGTCGCAGCTGCCTGTGACGTGGGCCTCGTCGTTCCTCTGGAACCGCGACTTCACGCTGCGCTGGGACCTGACGAAGAACCTGCACATGAATTTCCAGTCGGGTACACAGGCCGAAATCGAGGAACCCGACAGCGACCTGCCTATCAACAAGGACCTCTATCCCGACCGCTACTCTGCGTGGAAGGATTCCGTGTGGCACAGCATCAAGCATTTCGGCTCACCATTGAACTACCGTCAGACGTTTACGGCCTCCTATCAAGTGCCGCTGAACAAGCTGCCCATCTTCGACTGGATCAATGCCGACGCCAGCTATAATGCCACTTACAACTGGCAGCGCGGTACCGTTACAGAGAAGGGCGTTGATTTGGGTAACACCATTGCCAACAACCGTCAGCTGAACATCAACGGTACGCTGAATATGGAAACGCTCTACAACCATTTCCCCTTCCTGAAGAAAACCAACGATCGTTTCAAGAAGGCGATAACCAAGGAGACGAAGGACAAGAAGTCGAGCAAGGACAAAAAAGACAAAAAGGCTGCCGACGCCAAGAAATCCAACGACCCGAACAAGCCTAACGACCCCAACAAACCTAACGGGCCTACAAAAGACGAGAAGGCTCTTCCCAAAAACAAAAATACCTTCCAGAAGGAGCTGACGCTGCGTACTGACACGACGTTCACCATTGCCCACAACAAGAAGTCGAAGCGCCTCATCGTGACGGCTAAGACAAAGGAAGGCCGTTCGTATCCGATAAAATACAAGGTTGTCGACCAGAACAAGATTCTTGTCAAGAACCTCGACTCTGTCACCATCAGCGTCTCTGTGACCCCCAAGCCGCCTACGGAGAATCAATGGTGGTATAAGCCCACACAGTCGATAGCACGCTTCCTGATGATGGTTCGCAGCATCGGCATCTCCTATCGCAACCAGTACTCAATGTCCATGTCAGGCTATATGCCCAAGGTGGGCGACGCCTTCGGACAAAACCGCGTAGGCGGAGTCCTGGCTCCCGGTTTGGGCTTTGCATTCGGTATGGTTGACGATTCGTTCATCGATAAGGCACACGAGAACGGATGGCTCAACGACAGCATCTCGTCGCCTGCTGCCACTAATCTGACGACCGACCTGCAACTGCGTGCCACACTAGAGCCTGTGCGCGACCTGAAGATTGACCTCAACGCCTCGCGCAACGAGTCGCGTGCCCGCAGCATCCAATATCAGTATCAGAGCCACCCAACGACCCAGAGCGGCACGTTCACCATGACGACCGTCTCGTTGTCGTCAGCATTCGAGAGTATGGGCGACGCCAACAACGGCTACCCATCGAAGGTCTTCGAACGCTTCTGCGATGCACTGCCCGAATTCCAGGCACGTGCCGCAGCCCAATATGGCCAAGAGGTCAGCCAGTATAGTGCGGCGGTGATGATTCCAGCCTTCCTCGACAGCTACACGTGGAGCGGAGGAGGCAAACTCGACTTCTTCCCTGCCCTCACCCGTCTGTTGCCAAACTGGACGTTCCGCTATGCTGGTCTCGCCAAACTGCATTGGTTCAGCGAACATTTCAAGTCGTTCAATCTCAACCACTCTTACAAGTCGGTTTATTCCGTCGGTTCCTACACCAGCGACACGAAGACTCCCTCGCTACTCGGATGGAGCGTGCCGACGGTAAGCATCAACGAGTCGTTCGCACCACTCTTCGGTTTCGACGCTACGCTGAATTCGGGACTGACGCTGAAGGCCGAATACCGCAAGACGCGCACGCTGTCGCTCTCGACGACCAGCGTCCAAATCAACGAAGGCCGCTCGAACGACTGGGTTATCGGTTTGGGTTATAAGATCAGCGATTTCAAACTCTTCGGCAGTGGTACCTCGCGTAAAATCAAGAAGGCACAAAGTGGCAACAAGAAAAACAAAAATGCGTCCAGCAGTTCGACTACAGGAAAGAAGTCTGGCATCAATCAGGACCTCAACATGCGCCTCGACGTTACCTTCCGCGACCAGGCAGCCATCACTCGCGACATTGCCTCGCGCACCTCGTCAGCCTCCAGCGGTAACTCCGCACTGAAGATTTCCTTCATGGCTGACTACACGCTCTCGAAACTCCTCACCATGTCGTTCTACTACGAACGGCAGACGAACACTCCGTTGCTCTCCAGCAGCTCCTATCCTACGACGACACGCGACTTCGGTCTTTCGATGAAATTCTCACTCACACGATAATCTTGAAAAATATTGACTGCTCATGCTTCGCCGACAGGCAAAAACACGGCTCACAAGAGTTGAACTCCTATTTACAAGGCTTAGAGAGTTGAACTCCTATTTGTCGTAGGCGTGCAACGGATAATCGGTGGTGAAGTGCAACCCTCGGCACTCTTTGCGCTCTAACGCCCAACGGGTGATGAGGTAACCAACGTTAATCATGTTACGCAGTTCGCAGATGTCGCGAGAGGCTTTTACGCGTTTAAAGAGTCGCTCGGTCTCTTCGTAGAGCATATCCAAACGGTCCCACGCACGATGCAGACGCAGGTCGCTGCGTACGATACCCACGTAGTTGGACATAATCTGGTTCACCTCGCGGACACTCTGCGTAATGAGCACCTTCTCCTCATTGGTCATCGTGCCTTCGTCGTTCCATTCTGGCACCTTGTCGTTCCAGTCGTACAAATCCACATGCTGCAGCGAATCCTTGGCGGCAGCGTCGGCATAGACGACGGCCTCGATGAGTGAGTTCGACGCCAGACGATTGCCGCCGTGCAGTCCTGTACACGAGCATTCACCCAATGCATACAGGCGTTCTATGGACGTCTGTCCGTTGAGGTCGACCTTGATACCGCCGCACATGTAGTGGGCAGCAGGCCGTACGGGGATATAGTCGGTGGTGATGTCAATACCAATGCTGAGACACTTCTGATAGATATTCGGGAAGTGGTGCTTCGTTTCTGCAGGGTCCTTATGGGTGACGTCCAGACAGACATGGTCCAAACCGTGAATCTTCATCTCCTTATCTATCGCACGGGCCACAATATCACGCGGAGCCAGCGACAGACGCTCGTCGTATTTCTCCATAAAGGTCTCACCATTGGGCAACTTCAGAATACCGCCATAGCCGCGCATAGCCTCAGTGATGAGGTAGGCGGGATGCGTCTCCTTGGGATTATGCAGCACCGTCGGGTGGAACTGCACAAACTCCATATCAGCCACTGTGCCTTTGGCGCGATAGACCATAGCGATACCGTCGCCCGTAGCAATGACGGGATTCGAAGTTGTCATATAGACGGCACCGCAACCGCCCGTACACATGACGGTGACTTTCGACAGGTAGGTGTCGACTTTCTCTGTAAACGGATTGAGCACGTAGGCTCCGTAACACTGGATGTTCGGCGAACGGCGCGTCACACGGACACCCAGATGATGCTGCGTGATAATCTCCACGGCGAAATGGTTCTCTTTCACCTCGATATCGGGATTATTGCGAATGGCCTCCATCAATCCGCGCTGAATCTCTGCTCCTGTGTCGTCGGCATGGTGCAGAATGCGGAACTCCGAATGGCCGCCCTCACGGTGAAGATCGAACTTACCGTCTTCCTTGCGATCAAAGTTGACGCCCCACTCCACCATTTCCTGAATCTGCGCAGGAGCATTGCGTACCACTTGTTCGACGGCAGCACGGTCGCTGATATAGTCACCGGCTATCATCGTGTCTTCGATGTGTTTGTCGAAATTGTCCAACTCAAGATTAGTCACACTGGCCACACCGCCTTGGGCAAACGACGTGTTGGCTTCGTCCAGCCCGGCCTTACAGATGATACACACTGTGCCCTTCTTCTCACGGGCCACTTTCAGGGCGTAACTCATGCCTGCTACACCGGCACCGATAACGAGGAAATCGTACTTGTAAACCATATTTTTACGAATTAACGTTGCAAAGATACGAAAAAAATCGTACCTTTGCACGCAATTATGAAAAAATATTTGTTTTCACTCGTGATATTTGGGCTTTCTGCTGTCGCAATGGCACAGGACAGCCTTCGTTTTCGACTTGATTCGCTGCTCGAAGACCCTTTGTTTGAAACCTCGCAGGTGGGCTTGATGGTTTACGACCTCACGGCCGACTCAGCCCTTTATACGTACAACCACCGTCAGATGCTGCGTCCGGCATCATGTATGAAACTCGTCACCAGCATTACCGCGCTCGACGCCCTGGGACCTAACTACGAATACCAGACGGCACTGTACTATACAGGCGAGATTCAGGGCCGCACCCTCGTGGGAAACATCTATTGTGTGGGCGGTTTCGACCCCATGATTAGCCAGGCAGATGTCGTCACGCTGGCTTCCAGCATCCGCCAACTGGGTGTTGACAGCATTCGCGGCCTCATCGTTGCCGACCGTTCGATGAAAGAGTCGCTGGACTACGGTGAAGGCTGGTGCTGGGATGACGAAAACCCGATGCTCATACCGCTGACGATAGGTCGCAAGGACAACTTCACCTCCACACTGGCTGAGGAGATAGCCCGTCTGGGTATCAACCTCGAAAAGGTCTCCCTGATGCAGGGTCGCAAACCCGCTCAGGCAAAGATGATTGACGTTTGCTGTCACAGCATCAAGCAGGTGCTGCAGCGTATGATGAAGGATAGCGACAACTTCTACGCCGAGTCGATGTTCTACCAGACGGCAGCTTCTACAGGACGTCGTCCGGCCAGAGCCATTGACGCCCGCACGGTGACCAAGAAGCTCATTAGCCGACTGGGGCTCAATGCCGACAACTACCGCATTGCCGACGGTTCGGGACTGTCGCTTTACGATTACGTGACGGCCGAACTGCTGACCAAGCTGTTGCGTCACGCTTGGAATACGCCGTCTATCTACAAGGCACTGAGCGAAGCGCTGCCCATTGCGGGCGTCGACGGAACCCTGAAGAAACGAATGATCAATACTGCTGCCGAAGGTAATGTACGCGCCAAGACAGGCACCGTGACGGGTATCACGTCGCTGGCAGGCTACTGCACAGCTCCTAACGGCCATCAGCTTTGTTTCGCAATCATCAATCAAGGCATCTTGAGCAACGGCCCAGGCCGCGCTTTCCAAGACAGCGTCTGCAAGGTGCTCTGCGGAGATACGGAATTTATAGGGGCTAAAGAAGTCAGAGTTTCCAAGGTAGCGAAGAAGGCAAATTCAGCTAAAAAGAACAATAAGGCTAAGAAGCCTCAAAAAGCCAAGCCCGCAAAAAAATCCAAAAAGAAAAAGAGATAATGACGTTTGCGACAACCTTACTGCAGTGGTTCCGGGAAAACGGACGAGCCTTGCCTTGGCGCGAGACTCGTGACCCCTACGCCATTTGGTTGTCGGAAATCATCCTCCAACAGACACGTATCGACCAAGGGTTGCCCTATTGGGAGCGCTTTATGCGACGTTGGCCGACAGTCGACGCACTCGCTGCCGCCTCTGAAGACGAAGTGCTGCGCGAATGGCAGGGCTTAGGCTACTACAGCCGCGCCCGCAACCTGCACGCTGCTGCCAAACAAGTGGCTGCGCTCGGTGGTTTCCCCACCGACATCAAAGGCCTCCTCTCCCTCAAAGGCATTGGCGACTACACCGCTGCTGCTATCGGCAGCTTTGCCTTCGGACTGCCCGCAGCCGTTGTCGACGGCAACGTCTATCGTGTCCTCGCTCGCCACTACGGCATCTCGACACCCATCAACACCACCGAGGGCAAGAAGGAATTTCAAGCATTGGCCCAAGCATTACTGCCAACTGCTAACGGCCAAAAGCTAATAGCCAATTACAACCAAGCCCTGATGGATTTCGGCGCCATTCATTGCACCCCCGCAAAGCCACTATGCCTCCAGTGTCCACTGCAGGATTCCTGCGTTGCCTTTCGCGAGGGACGCACGGCCGAACTGCCCGTCAAGCAAAAGACGCTGAAAATCAAAGAGCGACACCTTATTTATATATATATAAGGTATAAGGGCGAGACAGCCCTCCGACGCCGTCCTGCCGGCGACATCTGGCAAGGGCTCTACGAACCCCTGTTGACAGACGTTCTGCCGTCCGACTGCGCTACCGGCGCCCTGCCGTCCGACACTGCTACCGGCACACCCGCTACCGGCACACCGGTCGGGTGTGGCGCAATTTTGTTGCGCCAAGGGGTCAAGCACGTCCTCACCCACCGCGTGCTTTATGCCGACTTCTGGCTCTGGCAACCTGCCGAGCGCCCAACGCTCCCAGAAGGCTACTTCTGGCTCCCTGAGTCCGACCGCGACCGCTACGCCGTCCCGCGTCTGATAGAGAAGATGTTCGAAGAAGTTTGAAGAAGATAAAAAGATAAGACATATGATCAATTTAGCTATTTTCGTTTCAGGCAGTGGTACCAACTGCGAAAACCTCATCAAATATTTCAGTGGCTCCGACAGCGTCAACTGCGCACTCGTCGTCAGCAACAAACCCGACGCCTACGCATTGGTGCGCGCCGAACGTCTGGGCGTAGCGACAGCAGTAGCGCCTAAGGCTCAACTCAACGATTCCGAATTCATGATGCCGTTGCTCAACGAACACCACATCGACTTCATCGTACTGGCGGGATTCCTGCCATTGGTGCCCACGTTCCTCATCGACGCCTTCCCCCGTCGCATCATCAACATCCACCCGGCACTGCTTCCTAAATATGGCGGCAAGGGCATGTGGGGTCACCACGTCCACGAGGCCGTAAAGGCTGCTGGAGAAACGGAAACGGGAATGACTGTCCATTACGTTACACCCGTCTGCGACAGCGGTGAGATTATTGCCCAATACCGTTGCGCACTGTCGCCCGACGACACCGTCGACGACATTGCCGAAAAGGAACACCAGCTGGAAATGAAATACTTCCCCCACGTCGTGGAGGAAGTACTAAAAAAACTCTGTTAACTTCTAACTTTTCAATAAATCGGCGTAAACGTCTTCGTGTCCATCAGGTGGCGGTCGGTGATCTTGATGTCCGGAATGACCGGCAGACACATAAACGCCATCGTGATAAACGGCGACTTCATCTTGCAGCCGATATCCCTCACCTTCTCCTGTATGCATAGCGTGCGGAAGGCAATCTCATGACCATTTACGGGCGACATCAGTCCGGCAATGGGCAGAGGAATGTCCAGCATCTCCTCATGAGTGACAACCACCTGTCCTCCTTGCATCTGGACAATACGGTTGATAGCCTTGACAATAAGCTCGTCGCTGGAACCGACAGCCACGATATTATGACAGTCGTGAGCTACCGAACTGGCAATGGCTCCGTCCTTGAGATCGAAGCCGCGCACTAGTCCCACAATGGGTTTTGCGCCAGGTACATAGCGGTTGTAAACCACTATCTTCTGCACTTCCGTCCAAGGATAGCGCGAGTCGAACAACGGGTTACCTGTCAGCACCACCTCATCGTGCTGGGTCAGCAGACTGCCGTCCGAGGCATGAATGATGTGTACTGTATCGCCAGACTTGAGGTCGAGGTTTATATCGGCAGCAGTAATGGGTGCTGCCACGAAGTTGTTGGGGAAGTCCTCATCCAGAAGGAAGTCCATTACCTCGGGGTGATGTGAAGGCAGATTGGAATTGTAGTTGAATATCTCCTTACCACGAATCCACGTGCTCTCTACACGGAAATGCGGCGTGATACCGTCGATAGTAATAAACGTTGCCGGGTCGCCCATCTGCAATAGTCCCCAATTCTGCTTATAGTGCTTCTGCGCATTGACGCTGGCTGCCTGCAACACATCCCACAGGTCGTAGCCGTCGGCCAGTGCACGCTTGACAATGAGATTGATATGTCCACGCACGAAATCGTCGGGATGACAGTCGTCCGTACAGAACATCACCATATTAGGACTCTCCTTGATCAACGGACTCAGCAACTGATAATCCTTGGCGGCACTACCCTCACGGATGATGACCTTCATACCTGCATTGATGCACGAACGGCCTTCGTCCAGCGTCGAACACTCGTGGTCGGTGGTGATGCCCGCTCCGGCATACTGGTCGCGCTGACGACCAGTCAGTCCCGGGGCGTGACCGTCCACAGGCTTGCCGTTACGCAAGGCAGCGTCAATCTTCGCCATCACTTTCTTGTCGTCAATCAACACACCGACGTAGTTCATCATCTCGCCCAGGAAACCGATATCCTCGCGAGCCATCAGTGCCTCCGTATCTTCAACATCAATCACCGCCCCGCTGGTCTCTATGTCGCCACCTACTGCCGGTACACAGCTGGGCGCACCGAACAGGAAGTTGAATTGTGCCTCCTTGCCCGAACGAATCATATAGTCAACACCCTCCACGCCCAGCACGTTGCCAATTTCGTGAGGGTCGGCAATGACGCCGATAGTACCATGACTGACGGCAATGCGCGCAAACTTGTGGGGTACTATCATGCTACTCTCAATATGCACGTGGGCATCTATGAAACCAGGCATCACGTAGGGCCAAGGCTTCTCCCTTTCGGGCAACTGACACCGTTTTACTTCTGCTATTTTCCCATCCTTGATGACCAGTTCGCCGTCAAATATCTCGCGGCGCACCACGTCGACAATATGTCCTTTTACGTTCTCCATAATCTAACCTCTTACCTCTTCGCCCTGTCATTCTTGATCTTTATGAAGAAAATAATCACCGAACAGAGACACGTAATGGCGTTGGTGATGAGCATGAAGATACCCTCACGGCCAAGCATGATACCCTGACACATGAAACAAAAGCTGCCAACGGACATCATGATGAACCTCGTCAGCGAGATACTGTCTGTCTGGCGGGAACGAATTGTAT
>JAEEGH010025157.1_pt1 | contig 11962 bp, 6 predicted proteins | sample 9134181 | NCBI WGS metagenome assembly JAEEGH01 (sample SAMN16246544, study PRJNA631951) | gut metagenome | biome: gut microbiome; feature: rumen; material: DP-attached | host: Bos | place: Iran: Karaj | collected 2018-10
TCAAAAAAAATTTAAAAAAGTAGTTGACAAATCGAAAAATAATAGTATACTTTGCACCAAACAAAAGCAAAGGCGCTTTGGGTATTATCCCGAAGCGCCTTTTTTCTGTTATCATAGAAGGAGGATATGAAATGGAGACAAGGATTCCCGAGATCTACGGAAAATATGTTTTTTCCGACAAAGTAATGAGAGATAAGCTTCCGAAGGATGTATACAAAGCCCTTCGAAATACCATTGATAACGGCACGCACCTTGAACTCGATGTTGCCAACGCTGTGGCGGTAGCTATGAAGGAGTGGGCCATTGAAAACGGTGCAACACACTTTACACATTGGTTCCAGCCTCTTACAGGCTACACCGCGGAAAAGCATGACAGCTTCATTGCACCCGGACCTTTGGGCGACATCACAATGGACTTCTCGGGAAAAGAGCTCGTCAAAGGTGAACCCGATGCTTCAAGCTTTCCTTCCGGAGGCATTAGAGCCACATTTGAAGCAAGAGGCTATACGAACTGGGATCCCACATCTCCCGCATTCATAAAAGACGGAACCCTCTGCATTCCCACAGCATTCTGCTCCTACAGCGGAGAAGCACTGGACAAGAAGACACCTCTTCTTCGTTCCATGGAAGTTCTCAGCAAACAGGCATTGAGGATCCTTAGACTTTTCGGTAACGGAAGCGCAAAGAGAGTTGTTTCCTCGGTCGGACCCGAACAGGAATATTTCCTTATTACAAGAGAAATGTACGAGAAGCGTCCCGATCTTCGTTTCACCGGCAGAACCCTTTTCGGAGCAAAGCCTCCCAAAGGACAGGAACTTGACGATCATTACTTCGGAGTCATCAAGCCCGGAGTTCAGGCCTTCATGGAAGATCTGAACGATGAGCTCTGGAAACTCGGTATCCTTGCAAAGACAGAACACAACGAGGTGGCTCCCGCTCAGCATGAGCTGGCACCCATCTATTCGACCACAAACATAGCTACCGACCACAACCAGCTGACCATGGAGATCATGCAGAAGGTTGCGGCCCGTCACGGACTTGTATGCCTGCTTCATGAAAAGCCTTTTGCGGGAGTGAACGGAAGCGGAAAGCACAACAACTGGTCCATCGCCACAGATAAGGGGCAGAATCTTCTCTCTCCCGGGGAGACACCTTACGAGAACGCACAGTTCCTGCTTTTCCTTTGCGCAGTCATCAAGGCTGTGGATGACTATCAGGATCTCTTAAGACTTTCCGTTGCAACTGCAGGAAACGATCACAGACTTGGCGCCAACGAAGCACCGCCGGCTGTTATCTCCATGTTCCTCGGTGATGAGCTGAATGCGGTCCTTGAAGCTATCGAGAATGACAAGCCCTATGCAGGAACAAAGAAGACACAGATGAAGCTGGGAGTAGATGTTCTTCCCAAGTTTAACCGTGATACTACGGACCGTAACAGGACTTCACCTTTTGCTTTCACAGGCAACAAGTTCGAATTCCGTATGCTCGGTTCATCCAATTCCATCGCATGTGCAAACATCATGTTGAATGCGGCTGTTGCAGAGAGCTTAAGGATCTACGCCGACAGACTTGAAAAAGCAGAGGATTTCGAGACGGCTCTTCATGAGATGATAAAGAAGACCATTAAGGATCACAGAAGGATCATCTTCAACGGAAACGGTTACGATGATTCCTGGATCAAGGAAGCCACAGAGAACAGAGGCTTATTGAACTACAGAACAACAGCCGACTGCATGCCTCATCTCCTTGACGAAAAGAATGTAAAGATGCTCACAAGCCTTGGAATTTTCACCGAGGATGAACTGAGATCGAGACGTGACATCATGCTGGAAAACTACTGCAAGACCGTAGTGATCGAAGCTAACACCATGGTGGATATGGCAAGAACGGAGATCGCACCTGCCGTTGAAGCTTACACTTCCGATATTGCTGAAGCTGCTTCGGCCAAGAAGGTGCTGTCACCCACACTTAAGTGCAGGTACGAGACAGAGCTTACGGAAAAGCTTTCCGCACTCATCGATGAGATCACGGAAAAGACGGATGCTTTGGAGTCTGCTCTTGTAAAAGTGCATGAAGCGGAAGACATCATTGAAGAATCTGCAATGATCAGAGATCTTCTTCTTCCCGCAATGAACGAGCTCAGACTTCCCTGCGACAAGGCAGAAGTGCTGACAGCCAAGAAGTATTGGCCTTTCCCTACCTACGCAGATCTTCTTTTCGGGGTTAAGTAAAAGAAATAATAATGTATTGGGACAGGAGTTAATCAAAAAAACTTATTTTCAGGAAAGTAGGTGACTTATATGTCTGTTGAATTTTGGTTTTTGATCGGTGCAGCTTTGGTGTTCTGGATGCAGGCAGGTTTCGCAATGGTTGAAACCGGCTTCACAAGAGCAAAGAATGCAGGAAACATCATTATGAAAAACCTGATGGATTTCTGTATCGGAACCGTTGTCTTTTCAATACTCGGTTACACCCTTATGATGGGAGAAGATGCTTTCTTCGGACTCATCGGAAAGCCCAATCTCGATCTTTTCACACATTTTAAAGAATTTATCGCATCCCCTGCGGATGGTTTCACGAACGCAAGTTACTTTGTATTTAACCTTGTATTCTGCGCCACAACCGCGACCATCGTATCCGGTGCAATGGCAGAAAGAACGAAATTTTCTGCTTACTGCGTGTACTCAGGTGTGATCTCGCTGGTGATCTATCCCATCGAAGCTCACTGGATCTGGGGCGGCGGCTGGCTGAGTGAACTTGGTTTCCATGATTATGCAGGATCTGCTGCCATTCACATGGTCGGCGGTATCGCGGCTTTGATCGGTGCCATCGCATTGGGACCCCGTATCGGTAAGTACGTTACCGACGAAAAGGGCAAGGTTACCAAAGTCAATGCTATTCCCGGCCATTCGATCCCTCTGGGTGCTCTCGGTGTTTTCATTCTCTGGCTTGGCTGGTACGGCTTCAACGGAGCTGCTGCAACAACGGTTTCGGAATTATCCTCCATTTTCCTTACCACAACCATTGCTCCTTCCGTTGCCACTGTTACCACATTGATCTACACATGGATCAAGAACGGCAAACCCGATGTTTCAATGTGTCTGAACGCTTCTCTCGCAGGTCTTGTTGCTGTTACCGCAGGATGTGACGCATTTGACGCTGTCGGAGCAGCTGCAGTGGGCCTTGTGGCAGGTATCCTTGTAGTAGTTGTTGTTGAAGTACTTGACCTGAAGCTCCACATCGACGATCCCGTAGGTGCTGTAGGCGTGCACTGCGCAAACGGTATTTGGGGCACCATAGCCGTCGGACTTCTTGCAAATCCCGACGCACCTGCCGGACTTGAAGGCCTGTTCTATACAGGAAAGTTCGAGCAGCTTGGGATCCAGGCTCTTGGCTTTGTTACTGTCGCTGCATGGGCAGCTGTCACTATGGGTATTTTCTTCTTTGTATTAAAGAAGATCGATTTCTTAAGAGCAGATGCAGCAGACGAACTCATGGGTCTGGACATCAGCGAGCACGGACTTCCCAGTGCCTACGCGGACTTTATGCCTGCTGTTGACAAATACTCCGATTTCGGAAATACAGAGCTTCCGGTTGCCGTTACCGGTACAACACCTGTTGCGGAAGCTGTTGAGGTTAAGAGAGAGCCTGCATTCCACAGCGGCGGTCCGAAGTTTACAAAGGTTGAGATCGTATTTAAAGAGGAGAAGCTCTATGCACTTAAGGCAGCCATGAACAAGCTGGGTATCACAGGAATGACCGTTTCCCACGTCATGGGTTACGGCATGCAGAAAGGCCATACGGAGTTCTACCGTGGCGTTGCTGTTGAAACAGACCTTAGACCCAAGGTTCAGGTGGACATAGTTGTTTCAGCCATCCCTGTAAGAGATGTCATTGAAACTGCCAAGAAGGTTCTGTACACAGGACACATCGGAGACGGAAAGATCTTTGTTTACGATGTTGAGAACGTGATCAAAGTCCGTACCGGCGAAGAAGGCTACGACGCATTGCAGGACGTAGAATAAAGAATGTAACTTGAGAGGAAAAGCATATGTGTTCTATTATGGGTTATTGCGGCAGCGATGTCGACATGAGCAAGTTTGAGGAAGGTTTTGAAAAGACAGTTTCCAGAGGTCCGGATGACTGCAGGATCATAAATGTGGGCAGCGGTGTGCTGGGTTTCAGACGTCTTTCCATCATGGGTCTCACTCCCGAGGGCATGCAGCCCTTCGAGCTGAACGGCGATTACGTGGTCTGTAACGGAGAGCTCTACGGCTTCGAAAGTGAGAGAGAGAACCTTAAGAAAAAAGGCTATTCCTTTAAGAGTGACAGCGATTGCGAGATCATCCTCCCCATGTACAGGGAGTACGGGACGGAGATGTTTGCAAAGCTTGATGCCGAATTCGCAATGATCATCTTTGACAAGGAAAAGGATGAATTTATTGCCGCAAGAGATCCCATTGGGATCAGACCTCTCTACTACGGCTATGACGAAAAGGGTGTGATCGCTTTTGCCAGTGAGCCCAAGAATCTGGTGAAGCTGGTGCAGAGGATCATGCCTTTCCCGCCCGGCCATTATTATAAAGATGGCAGATTCGTCTGCTACAGGGACATGACAAAAGTTGACGAGGTTTGCAGAGATGATCTGGAAACTGCCTGCACTAAGATCAGGGAAAAACTGGTGGCAGGCATAGACAAACGTCTCGTTTCGGACTCAAAGGTGGGCTTCCTCCTTTCCGGAGGACTGGATTCTTCTCTTGTGTGCGCGGTGGCGGCGAAGAAAAGCAAAAAGCCCATAAGGACTTTTGCCATCGGAATGAGCGAAGATGCCATAGATCTGAAATATGCCCGTCAGGTGGCTGATTACATCGGTGCAGATCATACCGAAGTCTTCATGACACCGGATGAGGTGATCTCTTCACTGGAGAAGGTGATAGAGCTGCTTGGAACCTGGGACATCACCACCATACGTGCCAGCATGGGAATGTACCTGGTTTGCAAAGCAATACACGAAAAGACCGATATCCGTGTCATCCTTACGGGTGAGATCTCGGATGAGCTTTTCGGATACAAGTACACTGATTTCGCTCCCTCCCCCGAGGAATTCCAAAAGGAGGCAGAGAAGAGGATCAGGGAACTGCACATGTACGATGTCTTAAGAGCCGACAGATGCATTTCGGTGAACTCACTGGAAGCGAGAGTTCCCTTCGGAGATCTCGACTTTGTGAGCTACGTCATGAGTCTGGATCCGGACATGAAGATGAACAGATATAATAAGGGAAAGTACCTGCTGCGCCATGCTTTTGAGGGCCTGGGGTATCTTCCGGATCCCATCCTCTGGAGAGAGAAGGCTGCATTTTCCGACGCAGTGGGACATTCCATGGTTGATTACCTTAAGGAATTTGCGGAAGAAAAATATACGGATGAGGAATTTGAAGTAAGGAAAGAAAAGTACTCTTTTGCAAAGCCTTTTACAAAAGAATCCCTTCTTTACAGAGAGATCTTCGAAAAGTACTACCCGGGGCAGGCGGAAATGATCAGGGATTTCTGGATGCCCAACAAGACATGGAAAGGATGCGACGTTAACGATCCTTCGGCGAGAGTCCTTTCAAATTACGGAGAAAGTGGGAAATAAAGAACAGCTTAAGAAAAAGTCCTCAAGCCGAGCTTGAGTGCATATAAGGAGGAACAGCATATGACAAAGTATATATTTGTGACCGGTGGTGTCGTCTCGGGGCTGGGTAAGGGAATTACCGCAGCCTCTTTGGGGCGCTTATTGAAAGCAAGGGGCTTAAAGGTAGCGGCACAGAAGCTTGATCCGTACATCAACGTGGATCCGGGAACAATGAGTCCCTATCAGCACGGCGAAGTCTACGTTACCGAAGACGGAGCGGAGACGGACCTCGACCTGGGACATTACGAGAGGTTCATAGACGAGGATCTGAACAAGTTTTCGAATCTCACCACAGGTAAGGTTTACTGGAATGTACTAAATAAAGAAAGAAGAGGAGAGTATCTGGGATCTACGGTACAGGTCATTCCTCACATCACGGATGAGATCAAGGAATTTGTCTACAGCCTCGGCAAGAAGACAAGCGCCGACGTGGTCATCACCGAGATAGGAGGAACCATCGGAGACATAGAATCCCAGCCCTTTATAGAGGCTGTACGTCAGATCTCACTGGAAGTGGGAAGAGAGAACAGCCTTTTTATTCATGTTACCCTTGTGCCTTATCTGAAAGGCTCGGAGGAGCACAAATCCAAGCCCACACAGCATTCCGTAAAGGAACTGCAGGGAATGGGCATCAATCCCAACATCATTGTTTTAAGGTGTGACGAGCATCTGGAGGAATCGATCTTTAAAAAGATCTCACTTTTCTGTAACGTAAAGCCCGACTGCGTTATCGAGAACTACACCCTGCCGAATCTCTATGAGGCTCCCCTCATGCTTGAAAGATCCAACTTCTCGGAAGTGGTCTGCAGAGAACTGGGGCTGAAAACAAGAGAGCCCGATCTTACGGAATGGTCCGAGATGGTGGATAAGGTAAACAGAGCCCGCACCCATTGTGTGGAGATCGGACTGGTCGGAAAGTACGTGGGACTTCACGATGCCTATCTCTCCGTGGCGGAGGCCCTTCGTCATGCGGGTTATTACCATAACGTGCATGTAAACATACATTGGATCGATTCCGAGGAGATCAGACCCGACAATGTTGATGCGATGCTCTTCGGGCTTGACGGCATCATTGTTCCCGGAGGTTTCGGTTACAGAGGCATAGAGGGAATGATCCTTGCAACAAAGTATGCCCGTGAAAACGGATTGCCTTTCTTCGGCATATGCCTCGGAATGCAGATCTCCGTGATCGAATATGCAAGAAATGTTGCCGGGATCAAGGATGCGGATTCCGGCGAGTTCAATGAGCAGTGTGCCCACAAGGTGATCGATTTCATGCCGGGACAGAGCGACGACATTGACAAAGGCGGAACTCTCCGTTTGGGAGCTTATCCCTGTGTGATCAAAGAGGGCACCACCATGGAAAAGTGCTATGGAACCACAGATATCAGCGAACGCCATCGTCATCGTTATGAATTCAACAACGACTACCGCGAAACACTTACAAAGTGTGGCCTGACCCTGAGCGGCATGTCCCCCGACGGAAAGCTGGTGGAGACGGTGGAACTCACGGACCGTCCTTTCTACGTGGGAGTGCAGTACCACCCTGAATTCAAGAGTCGTCCCAACAAGCCCCACCCTCTTTTCAAGGGATTCATCGGCGCCGCGGCACAAAAATGACTTAAAAGCATCGAAATGGCAAATCTGAGGAGAAATGCTTCTATGATAAAGAATTACGACAGAAAGTTGATCTTTGAAGACGGCAGCGAGTACTATGGCACCGCTTTCGGGGCATCGGGAGACCGGGTGCTGGAGATCGTCTTTAATACTTCAATGGCAGGTTATCAGGAGATACTTTCGGATCCGTCCTACACGGATCAGGCAGTGGTGATGACCTATCCTCTTATCGGAAACTACGGTATGGCGGCGGAAGACTACGAATCGCTTCGTCCCTCCATCGGCGCACTCATCGTTCATGAGTACAATGATCTTCCCTCCAATTTCAGAAGCGAGGAAAGTCTGGGCGACGCCATGGTACGTTTCAACATAGCCGGAATTTCGGGTGTGGATACGAGGAAGCTCAATCGGCTCATCCGTGACACCGGCAGCCAAAAGGTCCTGATCACAGGGGCAGACGTGCCTTTGGAAGAGGGCCTCAGGAAACTTAAGGAGACGGCGATACCTCATGATGCCGTCTCCCGCGTGAGTACAGGAAAGATCTTTGAGGTAAATCCTTCCGGCAGGTACCACATCGTTGCGATCGACTGCGGCATGAAGAGGAACATTGTGCGTTCTCTTGCCGCAAGAGATTGCCACGTGATTGTGGTGCCCTGGAACACATCTTTTGAAAGCATAATGAATCTCAACCCCGACGGGGTTTTCATTTCCAACGGTCCGGGAGACCCGGAGGATGTTCCGGCGACCATAGACACCGTCAGACACCTCATCGGCAAAAAGCCTGTCTTTGGCATATGCCTGGGGCATCAGATCATCTCTCTGGCATATGGTGCGCGGACCTATAAACTCAAATTCGGACACAGGGGTGGAAATCATCCCGTTAAAAATCTGGAAACAGGGAAAATAGAGATCACTTCCCAGAACCATTCCTATGCGGTGGATGAGGAAAGCCTTAGGAGCACTCATTTAAAAGTCACACACGTGAACCTTTTGGACAACACCGTGGAAGGGGCGGAAAGCGTTCCGGACAGGGTATTTTCGGTGCAGTATCATCCGGAAAGCGCTCCCGGTCCCGAAGACAGCGGTTACCTGTTTGATAAGTTTTTAAGCATATTGAAGGAAGGTTGAAGCAATGCCTAAAAGAACGGATTTAAAGAAAATTCTCGTGATCGGCTCCGGCCCCATCGTTATCGGACAGGCAGCGGAATTCGATTATGCGGGGACTCAGGCTTGCCTGGCACTTAAAGAAGAAGGCTATAAGGTCATCCTCTGCAACTCAAACCCCGCCACCATCATGACGGACACGACTGTTGCCGACAAGGTCTACATGGAGCCTCTGACGCTGGAGTTCATCGCAAAGATCATCCGCTACGAGCGTCCCGACGCGATCCTGCCGGGCATAGGCGGGCAAACCGGCCTGAACCTTGCCATGCAGCTTGAGAAAAAGGGTGTCCTTAAGGAATGCAGAACAGAGCTTCTGGGAACAAAGAGCGAGTCCATTGAAACTGCGGAAGACAGAGAGCTTTTCAAGGAACTCTGCGTGAAATTGGGAGAACCCGTACTTCCGTCGGAAACCGCCAACAGCGTAGAAGTTGGTCTCAAAATAGCAAAGGGCATAGGTTTTCCCGTGGTGCTTCGTCCGGCATTTACATTGGGCGGTACGGGCGGCGGCTTCGCGGACAATGAAGAAGAATTTGTGAGCCTCATGAAGAATGCTCTGGAGCTTTCGCCTGTGCATGAAGTACTGGTGGAAAAGAGCGTTAAAGGCTTTAAAGAGATCGAATACGAAGTCATCAGGGATAAGAATGACACGGCCATTACGGTCTGCAACATGGAAAACCTCGATCCTGTGGGAGTCCATACGGGTGATTCCATAGTTGTCTGTCCTTCTCAGACCCTTACGAATAAAGAGTATCACATGCTGAGAAACAGTGCATTAAAGCTGATCAGAGCCTTAAAGATCGAAGGCGGATGTAACGTACAGTTTGCGCTGGATCCGAATTCCATGCAGTATTATCTGATCGAGGTGAATCCCAGAGTTTCACGATCTTCCGCCCTTGCATCAAAGGCCAGCGGCTATCCCATCGCAAGGGTTTCCGCAAAGATCGGTGTGGGAATGACTCTTGATGAGATCCCCATTGCCAACACTCCCGCAGCTTTTGAACCTTCGCTGGACTATGTGGTAACAAAGATCCCGAGATTCCCTTTTGACAAATTTGCGGACGCGGACAACTCCCTTTCCACGCAGATGAAGGCAACGGGAGAGATCATGAGCGTGGGAAGAACCTTTGAGGAAAGTCTCTTAAAAGGTATCAGATCATTGGAGAACGGTGTCTTTCATGCCTATGCACGCAAGTTCGATGATTTCGGGACGGAAGAACTCAAGGATTACATAAAGATCGGAAGAGACGACAGGATCTTTGCCTTAACGGAGCTTTTGAGAAGGGGGCTCTCCGAGGATGAGATCTTCGAACTCACCGAGATCGACAGGTTCTTCCTGAGAAAACTTAAGAACGTGGTCAGAGAGGAAAATGACCTTAAGAAGCATCCGGGTGATCTTGAAGAGTTGGTGGAAGCGAAGAAAATGGGCTTTTCCGACCGTGAGATCGGTATCCTTTGGGGAAAGACGGAAAGAGAGATCTTTGACTTGAGAGTAAGGGAAAACATTTTCCCTGTCTACAAGATGATCGACACTTGTGCTTCTGAATTTGAAAGTTACATACCCTACTTCTATTCATCATACAGCGACATAGTTTCACCTTTTAACGGATTCGGACAAAAGGCAGGATCGGAGAACGAGTCTGTGGTATCCGACAAAAAGAAGATCCTGGTATTGGGGTCCGGTCCCATCCGTATCGGACAGGGTGTTGAGTTTGACTACTCAGCGGTCCATGCGGTCCAGACCATCCGTAAGGCGGGCTATGAAGCCATCATAATAAACAATAACCCGGAAACCGTCTCCACTGACTACACCTGCTCCGACAAGCTCTATTTCGAGCCCCTGTGTACCGAGGATGTAATGAATGTGCTCATGATGGAAAAGCCGGAAGGAGTCATTGCGACTTTTGGCGGACAGACTGCCATCAACCTGGCGGAACCGCTCATGGAACGCGGTGTGAAGCTCATCGGTACGGACTGTGCAGCCATCGACAAAGCGGAGAACAGGGATCTTTTCGAAAAGCTTCTTCTTGAGCTTAACATCCCGCAGCCCAAGGGACAGGCAGTAACAAGCATAGAGGAAGGCGTCAGAGCGGCAGCAGAGATCGGCTACCCCGTCCTCGTGCGCCCCAGCTTTGTTCTCGGTGGACGGGCCATGCAGATCGTGGCAAAAGAAGAAGCCATGTACAATTACCTGAGGACGGCGGTTGAAGTCGACAAAGACAAGCCGGTTCTCGTAGACAAGTACATTAAAGGAAAAGAAGTTGAAGTGGATGCTGTCTGTGACGGTAAGGATGTATTCGTCCCGGGCATAATGGAGCTGGTTGAGAGGACCGGAGTTCACTCAGGAGATTCCATCAGCGTCTATCCCTCTTACAGTCTCTCGAAAAAGGTGAAGGAAACGATACTGGACTATACAAAAAGACTGGGACTCGGTATCGGGATCAAAGGGCTTTACAACATTCAGTTCATTGTGGATCCTGAGGAAAGAGTCTACATTATTGAAGTAAATCCCAGATCTTCAAGAACCGTGCCTTTCCTTTCAAAAGCCACAGGGTACTCGCTCGCTGACATCGGAACCCTTGCCATGCTGGGCAGATCCTTAAAGGAACAGGGCATTAACGAGATCTATCCTTCGGAAAAAGAAAGATTTTATGTAAAAGTGCCGGCTTTCTCCTTCTCGAAACTCCGCGGAATGGATGCTTACCTTTCTCCGGAGATGAAATCCACGGGAGAAGCCATCGGCTACGATGAAAAGCTTCATCGCGCGGCCTACAAGGCATTGATCGCTTCAGGGTTCAAACTCAAAAACTACGGGACGGTGCTTGTGAGCGTTGCGGATGAAGATAAGGAGGAGACGATCCCGCTTGTCAGAAGGTTTTACAATATGGGATTTAACATTGAAGCCACATCCCTTACAGGTAAGGTCTTAAAGGAAAACGGGATCCGTACCCACATCCTCGGAAAACCCAGTGAAGGCAGCAACGAAGTGGTGGAATCCATCAAAGCCGGCTACGTAAGCTACGTGATCAACACAAGAGCGGTGTTGTCCGGTGTCCACTACGGAGACGGAACAGCCATCCGCCGCGCCGCAGCCCTGAACAACATCCCTATGCTCACATCTCTGGACACCGTCCGCATGGTTCTGGACGTTCTGGAGGAAGTGACTCTCGGCATCTCAACCATAGATGAGAAGTAGAGACTCAGACAGGCTGTCGGGAATATTAAATCTATTGACACACTATGATTTAAGGAGTATACTACACACAGCTAAAGGCAAAGATGTCTTTCGCACATGAAGCGAAAGTCATCTTTGTCTTTTTTTATGACACCGGGGAGGACCGCTGCAAAGCAGGGGAGGGACCCCGGGGTATATGACACCTTCAAATAAAAGGAAAATCAGATGAAGATCACGCATAAAAAAATTACAAAAAACGAGATAACTATTGACTGGGAAAATGTAAAAGATGCGGATGAGTATGTTCTGTTTTATTCAGACCATGATTCCGAAAC
>JAEEGH010025159.1_pt1 | contig 11961 bp, 5 predicted proteins | sample 9134181 | NCBI WGS metagenome assembly JAEEGH01 (sample SAMN16246544, study PRJNA631951) | gut metagenome | biome: gut microbiome; feature: rumen; material: DP-attached | host: Bos | place: Iran: Karaj | collected 2018-10
GTTGATAACAACAGGATCTGTGTAGTGACCTACAACTACCTTACGCTCGATTCTCATACGAGAAACAATGTGTCCGTACTCTCTGTCACCGTGAGCAGACTGATTCTCGTTCATAAAGTCCATATCTATTGTGTCATAAGGAATCTCTTCGTTGAACTGTGTATGAAGATGAAGAAGAGGTTTTTTGTATTCCTGAAGTCCCAGTATCCATGACTTAGCAGGAGAGAATGTATGCATCCATGTGATTACACCTGCACACTCCTCGTCAAGATTGGCCTCGTTGAAGGTCTTACGGATAAGTTCATTGGTAATAAGTGTAGGCTTCCATACGATCTCATATGGCAGAATGCCTGATGCGTTGAGCTTCTCAACTATTATTTTAGAATGCTCGGCAACGTCTCTTAAACACTCATCACCGTACAGATCCTGAGATCCTGTACAAAACCAAAATTTGTAGTTTTTCTTCTTAATCATTTCTTTTTCCTCCCTATGAAAAAAATAAAAGAGCAAACTATTGCAATCATCTTTCAGATTATAATCTTTTGCCCTTTCAGTAAATTGAATTTTTAACTAATATGTTTTGATTTTCTATGATTTTTTTTTATTATTTATCTACCGTGTCGAATACGACCTTCTCACCGTCCATCATCTCTCCGACAAGATCGTTGAATATCTTCTCTGCCTCTGCAGAATCCATGGAACTGTAATCGCCGCCGTCCTCAGACTCATAGTAGTATGTTCCGTTTCCCTCGCTGTCGTATAAAACAGCCGCCTTCTCCATAATAGAGATCTTGCCGTCAGCAACTGCCCACTTGCATATCCAGTGATTGCTGCCGGTGTAGAGATATCCGTCCTTTACTGTGATTGGATAAGCGGTTCCGGCACTGCAGATCTTACCGAGTTCACAGGGAACTCCGTCCTTGTCGTATGCAAAAACGGCCGCATCTATAGCATTGATACCGAATTCCATATCATCAAAAGTACCACTGCTCACAAGAAGAACATCATCGTTAAGAAGCGATACGTTGGCGTATCCCATACCCTTTGTAAGTTTGCTGTCTACTATTTGTGTAAAAGTGTCACATCCGGAGATATCTATGGAAGGAGCTGCATCATCGGAATATCCGTTAATAGAATTATTGGAATATTCATCCAGTTCCACTGATGTACTGTCATCAGGGATGTGCGCGCCTACCTGCTTCTCGGGATCATACATCTGCTCAGCAACCGCCACAATGTCGAATCCATCTAAATCTGTTGCTTGAGCTGAAAGAGAATATGCGTATCCGAGTTCAATATCAAACCAGCAGATCACATCAACGCAACCATCGTCTCCCTTGTATCTGTAAGACTTATAGGGCATATGGCCTTCTCCCCAGTTATTAAGGGTTCCCTCGTCCGATGCTGTCCAATCATAATACATTCCGGAGATATCCACAATCTCCTCACCTGCCACAGCCTGCTGTCTGGCATTCATAGCCACACCGTCCAGATCAAATGACATCTGAACCATTGTGCCGGGAAGTGTATTATCATCTCCCGCTTCCATCAGGCTCCATCTGACATTAGTTGCAGCTTCGGGAGCTGAAAAGCCATTGGGTGCGTACTGATACGCCTCGTCCTCGGTGCAGTCTCTCCATGGATTAACTGCCGATTCATTGTTGCCGGGATCAATCTCTTGATTCTTCGACGCCTCTTTTGTTCCGCAAGCGACAGCAGATATCGCAATTGCCGCCAGCATTGTCAATGCAATTAGTTTCTTTTTCATAATAATCACCCTCTAAAAAAATCTATCTTTACTGATTATGAAACAGCTTCTCTTCTTTTTCGGATCTGCTTCATAACAATCAGATAAAGAACAAATGAAATAATGCCGGCCGACAGCCAGCTTGTGGCATCTCCTCCCACTGCCAGTTCATAACTGCCGATCTGAATGGATACAAAGGCAGTAATAAGTCTGGCCACCAGTTCTACTATGCCCAGTGTCAGAGCCGTCTTACCGTAACCGCAGGCCTGCATTGAATTGCGATATACGAATATGGCTGCCAGTGGAATGTAGAAAGGAATACACTCATACACATATGCCTTGGCGTAAGGCATATAGACAGAGACATCAACTCCCCGGCTGAAGAAAAGCCTGATGATATAAGGCAGAAGAATCACCGACAGTGCCGCATTCACCAGTGAATAGACCGTAGCAATCTTCATGGCATCTCTTGTTCCCTGTTCCACTCGGTCCAGGTCTCCGTAGCCGTAATTCTGACCCACATAGGCCGCCATGGTCTGTCCAAGAGACGGCATGCCCGCAGTCATTAAGTTTATCACTTTTCCCGCTGCAGTAAAGCCCGTAACGGCAGTTGAGCCATATATGTTGATCGATGACTGCATCACCATGGTTCCGGATGCAGTGATACCGAACTGCAATGCCATGGGAATACCCACATTAAGCTGGCTTAAAGAATACTCTCTTCTCAGATGCCAGTCTGACTTAAGAGGCCTAAGAACATCAACCTTTCTCACAATGTAGATCATACAAAGGACAGCCGACAGTCCTTGGGAAATATCGGTTGCAAGAGCTGCGCCGAAGGTCCCCATATCAAAGCCTATGATAAATACCAGATCGAGAACTATGTTCAGAAGAGCCGCAAATATCAGAAAATACAGAGGTGTCTTGCTGTTACCGATAGCTCTTAAGGCTGAAGCCAGGAGATTGTATGCAATAAGAGCCAGCATTCCCGCACATATGGTTGAGATATAGGCATAAGCATAATCATAGATATCTTCCGGCGTGTTCATAAGTCTTAGCAAGGGATGCATCACGATAAGCGAAATTACAGTAATGATCACTGTACTGATGACACTGAGGAGAATGGAGTTGACAAATGCTCTTCTTGTTCCTTCCGGATCTCCTGCACCATATTTCTGGCTGATAAGCACAGTGTAACCCGTAGTCAGACCTGTAGCCATTCCCATCATCATGAACATTATCGTTCCCGTAGACCCAACTGCTGCCAAAGCTTCCGGGCTTACAAATCTTCCTACGATCACAGTATCTACCATGTTATAGAACTGCTGAAAAATAAAGCCTAAAAATATAGGGATTATGAACTTAAGTATAAGGGTAAAAGGACGACCTTGCGTCATTTTTGATTCCATATTTTATCACCTGTTTACAAATCACTGGAAAATAAGAATATTCTTTCCGTGCTGTTTTCCGTAATACATTCGGTCGTCAGCGGCCTTTATGATATCATCCGGCAGCTTGTACTTTTCATTATTCTCTGCAAGACCAATTGTGACTGTAGCAGGAATACGCTGGTTAAAAAATATTGTGGGACTTGATTCTATATTTTTGCGAATGTATTCCATCTTAGTCTTTGCAACTTCTTTATCATAGTCCCTCATCAGGATAACGATCTCTTCACCGCCCCATCTGCATATCTCACAGCCGGTCATTTCCTTTTTGATTATACCTGTGATATGTCTTAATACCTCATCTCCGCAGTCATGACCGTAAGAATCGTTGATACGCTTGAAATTATCGATATCAAGAAAAGCTATGCAGAAATGGTTGATCTGCTCAGTTCCCATAAGCGATGCAACTATGGGGAGAAATCCCCTTCTGTTAAAAAGGGACGTCAGCGCATCCTCGCTTGCATCAACAGACAGCTGTTTGTTTCTCTCTTCGAGACTTACTACCTCCATCTCGCTGGCATAGATATAGATAGCACAGTAAAAGATCGTTGCAAACACCATCACAAACGAGGAAAAAATAACCAGTGTCGTCCTTGTCGCAGGACTTACATCTATAACGGGAGGCTTATCTGAAAAGTTCAGATAGAGCCAGATATACGAACCAAAATTAAACACCAGCAAAAGAACTATAAGCCATCGTCCGTTCCCTTTGAACAAAAAGCAGCCAAAATAGATGATTATTGTTACGATTGAAAAAAGGAAACAATAAGTACCGCAACGCAGACCTACATAATAGGTGGAGATGATCGTATATGCCGTAACTTCAACGATAATACTTATGTAAACCGGCATAACGTGTCCGTATTTTATCAACAAAAAACAGAAGGCATATACAATAACGCTCAATGTGTTGAGCTGAATTAGCGGGATTACTCCGTTCATCCAGAATATAAAGAGTAAAGTGGCATGAACCATACACATGACGGCTACGGTAACCAAAAAGCCGTTATGTACCAGAAAATGCATTATATCGTTAATATAAGTCTTTGTTTTCATAGCATTGTCACCTTCTTAACAGGCTCTGCTCCTTTATCTTTCTTCGCACTTGGGCTAAATACTTAATATATTTATTATATACTTTCAGAGGAAAATGCACATTATAAATTTCTGTCTTACTGTACAATACTCATTTATTCATAATATGCTGTATCTTGTAGAACAACAAGATGCTATAATGAAAGCAAGTAACTTCAGTAATGGGAAAACAATGTGTTGTGTATGAGGGGGATATTATGTGGAGCTACAGTTTTGAATTTCCGACTTTAACCATTTTGTTGATAATTCTGGGATTTTATTTTTTGAGACCCAGACTGCCTATCAGAAGAAACACTGCTTTTGTTCATATGATCATTATAGAGACACTGATCATAATCTTTGATATCTTGGCAACTGCAGTGGATAACAATTATGCCTCTTACAGTATTGCCCTTATAAAGGCCCTCAATGCACTCTATTTCATTGCCTTTTTCGATCGGGCATACATAATGTATGTTTTTTCGATCAGCGTATTGAAAGATTCTCCGCTTAACATAGTAATTATCAGAATGCTGATAATGCTCCCTATGTCTGCCGGTATATTGCTTTCAATCATTTCCGCATTTTTCGGCTCTGCCGATTTTCCTTATGTAATCTTTTATATCGATGGCAGCGGTTACCATTCCGGTATCCTATATAATCTTCTGTATGTGTCCGGTTTCTTTTACGCATTACTGGCTCTTATTGCCGTATTTGTGTTTAGCAGGAAAATGGGACGCAGACGTGAAAAATACGGAATCCTGATCTATAATCTGATTATATTGGCAGCGCTGATCATAAGACTTTGCCTGCCAAAGCATCTGATCATGGATACCCTTATTCTGATTGCGATCCTGATCGTATTCCTCGCATTCAGTAATCCTGATTTTTACCTCGACCTTAGAGGGAACAGTTTCAACAAGCCGGCTTTAAGTAAATATCTTGAAGAGCATAAAGGAAGGCTGAAACTGCAGCCTTTCGGAGTTGCAATCCGCGACTATCAAGCTATGCGCGATCTTTACGAATCATCCCAGATAGAAGAGGGACTTGTCATGATCGCTAAATACATGCATCGGCTTTTTCCAAAAGGACTTGTATTTTATTGCAGAAAAGGCAGATTTATTATTTTGGATCAGCCGGGAAAAGATTATCGCGAAGAAATAAAGGCACTGGCAAAACTGTTCGAGCATCCTTTGAGATCGAACACTGCCGAACTCTATCTTTCAGCCGGTTTTGCTACCTTTGATCGCGTTATAGGGAATTATTCTTCAGAAACACTACTAAGCACCATGTTAAAAGCACTGGAGTCTGTCGGAGCCACAGAGTCTGAAGAAGTTCTTAATGTTACGGAAGATGACATTAAACAAACAGAAACTGAAAAAAACATCAGACACTGTATTGAAAAAGCCCTTGAAGGCAATGGCTTTGAGCTGTATCTTCAGCCTATCATTAACGCAAAAACAGGAAAGGTCATAGGTGCTGAAGCCTTGTCAAGGATAAGAGATTTCAACGGTGATATAATTCCTCCCGGGCTTTTCATTCCTGTTGCTGAGAAGAGTGGCCGTATCAACAAGCTGGGTGAGCTTGTTTTTGACAGAAGCTGCCGGTTTATTAAAGAAAACACACTTGATAAAATAGGTATGGAATGGATCAATGTCAACTTATCACCATTACAGTTTTTATGCCCTGATCTGGGGGATAAATACTCATCTATTATGAAAAAATATGGGATAGAGCCGGACACAGTACATCTTGAAATCACTGAGGAGTCCATGATCGATGACCTCATTTTGCAAAAGCAGATGATGGCCATGGGCGAAAAAGGATTTCTGTTTGTACTTGATGATTACGGCACCGGCTATTCCAACCTGTCCAGGCTCAAGAAATGCCCTTTTATCAACGTTAAGATTGACATGAGCATCGTCCGTGACTATTGTAAGGAGCCCGATGATATCCTTCCAAATATGATTCAGACCTTTAAAAATATGGGATTTTCCATTACCGCTGAAGGTATTGAAAGCGAAGAAATGGCAACTACCATGAAGGAAATCGGTTGCGACCTCCTTCAGGGCTATCTATATTCAAAGCCACTTCCTATTAATGAGTTTGTCGATAAATATTTAATCTGATCTGTGCAAAAATTAACGGGCACTTAACATCTTCTGATGTCAAGTGCCCGTATTTTCACTCTTAAGCCATAAAATCTATTCCTTCAGCTTGAACATATCGACCATCTCTTTCAAATGCTTAGCATGATCGCTCATCTCGTAGCTCAATGCCAATGATTCTTCCGATGTAGCCGCATTGTGCTGACCGGCAGTAGCAATCTCTCCTATATCCGTAGACATACCCTTAACCGAAGATGCCTGTACCGTGGAATCTTCCGCGATGGTCCTTACCTTCTCGGCAATTCCCTGTACCTCAGTTACCATCCTTCCAAGGTCTTTGGCAGTCTCATTTGCTATCTCCAATCCCGCATCCACATTACGAAGCGAAGTATTTATAAGATCTGCCGTGCTCTGTGCAGCCTGTGCTGTCTGACCTGCCAAAGTTGATACTTCTGTTGCAACAACCGCAAATCCCTTACCGGCCTCACCCGCTCTTGCTGCCTCTATACTTGCATTGAGGGACAGCAGATTGGTCTGACTTGCGATCTCATTGATCGTATCGATTATCTGAGATATCTGCTTAGAAGAGTCGGCTATAATATTCATAGCTTCAACAACCTTCTGCATCTTTCTGTCGCCGGCAACAATATTATCCGCAACGATTGTAGCTTCTCTTGCAATTCCTTCCGCATCGGTAGAATTGGATGAAATATCCTGATTGATTTTGTTAACATTCGTAGAGAGCTCATCAACGATGGATGCCTGATTGGTAACAGTTTCCGCAAGGTTCTGTCCGGCACCGGAAAGCTGTACGGCACCTTCCGAAACCATCTGTGATACTCCCATGATCTCTCTCATGGAATCGGATATCTGAACTGTAAAACTCTCTATTGCAGTCTGAATAGCTTTGAAATCTCCATCAAAATCTCTCTCGAAACTTATGTTAAAATTTCCACCCGCCATTGTTGACATGACATCATTTATCTCATCTATGTAGAAAACCAGAGCGCTTACGGCAGCACGAAGCTGATCTGCAACTTTGCCAATCTCATTGTCTTCATTGTAATCTATCTCAACATGTACATTACCTTTGGCTATCTCGTCGGTTGCTTCAATAAGAACATTCAGATCATTTTCGATATCCGCTATCATGGCCGAACTCTTCTTACGATTGATGATTATTATCACTATAAGTGCAATGATCTGAACCACAATCTCCGCAACGGTGATAGCCATAATAGTCACATACTTGTTGTATGCTTCTTCTTCTGCCAGCTTACCCGTTTCATCAAGAGCATCGGCCAAAGTCTCTGAAACATCATTAAGCGTTGAATTATAATACTCCAGTGCTTCTTCCGTTTTGCCGGCATTGACAAGTTCCAGCATCTCAAATGATGCATCCCTTACCGCATTCCAGTCGGATGTAAGTTCATTACCGAGCTTTTCATTATTCAGGTTCTTGGATATAGTTCCAAAATAACCACTGATCTTTTCAAACCTTCCCGTCAGGTCTTCAGCCTGCGCCTGGGTTACCTCGGCATCATTTGATGCAAGTGCAAAAAGCAGCCTCTTGTTGATCGTCTGTACATCCTTACGAATCTCCATCTGGTATTTTTCTGTTACAAACTGCACATTGTAGAAATTCAGGAAATTGACTGCGATAACTACCCCAAAGATAAGCATCAGCACAGCATTAACAAGAAACATGCGGACAGTGAAGCCGGAAAAAGCTCCCAAAGCACCGGCTATGGTTCGTTGATTGGCATCTTTGCTTTTTTTCATATTAAGCCCTCCAATTACACGTTAACAATTACCTCCTTACAAATATTCAAAATATTCGTAAAATTATTATAAATTGTCGCACGCCTGCGCGTCAACAAAAAGGAGCCAAAAGAATCATTCTCTTTTGACTCCTCGTACTGTTTTTCAAAAGAAAAAACAACTATTTCTTTTCGCCTAAATCTGTCTTGTTATTAGACATCTTTTTTCTTCTGTTAAAACCGTATCCGCCTGCTCCTGCGGCTGCCGCAGCAAGTGCAGCAATCAACCAAGCCATTCCTGAACCCTGCTGATCTTCAAAAGGTGTAGCTGCAAGAGGTACAAGATTATCACCAATCTTTTTACCTGTGCCGGTTCCGTCATCTGCAACCTTATTAGAATCTGCCTTATTATTCAAATCCACTGAAGCTGCAAGCGGTATCTGATTAGCGCCAATAGCAGTAGTATTTGTAGTACGATTAGCAGTACGTACTCCTGCTACTCCTCTTCCGTTCGTAGCACCGGGAAGGCCAATACCGTCCAATGTAAGCAGATTTACTCCCTGAGTTTGAGATATGATTGTACTGTCATCATATGATGAATCATCGGTACTATCACTATCATCCTCAGGAGCACGCCATCTCTTAAGCGCATCGGCTGCTCTGTCGGCTTCTTTCTGAGCATCAACGGCTTGTCCCTTAATATCTTCTACCTGCTGTGTTAGTTCTGTCTTCTTTTTTGCAATCTCACCAAGAATTGACTTCTGCTCTTCTATCACTCCGGCTGCAGAATTAATAGCAGCTGCAAGAGTCTTACTCAACGAATCGATAGAAATTTCAGGCAAATCCATAAATTCAGGATGTACATACTCAAGCGCATCGTAGTCAGCCAAATTGTACTTTGTAAAGCCTGCAAGTGTAGTCTTAAGCGAACTATTAAGAGTCAGAATCTCAACTGTAGTCTTATCATCAAGAACAAGCTTATCATCAACAGACTTAGCTTTAAGTGCAGCAACAGCTTCCTTCTGCAATGCCTTAAGTGTCTTAAGTTTCGCATTTACAGCATCAAGACGCTTCTGAGCAGCATTAATCTTTCCGTTCGCCGCATCATACTCAGCTACACCGTCTTTTGCATTGTTCATATTGCTTCCCAAAGTCCGCAGAGCGGTCGTAACTGTTTCGAGAATAGCACCCGCATTTTTCTGTGCAGTATCTATACGTCCTCTTGCATCAACGGCTGCTTTGTATTTATCCTTATCTTCCTGTGAGATACCCTCAGCCTTATCAATATCGAATTCGTTGGCATTCTTCAGTTGCTCATCTGCTCTGTTCTTATAGTATAAAACCGTGTTATATGAATTGAGTATACCATTCAATTCCTGAAGGGTTTCTTGTGCCTTCAGAGCATCTTCCGTATATTCTCCTAAGATCACATTACGGGTATACTTAGTGTAATCATATGCATAAGTTTCTCTGAACATGCCGACACGAAATCTATCGGTTTCTGCAAATTCATTAACCTTAACATTCAGACAATAGTAATTCGCCTGAGCCCAAGAATCATCGGGATCAATATTCTCAAGGTCGCAGTTAATCTTATATACTATGAATGCATTCGTATGATTCGTTTCAGGATCTTTAACCTTTATCGTTGCAGTCTTTCCTGATACTTCAATTTCTACAACATCATCGATGCCTGCTTGCTTACATAAGCAAGCTATAGCAAATTCCTTTTTCTCATCATCATTCAATCCAACAAATTTGTCATATTCTTCCTTGGTGATCGACGAGCAGTTATTCTCACATGCATCAACTTTTAACTCTTCTTGCGTAAACAGCTTATGCTTATACTCTACTTCTTTCATGATAAGCATCTGATCGCCTTCAAGCTTTATATCGATCACTTGTTCACCCGTAGTCCAATCGTTCCTATAAGGACCGGGCTTATAATATCCGTCTTCCAGGCTAGGGGTCACATTTTTTTCTTCATGTTTATAGATGTTGCCATCACTATCAACATAGTCTGCATCCTTCAGTTCAAGCTTATCGTTACCGTTTTTGTATTCAACAATATCAGGAGTCTTTGCCTCGGCAACATCCATAAGCGCTTTATATTCATCCGTATATACAGAGTTGCCCTGCTCATCCTTCTCTACCTTGCAAATCTTAGCAATCTGCTCGGCAGTAAGCTTCTGACCTCCAAACAATCCTTTGTCTGCCACATAGGTTTCAAGTTCACCACCACTCTGCAGCAAGCCAGCGGCTAGATCATTTGCTCTATTTTCAAGATACGCATAACCATACTGTCCGCCGGTAGATAAAAGTGCCTTAAGATCCTTAATATCCTTATCAGCATCATTCAGAAGCTGGACATATGTACCGGGCTTTCCATTAATACCATTTATGATGTTATTAATCTCAGTTACTGCATTATCGGCTTTTTCCTTATTAGCCTCAGCTTCTCCTGTTGCTATAATAACGTCGTCATATTTAGTCTTGGCTTCTGCGAGCTTATTAGCCTGAGTGGTTAATTGGGTCTGTGTATCTATGCACTTGCGCTCTGCCCTATAGAAATCATTCTGCTTCAGAACATCCTTCGACTTTTCATTTTCATCGTACATTAGGCTTGTGATAGTGTTGATTGCATCGTTTGCAGCCTTAATAGCAGTGTTCATATCTGCTATCTTCTTCTGAACACCAGTTACTGATGTATCTGAAGAATCGCCCATCGAAAGTAAGGCTGCATCTATGGCATCATTGGCTGTCTTCATAGCCTGCTGAACATCAGATCTTGAGCCGTTTGCTTTATTGATAGTATTGTTGATAGTATTTAAACTCGTCTTGTAGTCTGATAATACCTTTGCTGCATCATTCTGTGCCGTTGTAAGTGCAGCCTCGGCTTTAGAAAGGGTTGTCTTGGCATCTTTTTCCTTCTGCTCCAATGTCTTCAGAGCCACATCTGCCGCATTCGCTGCATTCTTAGCACTATCTGCGGCTTTCTGTGCGTTAGTGAAAAGTGTCACCATCTGAGTACGATTATAACGGAGAATATTTGCATCAGCTTCATCAGCCGCTGATTTAGCATTGCCAAGAGACTCTTTAACAGCCGTAAGATTATCACTTGCTATCTGTGCAGCATCACCGGAAAGCCGTGTCACCTCACCAACCGCTTTAACTATATCATCTTCTTTCACTGCATCATTAAGAGCTTTGTTAATCTTATCAAGCTCATCCTTAGTGGCCTTATCAAGCTTATCTAAACCGTCTTTTGCATCATTGGCATCTTTAGTAAGAGTGTCTGCTGCAGAAGAATCAACTTTACCAATTTTTTCTATATCACTCTTTACACCGCTAAGTGCAGTATATGCCTCTCCCTTAGCCTTTTCTGCCTTATCAATCTTGTCATTGGCATCACTTACCTTATTGTCAAGACCGGTCTGATTTACAACCACAACTTTACCTTCAGAATTGACATCGAGTTTTGCACCAATTGCCAATTCCTGAGCCTGCTCTTTTTTCTCAGCATTCTTAACCTGTGCAGTATAATCGGGATCGTGATCTGCTTTTTTTTCTTTGGACAGCTCAGTAACATAGTCATATACCTCACCTGCCGTCGTAGCAAGATCATTAGCGGCCTTAACTGCTGCTTCACCATTTGCAATATCATTGAGCGCACCGGCAGCTTTTGTTCCCACAGTACCTGTACCTGTTACAGGTGTTGCGTTTTCATTTAATGTACCTGTGGTTCCTGCTGCTTTAGCCACAGAATAATTCAAATCAACTATAGCCGACTCTACTGTAGGCTTTTCCTCTGTCTCACCCTGGCT
>JAEEGH010025163.1_pt1 | contig 11958 bp, 10 predicted proteins | sample 9134181 | NCBI WGS metagenome assembly JAEEGH01 (sample SAMN16246544, study PRJNA631951) | gut metagenome | biome: gut microbiome; feature: rumen; material: DP-attached | host: Bos | place: Iran: Karaj | collected 2018-10
GAAGCCGGCCGTGAAATCGGCCACGCGGTTGCGGATATACTGCGACACGGTCGCGGTGTTCAGGCCGTGGATGGCGGCTTTTTCCTTGTCGATGATGACCTTGAGTTCCGGACGGTCCTTGTCGCGGGAGACACGCACGTTACGCGCGCCCGGCACATTGTTTACAATGGCCTGGCGGACTTCCTCCGCATAGAGGTTGGTCTCGTCGAAATCGTAGCCGTAGATCTCCACGTCCACGGTGGAACGGCCGCCGCCGCCCATACCGCCCGAGGCATTGACCTGGTATTCGATGATTTCGGGATAGCGGGCAAGTTCGGTACGGATCACCTCGCCGATCTGCTCGATGCTGCGCGTACGTTCGTATTTCTTGTTGCAGACCACCGTCATCTGGATCTTGTAGTTGGTGGTCGAGGAGAAGAGGGCGCCTACCGAACTCTCGTCGTTCGAACCGGCCGAAGTGGAGATGCGCTGCACTTCCGGAACCAGTTCGCGGATGCGCTCTTCCAGGACGCGGGCGGTCTTGACCGTCTCTTCGATGCGGGTGCCGCGCTGCAGTTCGATGGAGGCGCTCAGACGGCCGTTGTCGCTGCTGGGCATGAACTCCGTACCGATCTTGCCCATAACCATCGGGAGCATCGACACCACGAAGAAGGCGATGGCGATCAGGATGGTGATCAGTTTGTGCGACAGGCACCAGCGCAGCAGGTTGGCGTAGGCCTTGTCGACTTTGTCGAGGAAGGCGACCACGATGCGGTCGTACCAGGTCTTCTTCTCGCGGCCCTCGATCAGCTGGCCGTTCTCGTCGATACGGACTTCCCTGGCCTTGAGGACTTTCGAGCAGAGCATCGGAATGAGTGAGATGGCCACCAGCGTCGAAGTCGAAACCACGATGGTAACGATCCAGCCCAGTTCCTTGAAGAGAATACCCGCCAGGCCGGTGAGCATCGTAAGCGGAATGAACACGGCCGCGATGACGAGCGTCGTCGCGATGACGGAGGTCCACACCTCGTTGGTCGCGTAGATGGCCGCCTCGTGCGGCGAAGAGCCGCGGTCGATGTGCTTGGTGATGTTCTCAAGCACCACGATGGCATCGTCCACCACCATACCGATGGCCACCGTCAGGGCGGACAGCGAGATGATGTTGAGCGAACTGTCGGTGAGCATCAGATAGACGAAAGCCACGATCAGGGCAATCGGGATGGTCAGGCCGATGATCAGGGTGGCGCGCCACTTGCCCAGGAAGAAGAACACGACCAGCACCACGAAGAGCAGGGCGTACAGGATAGATTCCTCCAGGGAACCGATGGCGTTCTCGATCTCTTCGGACGAGTCGTAGATCATCTTGATCTCGACATCCGAAGGGAGTGAACGCTGGATCCGGGCGAGTTCCTTTCGTACGTCCTTACAGACCTGTACGGTATTGGAACCCGACTTCTTGGCCACCATCAGACGGACGGCTTCCTTGCTGTCCACCTTCTCGTCGAGCGAGAGGTCCTTGATGGTATCGCGCACCGACGCCAGGTCGCGGACGAAGACTTTCTGCCCCAGCGGCGTGGTCGAGACCACGATATCGGCGATGTCGGCGCTCTGCTCATATTCGCCGCGCACCTGCATCTGGTATTGCTGGCGGTCCATCTTGACCGTACCGCTCGACAGGTTCAGGTTGTTCACGCTCACGGCGTTGGCCACCTGTTCGAGCGTCAGGTTGTAGGCGTCGAGCTTTGCCTGGTCGATGTCGATATAGACATAGCGGTCGGGCGCACCCGACACTGAAACGGAGCCGATACCGTTGATGCGGTTGAGTTGCGGGACGACCTCGTCGTTGAGAATCTTCTCCAGACCGGGATAGCTTTCCTTTGCCATCACGGAATACTGGATGATCGGCATCAGGCTGGAGTTGAGCTTGAACATCACCGGGCTGGCGCAGCCTTCCGGCAGATTGCTCTTGACCATGTCGATGAACGACCGCACGTCGTTGGACGCTTCGTCCCGGTCGGTCCCCCACTCCAGTTCCAACGAGACGACAGACATATTGTCGCGCGAGGAAGAGGTGAGCTCTTTCAGGCCGTCGACTGAGGTAAGGCTGTTTTCGATGAGCTTGGTCACGTTGGTCTCGATCTCGCTGGCGGAAGCGCCCGGATAGGTGGTCATCACCGTGATGAACGGCGGATCCATCTCCGGGAACTGGTCGATCGGCAGTCGCGACAGCGAGAACACGCCGATGACGATCACCGCCACGAAAATCAGCGCCGTGGTGACGGGCTTTTCAATGGCTGACTTGTAGATACTCATTGGGCGTTGTCTCCTGCTACGTTGAGTTTCGAACCGTCCACCAGTTTGGCCTGGCCCACGACGACGAGCCGGTCGCCCTCGTGAAGTTCATCGCTGATGATTTCAATGTTCTCGTCGAAACGCTGTCCGAGCGTCACGAAGACCCGCTTGGCCACACCGCCGTCGTCCAGGAAGACATAGCGGTCGTTCGAGCCCGTAAGCTTAAGCACGGCCTGGTAGGGCACCACCATGGCGCGGGCCATGCCCAGCGACATTTTGGTCCGGACATACATACCCGGACGGAGTTTCAGCCCGCTGTTGGGGATCTTGAGCCGCGCCTGGAAGGTGTGGGAGGCAGGATCGACCGTCGGATACACGATGTCGATCGTGGCGGGGAAGGTCTCCCCGGGATAGATTTCCGAGGTAAGCGTGACCGCCATGCCTTTCTTCACGTTGGGATAGTAGCTTTCCGGAATGGCGATCAGGGCTTTGAGCGTGTAGATCTGCGTAAGCACGAGGATCGGCTGCCCGCTGTAGAGTTCGCCGTCCTCATAGTTCTTGGCCGAGATCACACCGGCGAAAGGTGCTTTCACGTAGGTATTCTTCTCCAGGAATTCCAGGGTTTCCTTGGTCTGCTCGTAGCTGAGGCGCGTCTGGTCGTAGACCTGCTGGGACACCGCACCGCTCTCGCGGAGCGACTCCATGCGTTCCATCTCCACACCCAGGTTGGTGTAGGTCAGCTTCGTGGTCGTATATTGGTTCTGGTCCATCCGCACCAGGTTCGCACCGGCACCCACGGAAGTGCCGACCTCGACATAGATGTGCTCGATCTTCCCGGTGATGGACGGCGAAACGTTGAGCGTCTGCCAGCCCTGCAGCGTAGTGGAGAACTCGAGTTCACGGGAAATGTCGGACATGGCAAGCGGCGCCGTCTCAACCAGCTGTGCACGCTGCTCCATCACCTGTTGTTGCTGCTTTCCGCCGCAGGCGGCGACGATGAAGGCTGCAGCCAGGACCCATACATATAAGATGCGTTTCATATCGGGATGCTATTTATTCAAAAGTTGTTCAAGGGATACCTGCGCGTTGATGATTTCCAGCAGCGACTGTACATAGTTGCTCTGGGCCGCAATCAGGTTGGTGCCGGAGTTGGTCACGTCGAGACTCGACGCCACACCGTGCTCATATTTCTTGGCGATATTGTCGAAGACGCGGCGGGCCACCGCCACGTTCTGCTTCTGGATTTCGTATTTCTCGACGGCGCTGCGCAGGTTATACAGCAGTTGCCGGTACTGGACATTGAGGGCCAGTTCGGTATCTTCCAACGTGTTGAGCTGCTTTTTGTACGAGAGCCGCGCGTCCTTGATCGCCGCATAGCTCTTGCCGAAGGTGAAGAGCGGAATGTTGACCTGGGCACCGATCATATTGGGCGGCGTCATATTCATCGTCGCCTCGTCGCTGAGGTTGTGCCGCTTGTTGTACTGGTGGTAAACGCTCAAAGTCGGGCCGTTCGACCAGCCGGTCAGAGCAATCTGCTTGCGGGCAAGCTCGGTACTCTCTTTCAGGAGACGGTAGTCGTAGTTGTCGTTGACATCGAAATCCGAAGCCAGCAGGTCGGAGGTCGTACGGAGGTTCAGCAGGTCGTCGATGCCCTGCGTGAGGACGATTTCCACGTCGTCGGCAAGACAGAGCTGGAGCCGCAGCGAGTTATAGACCATCTCCAGCGAGCGCTGCGTGGTCTTGATCGTGCTCTCCATCGTGGAGACCTGTACCTGGAGCTGGTCGGCATCGGTCTGCTCGGCCACGCCCACGTCCACGGATTTCTGGGTGATCGCGTGGAGCTTCCGCATGCTCTCGAGGTTCTCCTCAAGCAGGCGGATCGTCTCTTCCGTCACCAGGGCGGAAAAATACAAAGTCTCCACCTGGTTGGCAATCTCCTTCTCCGACTTCTCGAGCGTGATGTCGGCCATCTTGCGCGAGATGTCGGCAATGCCCAGCGACACGATCTGCGCACCGCTCAGGCCGATGGCCGTCGAAACGTTGAAAGTCATATACGGCGTCATCGAAATCTTCATCGGGCCGAGGTCCATCTTGTAGCCCAAGCTGTTCGAATAGGAAGAACTGGCGCTCACCTGCGGCAGCATCGAGGCGATGGCCTGCCATTTCGTGGCCTGCGCCTTCTGGATATCGATCGACGCATTGGCCAGCGTACGGTTGTGCTCGACCGCATATTGCTGCGCCTCGGCCAAAGACAAAGCCACCCTCGAAGGACCTTCCTGTGCGAAAGCCTGCAAAGACAGCAGAACGGACAGCACGAAAAATCCAATTTTTAGAATATTATCTCTCATTTTCACTTGTTTTTCCTCAAAATCAAGGCGCAAATTTACCACAAAAAATGCGCCGAACCACCATTAATTCGTATCTTTGTATATATTGTGTAAAGAATTTTTTCAATGAAAAGAATCTCCGTTTTCGCACTCGTGGCCGTTGCTGCCATTTGCTGCACTTTCAGCGCATACGCGCAGGACAAAGTCGTCAAAAAGATCATTGAAACAGGCACCACAGACAATCGGGCCATGGTGCATATCGACCACCTGGCCAACCGCATCGGCGGCCGGCCCATCGGCTCCGCTGCGCTCACCGAGGCCGAAGCCTGGGCAAAAGAGCAGTTTGAGTCGTGGGGACTCGAAGTGATGGTCCAGGAAGCCGGAGAGATCAACGTCGGCTTCAACCGCGGCCCCTGGTTCGGCCGTATGCTGGGCGATGAATCGCTGAACCTGCACTTTGCCACGCCCGCCTACACGGCCGGCACGCGCGGCAAACAGACCGGTCACGTGCTCATCGAGCCGAAGTCGCGTCGCGAACTCGAACGGATGAAGGGCGCGCTCAAGGGCGCCTGGGTCCTGCTCGACGCCGAGTCCGACGGTATGGCCATCAACACCACCGCCGCCGCCAACGAGAAACGGGCCGAGGTTATCGCCAAGAACGAGGAAATCGACCGGGAGAACAACGAGATCCGCCGCTGGAACTACGAGCACCGCGACAGCGAGCCCAAGAAACTGAAGGAATACGAGAAAAGTGTCGCGCCTTTCTATCAGGAAATGGTAGAGGCCGGCGTGCTGGGCTTCATCCGCTCCGCGCAGGTTCCGCTCAAGATCATGTACGACCGCGCCGGCTGCTATGACATCACGATGGAAACCTTGCCGACCGTATGCGATATCATGCTCGACGAGGCCCAGTTCAAGGTCGTCAAGCAGAAAGTGCTGCGCAAGGACATCTTCCAGCTCGAATTCGACATCCGCAACCACTTCTACCGCGGCCCGGTGAAATACCATAATATCATCGGCATCCTGCGCGGCAGCAAATATCCGAAGGAATACGTGATGGCCGGCGGCCATCTCGACGCCTATGACGGCGGCACCGGCGCCGTGGACGACGGCAACGGCACCACCGTGACGATGGAAGCCGCCCGTCTGCTGGCCACCTCGGGGGCCAAGCCCAAACGCACCATCCTCTTCTGCCTCTGGACGGGTGAAGAGTACGGCCTGCTCGGTTCGAAATACTTCGTGGAAAACAAGACCGTTCCCCTGGATAAGATCTCCAACTACATCAATCGCGACGGCGGCCCGCTCTGCGCCACGAGCGTGACGGTTCCCGCCGCAATGTACGACGACTATGTGGCCATCTGCAAGCCGCTCGAGAACCTCAACCCCGAGTTCCCCTTCACCGTCAACAAGCGTGAAGGACAGCCGCAGCCGCGTCCCACCCGGGCCGGCGGCAGCGACCACGCCTATTTCGCGATGAACGGCGTGCCGACCATCGGCTTCCGCGAGACCGACCCGAAGGGCTACAATTTCGAATACGGTGAAATCTGGCACACCGAACGCGACATCTTCAACAAACTGATTCCCGAATACCTCGAGCACTCCGCCGTGGTCACGGCCGTCGTCCTCTACGGCATCGCCAACCTCGACCATCTGCTCTCGAGAGAGGGATTGTACAAAGAGTAAGCAGTCTGTCCCATTACAGAAAAAGTCCCCGGGAAGTTTCCCAGGGACTTTTTTCATTTTTAGAGACGGTTTCTAGAACTTGAAGGCCAGACCGGCGTTCGCCCAGGTGCCGAAATTGGAATAGTTGAATTCGGCAGAGAAAGCGACACTCTCGGAGAGGAACAGACGGATGCCGGCAATCGGCCCATAGCAGAATCCCAACTGGGAATGAGCGTCATAAAAACGCACGCCCAGACCCGCGACGACACCGGCGTGTACCTCAAAGATATTCGTTATTCTGAGGCCATACGTTGCACGCGGGGTAATAGCGAGGTCATTATAGACATAATGATATTCACCGCCGTAATTCCAATAACGGAAGCCGGCCTGGGCGCCGACGGTGAAATGACCTTTCCACCAGCTGTCGACGACTACATAATCACCGTAAAGGGTGCCGCCGATACCGGGATAAATACCGGCCTGCGCACCGAGAAGCAGTGTACCATTCCTGAAAGGGTCTTCAATGGCCTTGGCCGTATTCGGTACAACCACCATTACAGCCGCCATAACAAACAAAGTAGCAAACAGTTTTTTCATATCGATCAAATTTTGGTTTTGTATTGTTCGGCAAAGATAACAAATTTCGTGATTCCCGGGTACCGTTCCCGGAGCGATTCCGGCATAAAGGCGAATGAATTACGGAGCACGCGTTCCGGTTCTTCCCATAACGGTTGTTCCGTATTTGTTTTCTGAAAAAGCAGGAAATCGTCCGACACTGTCCAATAGTTTCCAGAGCGAAATCGGGCAATTGTCCACTTCATTGTCCACATCGGTTTTAATTACGGAACGCAATATACTCTAACTTTGCAGCCGTAAAAATATGGACAGTCTATGAAAAAAGCGTTTGTTATCCTTATGGCCGTCACAATGGCCCTCCCCGCCCTTGCCAAAGAAGACTGGAAAGGAAAGGTGGTGGACGGAAAAGGTGAGCCCCTGGCCTATGCCAACGTGGCAATCCTTTCTCAGGCAGATTCGACGGTAGTGTGCGGCGTCGTTACCCAGGAAGACGGAACCTTCAATATAGCGACAAATGAGACCGGTGGCATTATGATGGTGGCCCTTCTTGGCTACAAGACCGTTTATCTCGCACCTACCGACGGCGCGGTAATCACTTTGGCCGATGACGTGGAAATGCTCCAGGGGGCTGTTGCCACCGCCGTGATGCCCAAAACGAAACTCACGGGAGAGGGCCTTCAGACCAATGTCCGCGGCTCCGTGCTGGAAAATGCGGGATCGGCCAACGACGTGCTTGCAAAGACGCCCGGCCTTATCAAAAGCAGCAACGGGCTGGAGGTTATCGGAAAAGGTTCTCCGCTGGTATATATCAACGGGCGCAAGGTTACCGACAGCAGTGAACTCGACCGTCTGCAGAGCAACGAGATCCAGAGCGTCGAAGTGATAACCAATCCCGGCGCACAGTACGACGCGACGGTACGTGCCGTAGTCCGCATCCGGACCGTCAGGCGCCAGGGAGACGGATTCAGCTTCAGCCTGAACGCCTCCGACGCCCAGTCCCTGCGCTGGGCCAAAGGAAACGATTCCTTTGGAGCCGTCAATCTCAATTACCGCACGGGCGGCCTCGATGTATTTGGCGGAGTCAACTATTCCAGGAACACGTCCCGCCAGGAAAGCGACCTCCAGAAGCGGACATTCGGCCGCACTCAGGCCGGAGAAGACTGGCTCTTCGAAAACAAAGGCACGCTCCTCAACGAATATTCCGGCAGTTCCGTCTATGGCAACGCAGGCGTGAACTATCAGATGGCCGACAACCATTTCCTCGGCGGCAAAATCGAATGGGGACGGCACCTCACGTATGACGTCCATACGGAGGTCAACGACAATGTGTATGAAAACGGCACACTCACAGACAGGCTCAGGACCATCTCCGACGACTCCATGGGAGAACAGACACCCTATAACCTCGGCGCGAACCTCTATTACAACGGCGTCGTTGCGGAAAAACTGGGCATCGATGTAAACCTGGACTATTACGGGGCCGATGACAGTTCGAAATCGGTCTCGGAAGAACAGAGCGAAATGACGCACGACGCCGCAATCCGCAGCGGAAGCTACAATGCCGGGCGCCTGTACGCCGCCAAGGCGGTCCTTTCCTATCCCGTCTGGAAAGGACAGCTCCAGGCCGGAACGGAAGAGGCCTTCTCCCGCCGCACGGACAATTATACGGTAGAGGGCATTGCCATTCCGGCTTCGGAGGCGTCAATCAAGGAAGACAACATCGCCGGATTTGCATCTTACGGCTGCTACATACCCCGCGTCGGCCAGATCAGCGCCGGGATGCGCTATGAATATGTGCATTATGTCTATGAAGATGCCGTAACGCCCGCCAACAATCTTTCCCGCGACTATGGCAACTGGTTCCCGGATGTTTCCTTTGCGGGGGTGATCGGCCAGAATACGCAGAACCCCGTTCAGGTTATGCTGAATTACAGCACAAAAACCCGCAGACCCAATTATGCGAATATGTCCGGCGCCATACGCTATAACAGCCGATACATCTGGCAGAGCGGCAACGCCCAGTTGCAGCCGGAACTGTCCCGGAATATCGGCCTTACCGCCGTGTGGAAGTTCATCACCGCAATGGTCAGCTATTCCCGCACGGACAATGCGATCGTGACCTGGTCCGCTCCCTACGGTGCCGACGGCGTGGTGCTCGTGAAGCCCCGAAATCTGGAGACACCCTATCGTATGATGGCCGCCTTTGTGAACCTGACCCCCACCGTAGGCCCCTGGAATTTAAATTACACGGTCGGCATCCAGCCGCAGTGGCTCACGATCAACGCCCCGGATCCCCGGGAAGAATCCGGCATACGCGTAACTACGTTCAACGGCAAGCCGGTTTTCTTCGCGCAGCTTTTCAACACCTTAAAGGTAGATGGAGGCTGGCAGTTTGAACTGGGAGGAGTACTTATGAGCCCGGGCTACACACAGAACCTCTATATGAGCAACTGGTACTTCAATCTCACGGCCGCCGTGCAGAAGAAATTACTCCGTGACGGCTCGCTCGTCCTGCGCCTGGAAGGGGAAGACCTCACCCGCACGGCACATCTCAACGCCGATTCCGACTTCGGAAGCCATACCATCATGCAGACGAACCTGATGGACACGCAGAAGGTCAAACTCTCCATCCGCTACAACTTCAACTCCGCGCAAAGCAAATACCGCGGCACCGGCGCCGGCTCCGACAGCAGGTCCAGAATGTAGGGCCGGATTTTGGCCGGAAGAGCTTTACCATCCATCCGAATGTGCCCGGAAATGGTTATCTTTGACCGTTCAATAAACCGCCATAATATGAAAGGATGGAAATGCTTCTGCGGGCTCATTCTCGCCGCAAGTCTCTTCGCTTCGTGCGAGACAGAGAGCACTCTGACTACGTACCTTTTCTACTTCAACGAAGAAGATTATACCCAGCCCCGAGACATTGAGGATCCGGAAATCCGCGCGTTTTACCTGGATCTCCGGGAGGGTTTCGCGAAGCTTCAGGCCAATGATACGTGGCAGATTGTCGTGTTCGGCCACAATTTCGGCCCGGAGGACGAGAAAGCCGTGACCCGGTTCCAAAATACCTTGGCGGCAATCAAGGAATGCGAAGCCAAGTACAGGAAGGAAATCGGGGAACTTGGGGTACACGAGGGATCGTCCTTTCACGTAAAGTATGTTTACCGGTTGTCCCGGGATGTCCCGGCAGACCATCATTCGACAGGATACGCTCCCGCAATCCTGAAAGAGTACTCATTTGAACTGCGGTATGATTAAGAACTTTCGGCGCCGGAAACAAAAACAGTCCTGTTATCTATTATCTGTTTTCGTCCACAAAAAAGCCCCGTTTTCTGGACGAGTTGCCTAATTATAGGGGTTCATCCATGTTTAGGCCCTTATTTATGGATGACTCGCTTCCATAGTGGGACCGAAAGTGTCTAAATCTCGGGAACAAAAAAAAACGGACCCTGTAGAGTATTTGTAAACGAGATTGACCCGTCCTGATTTTTGTTTACAGTTTTTTAGTCTGTTCTCTTTTTCACGGTTTCAATAAGTTGCAGTTGTCCTGCATCCGCTTGTCAGTTTTGCAATGATCGTGGCCACCTCTTCAGGCTTATTCGACTTGTAGTAGTTTTTCCATACTCGTATCTGTGCGCCTGTTTCAAGATACGCTTGTGCAGGCGTTTGGTAGTTCAGGCTCAGATGAGGCCGCTTGTTGTTGTACAGGTTTATTACCTGTGCCACCCTGACATACGCGTCTTGGAGGCCCTTGAAGAATACCTCAAACGAAACGCAAAGTTTCATAAATGGTAATCACGACTGTTTCCTTTTTTGAAACAGTCGTCCAGAAGTGCGTAGAAGACCGTTTTTGGTACAAAACTACGGCTAATTTAAGAAATAGCCGTAGTTTTGTCGCAAGAGTAATCCTCCTCGAATTTATTATAAATCCTGTCACTGATGCAGAAAAGTGACAAGAATTATATACTTTATCGGATGTAAATGCATTCTTGTCTCCATTTTTTACCTTCGTTGTGATGTAGCTATTTGAGAGACTATTCTGGCATAATCTCATGAGAAAGCGAAAATCGGCGGTTATCAACCGCCGAATTCAGTGTACCTCCTTGAACTCCATGATATCCAGCATCGAGAATAGGATGCTGTCTATCTCGGAATTCCAGCTCTGGTGGAAGTGACCGTAATACCAATGGGACACTGGATGTCCGGCTGATTTGAGATGGGAGAGAATCTGGTCCATAGTCTCTCGCTCTTTAGCGCAGTCCGCAGGAATATCCGGGTCCAATTCTGCCCATTCGGTTAAGCCATCCTTCAAGATTAGTTCGCAAAAGGATGGTGCCGTGTGAGTGATGACCGTGTCGATCTTGAGTTCGTGACTGATGCTATCTAGCTTTTCCTTGTCATAGACGGGCACTTCATCGGCCCAGTATGATGCGACACCGGAGCGCAGATGCCGGGAATCATGCTTCTTCCGGTAATCCCGGTCTATGCTGACGGCACCACCGACGCATAGGATATTGTGTCCGCAAGCTTGGATGATACTGTAATCTGGAATGCAGCGGAATCGCTCGTGATGAATGCGTTCCTCCTGAAAAAACACGGGATCATCATGGTTCCCCCGGATCATCACAACCCAATTGTTCGCCTTGCTCAACCTTGAGGAATTGCGATTGTACACATTGTCATAGTATCCCGGCTTATCGAACCCAAAACCGCAGTCCCCAGCAATAATAAGCACGGTATCCGTCATTTGATACTGATAGCACAACTTATATATCACGGCGTTGAAATCGCCGTGAATATCGCCGCAAACAACTATGCTTTTGGCTTCTGGAAAGGAGTATGTGCTAAAAGATCCCATTGTGTCAGTGGTTAAGATTCTTCCAATACGGAAGGAGTTTTTCCTGAAGATATGTAACTACTTCAGAAAACTGAAGGTCTGACTTACTCGTGATCTTTTTGATAAATGCGCGCCACCTTGTATCCATCTGTGGATTGGTCCCGAAGTCGTCCCTGAAGAACATTGTGTCTGGGTCATAGGGCGTGTGCCTGTTTTCAAAAGTTCTTGCAATGGCTTCCTGCAATACATCGGAATCCAAATTCCGAGTATTCAGTATCTGATACA
>JAEEGH010025167.1_pt1 | contig 11957 bp, 11 predicted proteins | sample 9134181 | NCBI WGS metagenome assembly JAEEGH01 (sample SAMN16246544, study PRJNA631951) | gut metagenome | biome: gut microbiome; feature: rumen; material: DP-attached | host: Bos | place: Iran: Karaj | collected 2018-10
TTCCGTTATATCTCACAAGAAGTGAAGTGAGAAAACGGTTTGGAAGGGGCATCATTCCGCCGGTTCCAAGTAAACAAACATCTATCATAAATTATTTCCTTTTCCAATAAATAACGGCATCCTCTTTGGGATCCTCATAAAATCCGGGTCTTTTGCCCTCAGATACAAATCCAAGACGCTCGTAAAGACCTATGGCAGGGGCATTGCCTGCTCTCACTTCAAGAGTGTAGTCACCTATACCAAGTCCGCGACCTCTTTCAAGGAGCTGCCTCATCATCTTGTAGGCAACGCCCTCTCTTCTGGTGTCAGGTGATACTGACACATTGGTTATCTCGCCCTCTCCTGATATATTCTGAACTCCGCAAAGACCCACGATCCTTCCGGCCTTTTCAGCCACAAGATAGATAGTATCGTCACGGGTCATGGCATCAAGAAGCTGCTTTTTAGTCCAGGCTTCTCTGCCAAGGTTCATCTCTTCAAGCTTATAGGCATCATCCACATCTTCAGGAGTCATCTCTCTCACCCTGATGATTCCGGGAGCCTTAGGAGTGTTGTCCTTTTTAGGTGCTGCGCCGCCGTTTTCCTTGGCTTCGCGCTCAGCCTGGGACAGCCTTAAATAGTCAGGTGCAAACTCATCTGCCGTAGTAAATCTGTTCTCAGCAGCATAGACATTTGCAAGGGCACAAAGAGCTGCCGCATTCTGCCTGCTCTGATGAAATGGAGCGATGGAATAAGGAACAGTCAAAAGTCCTTCAAGCTTATCCCTGTAAACAGGAACTCCATCTCCCAAAAGAACTACAGGTTTTCCAATTTTGTTGATCTCTTCAGCAATGTTTTCCACAGAGGTTGCAAACTGCTCGTGGATTACCTGCATATCAAAGGTCTGCTCGCGGACCTTCCCCTCCTGCCTGTTTGGCACGAAGGTGTAAAGACCTGTATATACCTGATTTCTTTTGGCATCCATCATAGGACAGATGATCTTCTCCACACCATAGAGATTATAGGCAATGCCATCAACAGTTGGGATGGCTATAATAGGCTTGTTAAGAGCAAGGGCAAGTCCCTTGGCTGTTGCACTTCCTATCCTTAGCCCGGTAAAAGAGCCGGGTCCCTTAGCCACAGCTATGGCATCGATCGTCGAAAGGTCAAGATGAACCTTTTTGCAGATGTCATCAAGCATAGGCATAAGTATCTCTGAGTGTGTAGTTTTGTACTGAATAAGGAACTGTGAAAGAAGCATATCGCCGTCTGAAACAGCTACAGCTCCCACAAGTCCTGATGTATCAATTGCTAATATCTTCATTTATATCTCCGGATCATTTCTTTGTCATTGTAATAAGACGATAATCAAAGCCTTTTTCAAGGTTCTTTTCTATGACAATCTCTGTGTAGTGCTCAGGAAGAATCTCCTCGATCAGATTGGCCCACTCAACGAAGCAGATTCCATCGCCGTAGAAATAATCCTCATAGCCGATCTCATCCATCTCGCTCACATCGCCAATTCTGTAAACATCGAAATGGTAAAAAGGAATCCTCCCCTCATCGTAAACCTGAAGGATCGTGAAAGTAGGGCTGCTGACAGGTCCCTTTATTCCAAGTCCCGCTGCAACTCCCTGAGTGAGCACAGTCTTGCCAACGCCAAGGTCACCGATAAGCGTATAGACCATGCCTGGTGTTGCATTCTCACCGATTCTTTTTCCTATTTCGAAGGTTTCTTTTGCACTATTTGTTTCAAGTCTGGTAACTATATCCATATAAAACCTCACAAATATCACATTCTAAATTATAGTATAGCATATTAGACAAGGCGCAAAAAGAGTCGCACTTTTACATGCGACTCTTAAAACCCTCATATTAAACTGCAGCCACCATCACGCGTCAGCTTCAGCCGTTTTCTTTTTAGCAACGAGCATAGGCTCTGCCTTTAAAATAGGACTTATCTGCTTGTAGATAAGGAATGTCACTGCACTGTGAACGATGCCCTTGATAAGGTTGAATGGTGCCACGCAGAACAGACAGAATGTAAAGAGATTATCAACAAATGGATAAATCTCAGTTCCTGCTTTTAAGATGTTCTCCACACCGCCAAACATAAGGGCGTAAGCAGGAATCATAAAGAATGCGTTCAGTGCTGCACCGATAAATGCGATGCAAAGTGTTGCGAGAATGCATCCGATAAGAGCAGTTTTCCTTGTTCTCTTAAATCTGTAAACGATTGAAGCAACCATTACAAAAGAAGCTCCGATCACGAAGTTAGCTATCTCTCCTACGAAAGCAGAAGTTGTTCCCTGAATGAGAACGTTAAGTGTAACCTTGATAAACTCCACCATAACTCCTGCAAATGGACCGGCAGCAAATCCGACTATAAGAGCCGGTATGTCGCTGAAGTCAAACTTGTAAAAGCTTGGTGCGATTGGAAGTGGAAACTCTATAAGCATCAGCACAAAAGATATTGCTGAGAAAACACCGATGATCGCCATCTTTCTGGGTGTTAAGATTCCCTCCGTTTTTCTTCCTTCCTTCAGATCCTTCTTTGCTGCAATCTTTTCAGCTAGATATGCCAGTGCAAAAGCCAGTACTATAAGAAGCACAAGGCCTATGAATCTGCCTGAATTCCCCGCAATGATCTGAAGTAAACTTTGTTCCTGTTTCATTTTTTCCTCCTTTGGTTCGGGGGAGGAGTCCTACACACGACCTATAAGTTTGGTAAAAGAACTTTCGAAAAATAAAAAATCCCAAGTAAATATACTTGGGGTACGCAAACTAAAAATCGTGCATTCTTCTCTCATCCAGACTTTACTGTCGGTTTTGGAATCTCACCAAATCAGCCACCTATCAATAGATAAGCAGGTCGCGGACTATACCGCCGGTTGGGAATTACACCCTACCCCGAAGAACTATATTTTTTCTAAATCAAATACTATAATGGTTATAGACATATGTCAAGAGTGTTTGACAATTTAATTTTGCAAAATTATAATTTGACTGTACAAATTACCACTAAGAATTATATGAACAAACGCATCCAGAGTCCATGAGGTAGCTATGAAAACAGTAGACAGAAAGAGCCTTAAGCCCGGAATGGTGCTGGCAAAAGATGTCCATGTAAATACACAAAATGTTGTTCTTCTGAATAAAGGCGATGTCATCACAAGAAAAGATCTTGCAAAGCTTGCTTTTTATTCTATAGACAAAGTCTGTATTGAAGATAAGATCATAAAGCAGCCTCAATCAGGTACAGATGACGATTTCGACACTCTCCCTACCCGTTCAGAAAAGATAAAGGCCTCACCTGAATTTCAGGAATTTAAAAAAGATTTCGAAAAGTGCGCAGACACTTTTGCAAATACAATAAATGACGTTATTCTCAAAAACAAAGAATTTAAGGTTGGGGAGCTTATGACCCCGATCTACAAGCTCCTTAAGAACAATCCAAATACCAACACAGTCTTTGATATGCTCCACAACTTAAGAGAATATGACGATGCAACTTACACCCACTGCATCAATGTTGCTCTCATCTCCAACATCCTCGCCAAATGGCTGAAGATGGATGATACCGAGATAGAAACCGCAACCCAGTCAGGTCTTTTTCATGACATCGGTAAAATAATGATTCCTGAAAAGATCATTAAAAAGCCAGGAAAGCTCACGGATAAAGAATACGAGGAAATAAAAAAGCATCCACAGATTGGGTATGACGTTCTAAAAGACAAGCCAATCGGCAATCACATAAAAAATGCTGCGCTTATGCACCATGAAAGATGCGATGGCACAGGTTATCCACAGGGGCTAAAGGCTCCACAGATCGACCGCTATGCAAAACTTGTATCCATAGCAGATGTATACGATGCCATGACCAGTGCCAGATACTACCGCGAACCCCTTTGCCCATTCACTGCAATTGAGCTTTTTGAGGAAAACGGCTTCACAAAATATGATTCTGAAATGATAATGACTTTCTTAAAGCACATTGTGGATACCTATATATCAAGCACCGTTAAGCTAAGTACCGGAGAAATAGGCGAGATCATCTTTGTAAATCAGGACAGTTTGTCAAAGCCAACTGTAAGAATAGGTGATGATTATATCGACCTTAGCAAGCGCCAGGGAGTCACCATTGAGAAAATCCTGTAAAAACCATATTTTAAGAATTACAATTTTACTTAATGCACGAAAAAAGGAAAGCCTCAAACAGCTTTCCTTTTATATTAAGCATTTTTCAATTTAAATTTCTGCATATCGTAGTCCGAATCAACCTTTTCGATATGTGCTCCCAGCTCGCGAAGCTTTTTATCGAAGTCCTCGTAGCCTCTTTCGATATACATGATATCCTCTACGGATGAGAATCCTTCGGCTGTGAGAGCTGCGATAACAAGAGCTGCTCCTGCTCTAAGGTCCGGTGCAGAAACTGTAGCTCCGGTGTACTTATCCACACCTTCGATAATAGCAGTACTTCCCTCAACCTTAATGCAGGCTCCCATTCTGGTGAGCTCATCAACATACTTAAATCTGTTCTCGAAAATACTCTCTGTTACAATACTGATACCACTGGCAAGTCCAAGGGCAACCGTGATCTGTGGCTGCATGTCTGTTGGAAATCCAGGATAAGGAAGTGTCTTAACATGAGTGTTGGTAAGACGCTTTGTAGCTACAACTCTGACTGCGTCATCTGACTCATGGATCTGACATCCCATCTCTATAAGTTTCGCACTGATTGATTCCAAGTGTTTAGGAATAACATTTTTTATTGTGATATCACCCTTTGTAGCTGCCGCTGCCATCATGAAGGTTCCGGCCTCTATCTGATCAGGAATGATAGTGTACTCAGTACCATGAAGCTTCTCAACACCCTTGATCCTGATAACATCAGTTCCGGCGCCCTTGATATTGGCACCCATGCTGTTAAGGAAGTTTGCAAAGTCTACTACGTGTGGCTCTTTGGCTGCATTCTCGATGATAGTCTTGCCCTCAGCCATTGCTGCTGCCATCATGATATTGATAGTAGCGCCAACACTTACAACATCCAGGTAAATGTGACTGCCGATCAGCTTGTCTGCGTGAGCATCAATGATGCCATGCTCAATGCTTACCTGTGCCCCAAGAGCTGTGAAACCCTTGATATGCTGGTCGATAGGTCTAAGACCGATGTTACAGCCGCTTGGAAGTACAACTCCTGCCTTTTTATACTTTCCAAGAAAAGCACCAAGAAGATAGTAAGATGCACGGATCTTTTTAATGTAGTCCTCTATAGTAAATGTGTGGATCTGTGAAGCATTAATTTTTACTGAATGTCTGCCGGTTCTCTCTACAAAAGCTCCGGTAGAGCTTATGGCCTGAAGCATCGCATTGGTATCTGACTCGTCAGGCATATTGTCTATATAGACAGTTTCGTCCGTCATTGTAGCTGCAGCCAAAATAGCCAGCGCAGCGTTTTTAGCGCCACCTATTTCAACTTCACCTACAAGAGGAACTCCACCTTTTATTACATATTTTTCCATAGGAATCCCATCCCATATAACCTAATTTTTAAAAAAATAACTCATTTGCCAAATTATATTAATAGCACAATATGATATATGTGTCAAAAATGGCTTAATTCAAATAGTTCAAAGGATTGACCTGAGTTCCGCCAACCAAAATCTCGAAATGCAGATGTGGTCCCGTGGAAACACCTGTGTTACCTGAAAGAGCAATCTTTTGTCCCTGAGTTACAGACTGGCCCACAGAAACAAGAACTTTTGAGAGGTGACCATATCGTGTCTCTCTACCGTCAGGGTGTCTGATATATACACAATATCCATATCCACTTCCCCAACCGGCTCTTGTAACTACACCTGAAGAAGATGCAACAACAGCAGTTCCGACAGGAGTCGCCCAGTCAACGCCCTTATGGTAAGAGCTTGCTCCCTTGGTAGGTGCATTTCTCTTTCCAAATCCAGATGTCAGACGACCACCGGATATAGGCTTAATGTATGTAGGAGGAACAATCGTACCTTTTTCAACAATCTTAGGAACAGCCTGATATGTTACTTCTTCCTTCTGAATCTCGCTTGATACCTCGCTGGCATCATTATATGTCACAAGGGCTACAACCTTTCTGTGTCCTGCAGAAGGCTCCTGAAGGACCTTACTCTGTGTCGTATACCAGGAATCGTTGTAGACATACTGAACTTCTGCCTCATAGTCCTCTTCGTAGTACTCCTGAACTGTGTAAACAACTGAAAGCTCAGGTTCAGGAACTGTTACTATAAGTTCATCACCGGTTCGGATCGTGGTGTTCTCACTCTCCAAAAATCCGTTCATGGCAACGATATCCGCTACAGTAAGATCATATTTTAAAGCTATGGAGCCAAGAACATCACCTTCCTGTACTTCATATATCTGATTGGTCTCTTTGTCCTTGGTTACTTCATCAATAGCATCTGAGAGAGATGTGATCTCATCATCAGGAAGATAACTTTCAACAATCTCAACCTTATCAGCAAAATCTATGGACATAAGTCCCAGCTCATAATCTGAAAAGTCCTTGTCATAAGAAAGAGGCGTAGCATCCTTAACTGCCTCAGTGAGCATCTGAGAAAAACCGGACTCAGGCATGCTTGTCTGGGCATCTTCCTCTTCTTTTTTTACCTCTTCCTTGCTAAGAACAACAGGAGTCAGAACGTTCACTTCTCTTGTCGGGTCAAGGGCCAGTGTGACATCATACTTGTCCTCGGTATCATAGGTAGAAAGAGCTGTCTCAAGAAGCGCCATTACATCATCGATAGAAGCCAGATTCACAGAGAACTCATTTATCTTAATGGAGTAAGCCCTGTTAAGGGTACTCTTCCTGCTGCCTGAAAGAACCTCTACCATGGAGTTTGTAACTTCCGCTATAGAATTGACAGCCCCAAAGATCTTGTCACTTCCGTCAATTGTCATATCTGCGCCGGCAAGAGTAAGCTCATCGTCGCTGCTTGAAATCTCTTTTCTCGCTGTTCGGTATGCTTCATAAGCATCATTCCTGGAAGCAACCGTTCCAACGAACTGTCCGTTTAAAGTTATAGTAAAAAGGTTGTTGCCGCCCTTCTGGAACTTTACAAATGTAGGCATAAATAAGATCCAGAAAGCAATTACCACCAAAGTGGAGTGCAAAAACCATATTTTAATCCTGTTTCTAAAAATTGTGTTTCTTAAATTCATGTTGTAAATCTTTCCAAAGCGTATTAAATAATGCCAAAAATTCTAAGAATATTGATAACAAGATCTGCTCCTGCCACAAGGAGTGTAACTATAAGAAGTGGAAGAAGGGCTGTATTCTTGGTCTCAATTGCAAAATGAACTTCTTCGAATTTCTTTTGGATCTCTTTATATTCTTCCTGGTGCTTCTCTTCCTGTTTGTTCAATATTGCCTGAATATTGCGGTAGGTCTGAACACCAACGTCATGGGTTTTTGTGCTATTTTCATCAAACTTCTTGTTGAAGTTCTCCTCCATTTTCTTTGAAACAGCTTCAACAGATTCACTGATAGCTGACTCAACTTCAGCCTGTGTGTTAGCTTTGATCATGTCCTGTGCGCTCATTTCTCTAGTGAGCTTATCCATAATGTTATCCAAAATATTCCCTCCCAACGTGATCTACTATCCCTCTGTTCTGCATACAATATAGATTATCATTTGTTGTGCAAATTAGACAAGACAATATTTCAAAAAATAGTTTTGTTGTTCACTTTTACTATTTGTTTACCGTTTGTTCATAATTTGTTAATAATTGAATTGTATATTAATACCATAGCCGATGGAAATACGGCAACCTAATTTAGAAAGATAGATTTTTTCATAATAGGCCAGGTGCGGGAAACCGTGTCTGGCCACTCCTCATTAATGAGGCGATTATGGTAATGGCAAATATACCATTACCCACGCCTTAATCCTCTTGTTTCTCACCAACTGCCTGAATTTCTTCATTAAGTGAAAGCATGCGTGCATCAAGGTCTGCCACCATTTGTGCACATTGTGTAAGCTCAGAATTGATATGACTGGGAGCCTTACCCTCGAACTTGTACTGGATCTTGTGTTCAAGAGAAGCCCAGAAATCCATGGCTACTGTTCTTATCTGTATCTCAACCTTAACATTAACAATCCTGTCTGAAAGATAAACAGGGAGAGACACTATCATGTGATAGCTCCTGTAGCCGCTGTTTTTGGGATTCATAATATAGTCCTTGACTGTAAGGACCTGAATATCTTTCTGGTTGCTGATCATCTCAGCAATTCTGTATATATCTGAGGTAAAAGAGCATATGATACGGATTCCTGCTATATCATTAACATAGCGGACCATGTTTCCTATTGTGGACTCATATCCGTTTCTCTTAAGCTTTTTTACAATGCTCTCAGGCACCTTGACTCTTGCCTTAACGTGCTCAATGGGGTTATATCTGTGAACCTCCTGAAACTCCTCGTTAAGGATCTCGATCTTGGTTGTTATCTGCTTAAGTGCTGCATTGTAAAGGAGGTTAACTTCCTCCCAGGTGTTAATATCATCGGAAATCTTTATGTTGCTCTCAGCGAGATCTAATTCCATATCAGCTCCTTGTTTTCCAGTACTCTTTGTTCAAACTGCAAGCCTTCACAACGCCCATAGGAAGCTTTTTATAATTTCTTCCAAGCTTATATCCCATCCATCTGAATCCGCACATAACAATATATCCCGGGATAAGATGGGCTTTTCCTATATGTCTGAAATGATCAATGGTCTGTCTCACCATCTTTTTGCCCTCAGTCTCAGACTTGATCCTGCCAAAGATCTCCGGATGATCAGTCTGTGAAACCCCAAGGTCAAAATTCCTGTGGAACTGCTGCATACAGGTGTAATTGTGTGAGTGGATGACTCCTGCCTCAGGAACATACATGATAGCATAGCCGCGCTGGCAGGCATTACCCGCAAATACCATATCCTCGTTAAAAATAGTTCTGTGAGTAAATCCACCAATTACATTATATACGTCACGCCTGTACATGGCACATACATTTGAACAAAAATAAGTTTTTATTCCAAGCTTATCCACATCTTCCTGTGTTTTTCTCATAGGCTCGTTGGGATAATTGAACTTTCTGGAATATCTCTCCGCCAGATTGCAGTCAGACTTTGGATATTGTCTTGCATAGGCTGCTGCAACATCTCTGTCAAGGGCCTTTGCCAGGTTACTTATAAGCATCTTATCCCTTGGGAACGCATCCTGAGTCATCATTAAAAAGAAATCCGAATCAGATAAGGCTACTCCCTGATTTCTGGTTTCGCCGTGGTCAAATTCAGCCTTTGTCACATGCTTTACTATTATGTTGTCATACTTCTCTAAAGGATTCTCTTTTGTCTCCTCAAGAAGCTTATTCCAGTATTTTTCCTCGGTGTTCATGATGATGATGTGGCTTGGTCTAAGGGACTGCTTTTCCAGATCATCGATCAGTGTCAGTAAGGAATAATCCGGTTTGTAGGTAGGAATAATTACGTCTACTGTATTCATCTGTTTTTCCTTTTATATACAACTTATGCTGAGCGCATGTTTAGCGTAGCCTTTTCACCCGGTAGGAATATCCTATCACATGAAAAGAGGTATGTGCGCTTTGTTCGAGCACAATACGCACATACCATCTCTACAGTCTAAAATGCCCTCAGCATTAAATCATCAATTCAAATATGGATCTGTATCAGATTTGATCTTGTCACTGTATTTCTGTACATCTGAAGAAATTGTGTAATCTGAATCATTGAACAGGAACTGGTGGAGCCACTTAACGTTGCTAGCAAGATCTACTGCGATTACGCAGCTTCCCTTCTTACCGATAGTACCTGTTGCTCTCATGCTCTCTTCAGGGAATCCGCCATTATCAACTACGTTGTAATTAGCTACATTCTTAAGGAGCTCAAGGATCTCTGACAGATCAAGTGAAGTATATGTCTCATCAAATGCCTTGTTGGCAATTGTCTCAAGATCTGAATAGCTCTTGCCCTTTGCCTTTTCAAGACAAGCCATAAGGACTGTTCTCTGTCTCTCAGCACGCTTGAAGTCATCACCTGCTGTGTATCTGATACGGCAGTAAGCTGTTGCCTGAAGACCGTTAAGTGTCTGAAGGCCTGTGCTTGTTACAGGTACATACTCAAGTCCAAGCTCTGTAGCCATTGTTGCCTGATAATTGTTAAGGTGAGAAATCTCAGCCTCTGTAACATCAATCTCAACACCACCAAGAGCGTTAACTACATCTGTAAGTCCCTTGAATCCGATAGTAATGAAGTCCTCAATATCCATATCAAGGTTCATGTTAAGCATTGAGATAGCCTGCTCAGGACCACCCTCAGCGTAAGCTGCGTTACACTTAGTGTACTCATCGTTACTAAGGTTAAGGTATGTATCACGGTAAACTGAGCAAAGCTTAACCTCACCATTTTCATTGTTGATAGATGCAATAATGATAGTATCTGTTCTGGTGTTTTTCTTGATAGCGCCCTGGTTTTTAGCTTCATCACGGGTATCAACACCAAAGAGTGCGATATTGGTATAGCCCTTCATCTGCTCGTTCTCAGCAGCTGCCTCACTGATACTCTTGGAAATAACTTCCTCGTTCATGTTAACCTTACCAACCTTGGTAACATCAACCTTGAAGAATACGTGGTAAGCAACAAGAACAAGAATACATGCTACTAAAACTTCTGCAACAAGAATGAAGATTGCCTTCTTGTTATTTTTCTTTTTACCTGATCCGCCATGTGAAGAGCCTCTTCTGGATGAGTGGCTTCTGGTAGCACTTGAGTGGCTCTTGGAGCCGCTCTTGGAAGAAGAATGGCTCTTGGAACCATTTGAACTTCTCCTTGCGGGTCTCTCATCATAGTCATCGTAATCATCATAATCGTCGTAATCATCACGATATCTATTATCACGAGTAGACTTTCTCACTTCTCCGTTATTTTTGTGAGAAGAACGTCTCTCGTCTCTGTCATAGTATTCATCATCACGCCTTGACATTGTCTATCTCCTTTATCCCAACAAAATAATAATTTACATAAATAAAAACCACATTATACTATGCCACAAATAAATAAAATATACAAGCGCAGGATAAATTATTCTATCCTGCGCCTGTTTCTCACTATTTAGTATGCGTTTTTATTTACAAAGCCATATCGGATGGTTCCAAGCATTATCTTAAAATCAAAAGCCATGGTCCAATTCTCGATATAGTAGATATCATAATCAATTCTTTTTCTGATGGATGTATCACCGCGGTATCCGTTAATCTGTGCCCAGCCTGTGAGTCCCGGTCTAACCTGGTGTTTTACCATGTACCTTGGGATCTGCTCTTTAAACTTCTCAACAAACTGCGGTCTCTCGGGACGAGGTCCAACCAGGGACATCTGCCCGATAAAGATATTAAAGAACTGTGGCATCTCGGAAGTTTGACACCCAAAATCGCTGAACCCCAGTAATGGGTTATTTTTTTGCACAAATTTCAAAATCTTGTATACCGTAATGCCGTATTGTGGTATAATAGAACTAGATATTGGGGAGGGTCTTACGGTGAGATTAAACAAAGTTAAATCTAAAAACGCTGTTTCTTATTACATCATCAGATCGGTCAGGAGGGATGGCAAGAATTCATCAGAAATAGTCAAAAAGCTTGGTACAGAAAAATCAATCCGGGAAACATACGGTGTGGATGATGTTGATGCGTGGGCTAAGGAACAGCTCCGTATAATGAATGAAGAAGAGGCTGCTTCTGACCACAAAGTGCTGATACCACTATCCACAGACAAGGTCGTTGATGCAGATGTACGCCTTGCCTTTAATGCCGGCTACCTTTTCCTGCAGCAGATCTATTATCAGCTGGGCCTGCCATCTATTTGTAAAAAGATAAAGAAAGACAGTTCCTTTGAGTATGATCTTGATAACATACTCTCAAGACTCATCTACGGAAGGA
>JAEEGH010025169.1_pt1 | contig 11956 bp, 8 predicted proteins | sample 9134181 | NCBI WGS metagenome assembly JAEEGH01 (sample SAMN16246544, study PRJNA631951) | gut metagenome | biome: gut microbiome; feature: rumen; material: DP-attached | host: Bos | place: Iran: Karaj | collected 2018-10
CCCGTCGTCCGGTTCAAAGTGTTCACAGCAATAGTTTTCCTTTACGACCAAAAGACCGTTCTCATCATATATTTTCTTTTCCATGAAAATGCCCCCTTGGCTTCATAAATGAAATTCCTTTTTTTCACTTTAAGCATATCATGAAAATAAATTTCAAATCATAAACTTGTCGAGAATTGTACTTTTTTTGTCGCCAAATGATATTTTAGCACAAAAAAGATCACCCGATGGGTGATCCTTTTCTAAAAATTGTATTAATTGAGAGATCTTTTTTATTCAAAAGAACTATATCCGCCAGCTTACCCGGCTCTAAGCTTCCGTATTTATCATAGATCCCGATGCGCTTTGCAGGATTGACGGTAGCTGCTGCCACGGCCACTTCCAAAGGAAGTCCCATATCCAGCACCACAGTCTTTAGGCAATCCATAAGATCTGTTCCCGATCCTGCGATGGCTCCTCCGTCCTTAAGCCTTACTTCTCTGCCCTTCTTTATGGCAGGAAGTCCGCCAAGGTCATACTCACCATCAGGCATTCCTGTAGATCTCATGCTGTCACTTATAAGGATCATTCTCTCCGGTCCCATCATCTCAAAGGTTGCCCTCACTGCTGCCGGATGAATATGAATGCCGTCGCAGATAAGCTCTGCCGTAACATGCTTTGAATCAAACACCGCTCCCACAACTCCGGGCTCTCTGTGACTCATTCCCGTCATGGCGTTGTAGAGATGAACCGCGTGGCTCGCACCGGCTCCGAAAGCTTTCATGGCCGTCTCATAATCCGAAGCCGTGTGTGCAAGAGATACGATCACCTTATCACTTACTGCTTCAATGTATTCCTCAAAGTCAGGATTTTCCTCAGGCGCAAGTCCTATTATTTTCAAAAGACCTTTCGATGCCTCGTAGAACTCATCCACGATGGCAGGATTGCACTTCTTTATAAACTCTGCATTCTGCGCACCTTTCTTAACAGGACTTATAAAAGGTCCTTCCATGTTAAAGCCCACGAGATCAGACAGCTTATCGTTTCCCTTATCTGCAAACTCTGCTCCCAAAGAGAGCACGTGCTTTAAGTCTTCGACAGGAAGTGTCAACGTGGCGGGGCATATGGCTGTAACGCCGCGTGATACCTCATACTCAGCGATCTTCTCGAAAGCCTCTGCGTTACCGTCGCATACATCCTCTCCCATTGCTCCGTGGAAATGGATGTCTATAAGTCCGGGAATGGCTACGCACCCGGTGGCATCAATTACTTCCTCGCCATCAGTAGGGCCATCCGCAATAATCCCGTCCTTTACATAGAGGTCTTTTTCATGAAATTTCTTATCTTCCCCGAATACGCTTGCACCTGTAATCTTCATCCCTGCTTCTCACCTCAAAAATTTGTTTCTGTATTCATTGGCACTCATTCCGGTGTATTTCTTGAATACCCTTGAGAAATGAGCTGTATCGGCAAAGCCGACTCTATCGGAAATATCGGCTATATGAAGTGATGAATCCTCCATTAGCTCTTTTGCATTCTCGATCCTGATCTCGTTGAGAACATCGGAAAAGCTCTTGCCGGTACTGTTAAGGAGTTTGCTCAAATGCCAGTGGCTGACATAAACCTTCTCGGCGACATCAGTCAGTGTGAGCTTTTCTTTGTAGTGCTGCTCAATGTAGCTGATGGCCTGCTTGACGATGAAGTTATTGGCTGTTGTGTTGTCGTCCGCATCAGGCTCCTGCTCCGAAGCTGAAGCGCTTGCAAGTCTCTCCGAGAGGCTCTCCATCGCTTCATCAAGCTCTTTCATCTTGGAGGGTTTGACCAGATATCTGAACACGCCAAGATTAAGGGCTTCTCTTGCGTAGTCAAAGTCGCGATACCCCGTAAGTATTATTACCTGGAGATTCTTGTGCTCAGAGCGCAGGGCTGCCAGCATGGTAAGTCCGTCCATACCGGGCATTCTTATATCAGTAAAAAGAATATCCGGCTGGCACTTTTCTACCATGGCAAGCCCCTCTTTACCTGAGGAGGCAGTACCTGCTACGACACAGTTGTATTTCTCCCAGTCAACTATTTTCTTAAGGCCCTCTGCGATAACGGGCTCATCATCAACAATAAGTACTTTATACATACTCAACCCTTTACGGCACCTGCTGTCATCCCTTTAATTATATACTTTTGCAGGAAGATATACACTACAATAACGGGAATGATAACCAGCGTAACAGCTGACGCCATCAGTCCGTAGTTGGTTCCCTCTTTGGAGGTCAGCTCATTAAGAAGCCTTGTGATGGCCTGCATCTCAGGTCTTCTAAGGAAGAACATCTGAGTAAACAGATCGTTGTAACTCCAGAGGAATGAGAATATTGCCACGGTCACGAATGACGGCTTGCCAAGAGGAACCACGATCCTGAAGAAGATCTGAGGAATAGAGCAGCCTTCAAGGTGTGCTGCTTCCTCAAGTTCCAGAGGCAGAGACTGTACATATCCCATGAGTACTATTATAGCAAAGCTCATATTACCTGCAATCTGCGGCAGTATAACGGACACCATGTTAAGTATCCAGCTTGAAGTATTGGTTATGTGCCAGCTTGATTCCATGGTGTACACAGGAATGATGGTGGAGAATACCGGGAACATCATTGCTGCAATTACCAGGGTATGCATAAGCTTTTTTAACTTGAAATCAAATCTTACAAGAGCAAAAGATGCAAGACCTGCAAGGATCATAACTCCTACGGTAACACAGCCGGAAATGAATATGCTGTTCATATAGGCGTGTCCGATATCAAGTCTGTCAAAAGCTCTTTTGTAGTTAGCAAGTGTAAACAGTTCACCTACCGGCAGAGCAAAGCTCTTTGCAAGGATCTTGTCCTTGGCCTTAAAGGAGTTTTCCAAAACCCAGAACAGAGGATATATGGTTGTTAGAGCCCACGCGCTAAGAAGGATATAAAGACATGCGAGCCCGACTTTATTTCTTTTCATATCAGAAGTCCTCGCTTTCTTTAAATACCAGCCTTGTCAGTCTTGAGAGCACTACTCCCAGCACAACGATAAGAACCGCAAGGGTTGCACCATAGTCAACGTTCTTGGCCTCCATGGTCTGATAGTACATGTAGGTACCGGTAAGGAAGGTCTCCTTAAGTGGCATTCCCTTGGGGAACATTGTCCATGGAAGATCGAATACCTTAAGGGCTCCGGTAACTCCCAGGGTAAGACATGTACACAGAACATTTCTAAGAAGCGGAAGCGATATATACCACACTCTCTGAAATCTTGTAGCGCCGTCAATGGCAGCCGACTCATAGAGTTCCTGAGAGATGTTGTTAAGTCCGGTCTGAAGTATTACAAAATAAAATCCCACATACTGCCAGACAACAGGGATCATCATGGTCATGATGGCCAGCTTCTCGCCCTTCCAGTCTATCAGCTCAGTTCTTCCAAAGAGCTCAAGGAACTGGTTAAGCATACCTTTGTCATAGAGGAAGATAAGGTTAAAGAGAAGTCCCAGTGCGGTAGCGGAAATGACGATGGGGAAGAAATAAACAGTTCTGAAGAACTGAGTTCCTCTCTCGATATTATCAACAAGAATAGCCAGTAAAAGAGCTATTCCCACCTGTCCCACGATTGTGGCGATGATCATGATAAATGTATTTTTCAGTGAAGTTCTGACAACAGGATCCGTCACCAGCTTCACATAGTTTTCATACCACGGTGTATTCCATTTTGTTCCGAATGTTCCGAGATTCTTGATGCCGCGAAAGCTGCCGTATATGTTTACAAAAAACGGATAGTAAAGATAGATGATCATGAACAGAAACGCAGGCGCAAGAAATAAAAAGACATACTTTTTGCTCTTGTATATGTTAGACATAAGTAACCCCTCTTATAATTTCGACCGGCGAATACTTATTGTATTGCCGGCCGAAACAGGATTCAAAGGAAATAAAGTTCTAAATTACTCTAATGTGTCTTTGTAGACATCAATACCTTCCTGAACTGCATCTGCTGCAGAAACGTTGCCTACTACGATGTCAGGCATTCCATCGAATGTTGATACTCTGCAGTCACCGTTGAACAGATCCTGTACAGCGCCTGTAAGAGATGTAACACCACTCATCATAGCCATAGCCTTAACCTGAAGTGCATTGAACTGTGTCTCGTCAACAGCCGGAGCATTCTTAAGAGCTGAAGCTGTGTGCTGTGCGAATAAAGGAACTACCTCATCACTTGTCATGTGCTCAACAAAGCTGACTGCTGCTGCCTTCTTGTCGGGATCTTCCCAAGCCTTGGTTGTGATGTAGTAACCCATTGAAAGTCCGCCGATCATATCTGTGGTCTTTCTGTTGCCCTTTCCGGGGAAGTAAGTTACATCAAAGTGGCTGAGCTTGTCAGCGTCGATTGTGCTTGGATCCTCAGGATCTGACTGGCATGAACCAACAATACCGCCAACCTTCCATGAACCGTCGAGAAGGAATGCTGCCTTGCCGTCTGTGAACATAGCGAAAGTCTCATCATCTGTTGCTGAAAGAGTGTTATCAGGGAAGAATCCTTTCTCATAAAGGTCCTTGATATCCTCAAGTCCTGCTACCCACTGAGCGCCTGTTGCATCATCTGCTGCGCCGGGGATGTCGAGATGGTTGTCAGGTGTCTGCTGATTGAAGATTGCAAACTCCCACCAGTAATGAGGAATGTTTCCAAGAGCTGCTGCGATAGGAGCATAACCTGCATCCTTGATCTTCTGGCAGTCCTCAAGGAACTGATCCCATGTATAGTCTGCGCCGGGCATTGCTACGCCTGCAGCGTCAAGAACTTCTGTGTTTACAAACATTGCTTCCCAGTATCCGTTTACAGGAACTGCGTACTTTTTGCCATCTGCAGGAGATGCTGCGATGAGGTCATCGTTCATGTTTGATGCATACTCAGGGAACTCTGCTCTGATATCATCGATTGAAACAACCTTGCCTGCATTAACGAAATCATTTGCATCTGCTCCGTTGAAGAAGAACAGAACGTCAGGCTCTGAACCTGTCTCAAAGTCTGTGATGATCCTTGTCTTGAAGGTCTCATCTGAAGTTGCTGAAGTATCACTTACTGTGTTTCCTGTAGCTGCTTCCCAGTCTGCAACAGCATTCTTGTAATTCTGTGCATTGGAATCCTCACCTGCGAAGGTAGTAGTTACAGTGATCTCAACCGGGCCTGAAGGCTCTTCAGTCTCAGCCGGAGCCTCTGCCTCTGCTGCCGGTGCTTCTGCTGCAGGTGCCTCTGTCTGTGCAGGAGCCTCTGCTGCCGGTGCCTCGGGTGCTGTGCTTCCGCAGCCGACCATACCAATAGTCATAACTGCTGTCATGAGCACTGCTGTCAGATTTTTAAGTTTCATACTTTCTCTCCCTTCTGCGCATACCCTTATGCGCATGTGTTACGTTTTTTCTGATTATAGGATAGCAGTGCTATAGCTTTATTCGGATTGCTGAAATTGTCAATTTTTGACAAAAATAGTGCTGATAGTATTTCCGTTTCCGTCTGTTTCAATAGTGAGCCTACTTTCAGAGCCGTAGAGCATCTTAAGTCTCCTGTGCACATTGCGGATACCGATCCTGGTGGAGCGCTCCTCAAGGGGCTTGATATCCATGTCGTCAGTCAAGAGCTCTTTTATCTTGGCGAAATCATCATCACTTGGAACACCCGGGTTTATTATGCGGATCTTCATATCCACCTTCTCGCCCTCGCAGGTGCCTTCTATCTCCATCCTGACTCTTCTTACGCCATCCTCCGAGTAGCTGTACTCTACTGCGTTTTCAATGACAGGCTGAATGATGAGCCTTGGAACCTTCACCTGTAAAAGAGCTTTATCAATGTGCTCTTCGTAGATGAACCTGTCCTGGTACCTGCACTTAATTATGTAGATATAGGCATTTACATACTCAAGCTCCTCGGACAGCGCGATCAGTGACTGCCTGTTTCTGTCCATGGTTGCGCTCATCATTGTAGATAGTGCCTCTATCATGCTGGATACCTTCTCCTGTCCGTTCATCCTTGCTTCCCAGTTGATGATCTCCAGCGTGTTATTAAGAAAGTGCGGATTTATCTGTGACTGAAGGGCGTGGATGTTGGCATCCCTAAGAGCAATCTCCTCAACGAAGATCTTGTTGAACTGTTCTCCCAGCTTGATGCTCATCTTGTTGAAGTTCTTTGTAAGGTCTGCAATCTCGCCGCTCTGGCCCTTGGGCTGAGCCACCACTTCTCCGTACTCACCCTCTGCGATCTTCTTGGATGCCTCGGTGAGAGTGATGATCGGTCTGTTGATCCTTCTGTTAAAGAAGTAGAACAGCAAGAGGATCAGCGGAACCAAAAATACTATCAGTATCATGAAGGTTATGTTGATAGGTCTTTTCTCAAGTCCAACGGCAGTTCCGTCGTAGGATACGGAAAATGTAAACTCGCCGTCTACGCTCTTTCTGGTACAGGTTACGACGTCAGATGATGCGCTGTAGTTCCCCTCGCTGTAGAGCTTATCATCTTTAAAAGAAATCTCCATTCCCCGATACTCCCAGACGCTCTTTAAGCTCTCGAATACCTCCTGTGGATTGATTTCCATAACAAGGACAGCATATCTCTTAAACCCTCTTCCGATGAGGTTTCTGATCATATATACGTGTCCGTTCATCGCAAAAAACTCTGTCCTGGTATCAAGTTCTTCTGATATGGAAAGAGCTTTTTCCTGCACCTCATCCTTAAAGAACCTGAACCTGGATACGCTTCCTCTTCCCGTGGTATTACCCGTGTAGTAAAGAGTTCCCGGCTCATCGGTAAACATCAGGACCGTTATGTCAAAGCTCGGATCATACTTATAATGCGCAGACAAAAAAGTGGTGACCTGGTTGTAGAGCTTTCCCGAATCTCCGCTCTCCTGATACTCTGCCCAGTAGTCACCTATATAGGAAAGATATGACGCATCCTTGGATGAATCAATGCAGTCCAAAAGGCGGAGGATACTGATATCCGCCGCCTTTTCCATAGATGTTGTTATAAGTCTCTGGCTCTGCCTGTCGATCCTTCCGGAAACCACAACAAGAAAAGCCACAACAATGGCAGTAAGAGGCACAAACCATCCCAGTGCCAGCATTCTAAGCATCTGCCATTTAAGAGAATTCTTTCTTTTCATCAGTCACTAAGCCCCAACAGATTTTTGTAAGCGTCACTTGTCTTTTGCGCAAGTGCCCTATCCGGCATCTCGCAGAAAATTCTAAGAAGCGGTTCTGTGCCTGAGAATCTTACACAGACCCATCCCCCATTCTTAAAGTATACCTTACAGCCATCAAGATAGGAAGTCCTCTCCACCTCGCATTCGAAGGTCGGAACCACCTTGTCCTCCATGAGGAGCTTCTGGTACTCAGGCTTTTTCTCGGCTCTGAAGGAGAAGTTCTCTTCAAGCATATAAAAGCGCCCGAACTCTTCCTGAATATCGTCGTACATCTCAGATATCTTCTTGCCTGTAACTGCCAGCATCTCAACAAGAAGTGCAGCTGCATATACGCCGTCTTTTCCGTTGATATGTCCTCTTACTGTAAGTCCGCCTGAGGACTCGCCTCCTATGAGGGCGTCGGTCTCGGTGATCTTGGCTGAGATGTGCTTAAAACCTACAGGTACTTCATAGCTCTTTTCCCCGAACTTCTCTGCGATCCTGTCGAGCATGTGAGTTGTGCAGAGGTTCCTGACAACCGGTCCGCTCTCGTGTCTGTACTTAACCAGATAGTAATACAGAAGAACCAGGATATCATTGGGAGAAAGATATCTTCCCTTGTCGTCAACAACACCGATCCTGTCGGCGTCTCCGTCTGTTGCGATTCCTATGTCGCACCTGTTGTCGATAACGCAGGTCTTAAGAGGGCTCATGGCTGCCTCGTTAGGCGCAGGGAGCTTGCCTCCAAAGAGTGTATCGTGACGGCCGTGAATTGTTTCCATCTCGCATCTCGCTGTCAGGAGTATGGTCTTGATCGCTGTCTCACTTACGCCGTACATAGGGTCAAGCGCAACTCTGAGGGATGCCTTCTTGACTGCTTCCACATCAATCCTGTCCAGGATGTTGTCAATGTATTCGTTGATAGGGTAGAACTCTTCAATAAGGCCTGCTGCCTTGGCATCCTCATATTCCATGGAAGGAACAGGGAGAGTCACCTTATCGATATACTCCTCGACCTGCCTTGTCTGTTCTTCATCTGCATCTCTTCCGCCTGCGGTAAAGAGCTTTATGCCGTTGTAAATAGCCGGATTGTGGCTGGCTGTTATCATCATTCCATAGGGAAGATCATGCTTCATAACATAGAACATGACAAGAGGTGTCGGGCTTGACTTATTGATAAGACTGGCCTTTATTCCTGCTGCTGCGAACACGACTCCTGCCCACTGCATAGCCTCTTTGGATAAAAACCTTCTGTCGTACCCAAGTACGATTCCTTTATCCGCCACGTTCTCATCTTTCATCTTGGCTGCCATGGCACTTGCCAGGATCTGAACATTCTCCTTGGTAAAACCGTCACCTATGACAGCTCTCCATCCGCCTGTTCCGAATTTGATCATCTCTCTTCCCCCTTTAGTCCCATTACTATATCCACTGCGTGCTCTTCACCACCTGCAAATACAGGGATCTTTGAAGCCTCTCTGCCATCGATGTATATCTTCTTAACACCTTTTTCAACGTGCTCGGAATTGATGACACTGATGTTGTATGTTGCATCTCTGAAGACTCTTGATACCTCAAAGCCATCCCAGCTCTTCGGTATGCACGGGTCAACGACAAGCTCATCAAATCCCGGTCTTATGCCAAGCATATAGTGTGTCATTGCGAAGTATGCCCATCCGCCGCTGCCTGTCATAAACGGGTGATGTGCCCTTCCGTAGGTTGTGTGGTCCTTGCCGGAGATGAACTGGCAGTAGGAATATGGCTCTGCCCATCTCTTCTCTATGCTGTCGTTCTGATAATACGGGCACAGACTCTTGTAGTATTCAAAGGCTCTCTCGCCGTTTCCCATTCTGCACTCAGCTGACCATACCCATGGATTTGGATGGGAAAAGATACTTCCGTTCTCTTTAAGTCCCGGATAAACCCTGGTGACAAATCCAACCTCATCGTCGGGCTCTGTGTAAACCGGTGCATTTAGCATGATTCCGTAAGGGGTCGCCAGTTTATAGTGGATTGAGTCGAGAGCTCTTTTGGCCTTATCCTCATCTGCTGCGCCGGAGAGTACTGCCCAGGCGTTGGACTCAAGATGGATCTGGCCTTCCTTATTATCCTTGGTTCCGATCTTTCTTCCGGACTTCGTAAAGCCGCGCAGGTACCAGTCGCCATCCCAGAGAGTGTCGTTGAGGCTCTTTTTGAGATCCGCGATCTTCTCTGAAAGCTCTTTTGCAAAAGCCAGGTCACCTGTATATGTAGCCGTCTCCTCAAGGCAGATGAGTGCCCTGAATAGAAGGAATGAAACCAGTGCACTCTCGCCACCGCCGAGGTTAAGACAGTCGTTCCAGTCAGCGCGAAGTCCCTTACAGATTCCGTTATCGCCAACTTCCTTAAGGGAGAAAAGAACTATCTTCTTCATGTGCTCGTATACGCTGCCCGTTCCGCCGTCGGCGTATCCGTACTCTTTACTTAGGAACTCAAAATCTCCCGTTTCCTTGACGTACTCAACTATTGAAGGGACCAGCCAGAGTGCGTCGTCAGAGCATGCATCCGCAAGTCCGTGGACCTTGGATGCACCCTCCGGCTCGGGTATAACGGTGGGAGACTTGAAGGGTTTTTTCTTCTTTTCTTTTTCTTCTTCGGGCAGGAACCAGCGGGGCTCAAAGAGATGGATTCCGTATCCGCTGCTTGTAAGAGCGCGAAGAAGCTCAATTATTCTCTTTCTGCAGCCCTTGGGGTTTGACGCGATGACAGTCATGGCATCCTGAGCTGTATCACGGTAGCCAAGGCCTGTCCTTCCGCCTACCTCGATGAAGGAAGCAAACCTTGAGAACATTACATTTATCTCTGCCTGATAAAGGGTCCAGGTGTTGATCATTACATCCACGCCCTTCTCAGGACTCTTAACCGCAAAGCATCTCTGCTTGTCCTGCCAGAATTTCTTAAGGGCAGAGTAAGCTTCATCGAGCTTTTCCGGGGTATTGTACTTTTCCTTTATGGCGCGGGCTTCTTCATAACCGCCCTCTCCGAGGAAATAGATCAGCCTTACCGATTCATCTGGCTTTAGCCTCAAGTTCTTTTGAAGAGAAGCACAATGGTTGCCTCCCTTCTCAAATGAACCGGTAAGACTCCCCCTCTCGACCGCTTTTGGGTTGGTCTCAGTGTTATATATTCCGATGAACTCATCCCTTAGGCACTCAAAGCCGTCGGGCTCAAAGTTTGAAGTAAAGTACTGATAACCCTCCTCCTCGTAAAAGAGGTCATAGAGGATGGTACCTTCCTTGTACTCGCTGCCTGCGCAGTAAAGGCTCATCTGGAAATTCTGATTATCTATTGGAACATGATGATACGAAAATTCTGCATAGGAAAAGACAGAGAGATCTCTTTCCTTATCGCTCTGATTGGTAATTACAACATCCCAGATAAGGGCATTGTCCCCTATGGGAATACTGAGTTTCTCGCTTGCCTTAAGGCCCTTGTACTCGCACTCGTAGGTAGTTACGCTCATGCCGTGACGTGTGGTGTACTTAGCCTGATCAAGCGGCTTGCCGACAGGCTGCCAGGAGATGCTGAAGTAATCGCCGTCCTCATTATCTCTTATGTAGATGTAGTCACCGGGCCTGTCCATGGGAATCGCATTGCCACGAAACCTTGTGATCCTGTGGTACTCAGGTGACTTGTAAAAGAGATATCCGCCGGCCGTGTGATTTACAACAGCGCACATATCCTCCACTCCCAGGTAGTTAGTCCAGGATGTGGGAAGGTCAACTCTTTCAATGACGTACTCATTGTTTGCTTCATCAAAGTGTCCGTATCTCATAAATTCCTCCCTTTCTACTTCTGACTATAGTTTAGAAAATCCAGACAAAAATTGAATGCCCCATTTTGGCTTGTTTTTTGTTCAATGCCAAAATTGGACATACATGTTATACTGAAAAGACAACCTAAGGTTTGTTTTTACATTTACAAGGCAGGTAATTTATGAATAAAGAAGAACTCAAATTGGAACAGGACCATTTGACAACCACCTATAACAAGCTCCTGGATATGAGAAAAGACTTAGAAGACAAGATCGTATCCCTGGATGAGAAGGCCATGGAGGAAAAGAACGATATCCGAGACAACCTCCGTTTCGACTACGCAGATGACGAGACAGCCTTTGAAACTCTGGGCGAGATTGAAGTCTGGAACAGATATATCGACTCCTACAATGTAGAGGTCAATTCTCTGGGGAAACGTCTGCGCACCATAACCAAGCTTCTGGAGTCACCATATTTTGCAAAGGTCACCCTTCAGTTCGATCCGTCAGAAGAACCTGAGAGCTACTATATCGGCCGAGCTTCCATCTCCGAGAATCGCTATCAGCAGATGATAATCGACTGGAGATCTCCGATCGCGGAAGTTTACTACAATCAGGAAAACGGTCACACCCACTACACTGTGGATGACAGGGAGATTCCTGTGGACCTTAAGCTCCGCAGGCAGTTTGATCTTACCAAGAATAAGCTGAATGCATATTTTGACACTCAGGTTGCAATTGAGGACCCGATGCTTCTTGCATCTCTTTCAGAGACCAGGTCTGACAAAATGCAGGCCATAACCGCCACTATTCAGAAGGAGCAGAACACCATCATCAGATACCCGGATGTTCCGGTTCTTCTTGTTGACGGCATCGCAGGAAGTGGCAAGACTTCAGTACTTCTCCAGCGTATTGCATATCTCTTTTACCAAAAAAGAAATACCCTGCGCCCGGACCAGGTGTGCCTCATGACGCTCAATCCCGTATTCAGGGATTATATC
>JAEEGH010025170.1_pt1 | contig 11956 bp, 5 predicted proteins | sample 9134181 | NCBI WGS metagenome assembly JAEEGH01 (sample SAMN16246544, study PRJNA631951) | gut metagenome | biome: gut microbiome; feature: rumen; material: DP-attached | host: Bos | place: Iran: Karaj | collected 2018-10
TGAAAAAGCTTTACCTCGTATTGGTCGCATGGTGCTGTTTGCTGTCCTCCCTGACAGCTCAGAACATTGTCATCAATGGGGAGAACTACATCTGTTCGGGTTCCTCCACCACGTTGAGTGTCGGCACCTCCTCCCCTTCCTCCGGCACCCCCAACTGCACCAGTTCGGTCAATATGTCCAACACCACTACCACCGTCTCCAACGGACAGACCATCTGTTTTTACGATTCTGGCGGTCCGAACGGCAGCTACAGCAACAGCGAGAGTTATGTACACACCTTCACCGCAAGCGGCGGGGGGCATGTCACCATCACCTTTCTTACTGCTACCGGTGAAACCTGCTGCGACTACATCACCATTTATGATGGTGCGAGCACAAGCAGCACACAATTACACTACGGACTGTTGAGCACAGTGGATGGCAATGTGAGCTTTACTTCCACCGGCACTTCACTGACCGTGCAGTTCACCTCCGATGGGAGTGTGACTTACGACGGGTGGCACGCCATCGTGTCGTGCGCCGCCAATACCGCCGGCTCCGTCAACATGTCCAACACCACCACAATAGTCACTTGTGGTCAGGGCATCTCATTTTACGACTCAGGCGGTCCGAGCGGCACCTACGGCAACAGCGAGAGCTACGTACACACCTTCACCTCCAGCAATGGGAATCCCATCACCATCACCTTCTTATCCACTGATGGAGAGAGTTGCTGCGACTACATTACCATTTACAACGGGGCCGGCACCAGTGGCACACAGCTGCACTATGGCCTGTTGAGTACCGTCAATGGCTTGAGCTTCACCTCCACAGGCAACTCCATCACCGTGCAGTTCATCTCCGATGGGAGTGTGACCTACAACGGATGGTATGCCATCGTGTCGTGCGACGCCTGCAGCCTCGCCAACACCACCTACCATTGGAGCACCGGTGCCAGCACCAGCTCCATCACTGTATCACCGACTACCACCACCACCTACTCGGTTACCACCACCAGTCCAGACTGCGGCACGCAGGTGGCCAGCATCACCGTCAACGTGCAGGACTGTGGAGCGGACGGATGCCCCAGCATCGCGCCGGCCCAGCAGGGCACCGGCCTCACGGAAATTGTGGTGGATTGCAACACCAATTCCATCACTTTGGAAGCCAATGCGGTAGCAACGGCCCTACAGACCAACAGCTACACTGTGACGGCGATTCCTTACAACCCGCCCTACGGCTTCACTGCCGGCACACGCATTTTCACCGATGCCACCGACGACACGTGGGGAGAAGTACTCACCCTGCCCTTCGGATTCTGCTACTATGGTAATACCTACAACCAAATCGTACCCGGTGCCAACTCCGTTGCCACCTTCAACACCAGCGTGGCAGGCGGCAGCTGCGCATGGAGCTATTCTGAATCGCTGCCCAACTCCAATCTTTTCACCAACACCATCTTCGCCTGCTACCGCGACATCTACCCCAACTACTACACAGGAGATGGCATTTACCAAGGCGTGCTCGGCAGCTACCCATGCCGCTCATACGTATTGAGTTTCAACAATATAGCACTTTTCTCATGCTATGATGTGCGTACTTTCTCTTCGCAGATAGTCCTTTACGAAGGCACCAATATCATCGACATCTACCTGCGTGATGCTCCCACCTGCCTCGACTGGAACAGCGGCAATGGTGTCATAGGCATCCAGAACAGCACGGGAAGTGCAGCCACTGTGCCGCCCGGCCGCAACACAGGTGCATGGACGGCCCACAACGAGGCATGGCGCTTCATTCCCAACGGCGGCGAACCCGTTTACACCGTCACTTGGTATGAAGGACAAGGCACCAACGGTCCCGTGGTGGGCACCGGTGATGTCATCACCATCACCCCTGTAGGCACCACCTACTACACCGCCCGCCTCCAGTACCATGCCTGCAACGGCGACGAGTTTGACATTTTGAACTACTGTCACGTCACCATGAACAACAACGCCGACCCCATCACAGTGACCGCCTCGCCCGACTTCCTCTGCCCCAATGCGCCCACCACCATCAGCGTGAACGCGCCTAATGCCACCGGCTACCACTGGAACACCGGCGCCACCACCTCCTCTTTCGTGGCTCGCCCCAACCAGAGTCCCACCACTTACAGCGTCACCGTAAGCTACGGTAACGGCTGCAGCTCTGTCGGCAGTGTCACCGTGACCCTCGACCTCGAACCACCCGCATACAACGGCAATGTCGGTCCACAAGATGCCAATAACAACAACTGCGTGTTCACCGTCCCCGACCTCACCTCACTTTTCAGACCTTACGTCACCGACAACTACACCAGCAATCCCAACATCACCATTACTCAAAGTCCGGCCGCGGGCTCGGTCATCACCACTGCCACTACCGTCACCATCACCTTCACCGATGAATGCGGCAACAGCAGCACCACCACCGTCGTTGTCAATGCCGACAACCCGATGAACATCAGCGTGGCCAACACGCAGCACATTCTCTGCTATGGCGACACCACCGGCTTGGCCGCGGTGACCGTCAGCGGGGGACAGACACCCTACACCTACTCGTGGAGTTCCAACAACGGCTTCCCCACCAGCTCGTTCAATGGTGCCAGCGCTTCGCCGCTGATGGCCGGCACCTATACCGTGACGGCCACGGATGCCAACGGATGCCACATCACGCAGACCATCACCCTCAACAACCTCACCGATCCGATGGTGGCCGGAACGGTCAGTTCGGCACAGGACATCTGTCGCGGCACTGCCCCATCGCCCTTCACCGTAACGGGCTGCACCGGCGGCGACCAAGGCCACTACCAATGGCAGCAATCCACCGACAATCAGAACTTTACAAATATATCAGGAGCCACCTCCACCACCTACACGGCTGGAACGCTCTCCAACAACACCTGCTACCGCGTCGCCTACATCAGCGATGCCTGCGGCACGGTTTACACAGCGCCTGTCTGCGTCACCTTGCACGACCCCACCTCCTCGGATGTGTACGACGAGGTGTGCCAAGGCCATGCGTACAATGTCAACGGCTTCAGTTTCAGTGCAACAGAAACCCAAACTCCCGGAGTGTTGGAACAGACTGCCCAGCTCCAGAACGCATGGGGCTGCGACAGCATCGTGACGCTGCACCTCACCGTACTGCCCAATAGCACCGGCACCGATGCACAAACTATCGTGGAGAACGCCCTCCCCTACACTTGGAACGGTGTGACTTTCACGGAGGCTGGCACGCAGACCGCCACTTTGACGGCTGCTAACGGCTGCGACAGTGTGGTGACCATGACCCTGACCGTCATACCGAACATCCACACCGGTGTTGATACTACTATATGCGAGAACGAACTACCCCTCACTTGGCAGGGGCACACCTTCAACGCGGCGGGCTCGTTCGACCTCGTGCTGCCGGCTTCCGGCGGCAGCGACAGTATCGTCACGCTGACCGTTTACACCATTCCAGCACAGTTCGTTACCGTGAATGGCGAGACCTGCCAGCACGAACCCTATAGCGGTTACGGCTTTACCGTTTCAGCCGACAGCACCGCTGAGGTCGGAGTGGTACAGCGGGTACAGCTACTGCAGACAGCGCAGGGGTGCGACAGCACCGTCACCCTGCTGCTGACCGTGCACCCCGTGTATGACCAGACCTTCGACGTGGTGGCCTGCGACAGCATGGTGTGGAACGGGCAGGTGTATCACCAGTCGGGCACCTACACCCAGCAGTTCTCGAGTGTGCACAACTGCGACAGTGTGGTGACCAAAAACCTTGAAGTGGTGAACACCGACCTTGTGCTCACCAACCTCACCGAAGACTTCTGCGAGGACTTGACTGCCGTGTTGGAGGTGACCACAGAGCTGCAATACATCCATTGGAACACCGGTGAAACCACTCCGCAGATTGTGGTGCACCGTGCGGGCACCTACGTGGTAACAGCACACACGGCACAGTGCGAGGCCTTCGCCCGTGTAGATATCCATCCCTGCCCCTTCTACATGTATCTGCCCAATGCCATTACCCCCTCCATCTCCACGGGAGAGAACGACGAGTTCCACATTCCTGACGGCATCGCCGAACAGTTGGAGACTTGCGAGATTTGGATTTACGACCGCTGGGGCATGATGGTGTATCACTCCACCGACCCGCACTTCCGCTGGGACGGCACGGTGAATGGGAAGATTGCCACCAACAACGTCTTCTCTTACCGATTGAAAGTGTCGGTGTTCGGCGGCGGCAACTATCAATATACCGGAACTATCACCGTACTGTAACGGGAATATATAACGACGAAGAGGCCGACATGCATCAGCATATCGGCCTCTTGTTTTTCTAGCGTGCGGAGTGTCGCTAATTGTTTAATAAAATCATAGAACCACCGATGACAGACAAGGAACGGGAATAGTTCAAAAGGTTGTCAATGATGAATTTTCTGGGGGATAAACGACGCACGCTTTTTCTTTTTTTCAAAGGGGTAGAATTTTGTTCCATAGGCAAAATGCTTGGTTGACAATCGATTTACAATATCATAACGCAACCAATGCGCAATTATTGCACAGGAACGAAGAAAAAGTTGAAAGAGAAGGGATGACTATACCAGCACGTTTTTCTCTTTGAGAATTTTGCGGAGGTTAATCAGGGCGTAACGCATACGTCCGAGGGCCGTGTTGATGCTGACATCGGTCATTTCAGCAATATCTTTAAAACTGATATCCTGATAGATACGCATTTCGAGCACTTCACGCTGTTCGGCGGGCAGAAGTTTCACCATCTCGGCAATCTCAGCATAGAGCTGTTCGGTAATCATCTTCTGTTCGATAGAAGGGTCACTACCATAAATAATGTCGAAAATATCAAACTCGCCGTTGGTCTCGAAGGCGGGCATCCGCTGCATCTTGCGGAAATAGTCGATTTTCAGGTTGTTGGCAATGCGCATCACCCACTGTACGAACTTGCCTTCCTCATGGTAGTTGCCAGAACGTAAAGTGTTGATTACCTTAATGAAAGTGTCTTGGAAAATATCCTCAGCCAGCTCACGGTTTTTGACCGAAAGAAGAATATAAGAGAAGACCCTCTTCTCGTGGCGTTGGATCAAAGTTTTAAGTGCGGATTCATCACCATTGACATAAAGAGTAACAAGCTCATTGTCAGATAACGCTATCTTTTTCATAAGGCACTCCTTTCTATTAGGTTAATAATCAAAAAGATAGAATGTTTACTCGATAGCGTCCCTCCTATGTTTTATTGTTATGAATTTGGTAATGTTTGGAACTGCAAAAATACAACAATTTTTAAATGGCAATACATTTTTGAAAAAATTTTTCAAAAAAATCTGCTATTGCGATTAAAATGAAGAAACCACCGGATTTTATTTTTTCCGGACCGGTTCACAGGTGAGGCCAATCCCTAACTTCTTGAAAATCTTTTGGTCCACCTCGCTCAACATCGTCGTACTATGCACCTGGCAGCCATTCAGTTGCGGTAAGGTGGCGAGGGCTTTGCGGCAATTTTCGTCGTTGAGGCTCAACATGGAGAGGGCGACAAGTACCTCATCGGTGTGCAGACGCGGGTTGTTGCCACGCAGCAGCGATACTTTCATCCTCTGGATGGGCTCGATCATCTCCTGCGGAATCAGCTTGACATCATGGTCGATATGGGCCAAATGCTTGGTGGCATTCAGCAGCAGAGCGGCGCTGGGGCCGAGGAGGGTACTGGTTTTGGCGGTGATGATCGTACCATCGCGCAACTCAATGGCCGATGAACTCGCTCCCGACTGCTCCTTTTTGAGACGAGCGGCCACGACCACGCGGCGATCTTCAGGCTCGATTTTGGCCATCTTCATCAACAGGGAGATCTTACTTACCTCACTTTCAGAAGATTTCCCGTCAAGCATGTTGCAAAGGGTGGTGAAGTAGCGCCGGATAATCTCGGCACGGGAGGCCTCACAGCACACCTCATCATCGCAAATGCAAAAACCGGCCATGTTCACCCCCATATCGGTAGGTGACTTATAGGGATTTTCCCCATAAATTCCTTCAAATATGGCATTTAAGACAGGGAAAATCTCAATATCGCGATTGTAGTTGACCGCAGTTTTACCGTATGCCTCCAGGTGGAACGGATCGATCATGTTGACATCGTTGAGGTCGGCGGTGGCTGCCTCGTAGGCCATATTCACCGGATGTTTGAGCGGGATGCTCCAGATGGGGAAGGTTTCAAACTTGGCATAACCGGCGCGCACCCCGTGCTTGTTTTCCTGATATAACTGGCTGAGGCACACGGCCATCTTGCCGCTACCAGGACCGGGGGCGGTTACCACCACCAGCGGACGAGAAGTCACCACATAGTCGTTCTTTCCGAAACCATCCTCAGAATCAATGAGATTCACATTATTGGGATAATCTACAATATTGTAGAGATAATACACTTTGAGTCCGAGGCGCTCGAGGCGTTCGCGATAAGCCTTGGCGCTGGCCTGTCCGTTGAACTTGGTAATGACCACCGACTGACAGAGAAGACCCCGCTGGGTGAAAATATCCTGAAGGCGCAGCACATCCTCGTCGTAAGTGATGCCGAGGTCGCCCCTAACCTTGCTCTTCTCGATATCGACCGCACTGATGGCGATGATGATTTCAGCTTCATCTTTCAGTTGCATCAGCATGCGCAACTTGCTATCAGGCTGAAAACCAGGCAAAACCCGGCTTGCGTGGTAGTCATCATACAATTTGCCGCCAAATTCCATATACAACTTGTCGCCAAACTGTGAAATTCGCTGTTTGATGTGCTCCGATTGGATTTTCAGATACTTTTCATTGTCAAAACCAATTTTTTCCATACGCAATAAACGCTTAAGTCAATAATAAATAAATTGACAACTGGTTCATTCTCAAATAAATATCAAAGAAGAGCCGATTTTCAATCGGGATGCGAAAATACAAAAAAAATTTAATAAAATATGAAAAAATGCAAAAATGGGTAAAAAAATTTTTTGTAAATTTGCAGCGTTTTTAAATATGTTGCGTCAATTGAACTGTAAACACACAATCAAAATCAAAAAAAATGAAAAGAACATTCATGTTAATGGCTGCGGTAGTGCTGTGCACGTTGCAGCTTTCCGCTCAAAAGAGCCTTGATTTGGACAAGCTGAATCCAATCATCTTTGAGGTTTTCGACCGTGCCACCATCAATGAACAAATCTCGCAGTCGACCGAGAAATTCCTGCTCATGTACTATGAGACGGTACACGCTTGTGAGATTTCCAAGACGTTGCCTGCCGGCACCATCGTCAAAGGTGACTACACACAGGCCTTGAAAAGTGGTCAACACGCTGAAGATCCTCAGAAGGTAGTTGAGCAGAAATGTCTCAATGGTTGGTCCTACGTTTTTGAACAAGACGAGAACAACTATACGGCTTACACCATCGGCAACACAGGTTACTATGCTGTTGTGCCCAGCCCGCAAACTTACGTGCGCGAGCGAGCCGAATTTCTGAAACAATATGGTTATTAATAAATCAAATCATAGAAAATGAAAAAGAGTATCGTATTCGTAGCAGTACTGCTTCTAGCTGCTATCCAATTGTCAGCACAGACCCCCGTCAACATGGGCTCGCAGAGCTCGGTCAATGGCTGTAGCTTCGTTGTTTACGACAATGGCGGTTCCAGCGGCAACTACGGATCCAATCGCGACGACGTGCTGACCATCGTGTCGGACAACCCGTCCAATCCATCAGTCATGGTCACTGTAGTCATGTCTGGATTCGACATCCACCCCACTGACACCCTTCTCTTTTACGATGGTGCCGACATCACTGCCCCCTTGTTGGGCTGGGTGAACAATTCCAACACCACTTCCGAAGGCACCTACCGTTTCAGAGCGACCATCTACAACAACACCCATTCGCTGACCATCCGCTTCAAGTCGGATGGCGACACTGTTGGTACGGGCTTCGCCCTTATTGTGGAGTGCGACAAGATCTGCCAGCGTGTGGAACCGTCCATCGATTTCGCTAATATGATTCCGACGCCTCATTTGGATGAGGACTTGAACGACGGCTATTATTACATTGACATTTGTCCCTACGACAGCCTCGTACACTTCGCAATTACTGGCAACTACCAAGACAACGACTATGCCTATCATCAGGATGATAACACCTCCATTTTCCATTGGAATTTCGGTAATGGGGAACAGACAGGATCTGGACTGGGTGTGATTGACAACATTTATCCTTCGGGCCGTGGTTACGATGTTTCATTGACAATGGAGGACAGCATGGGCTGCCTTGCATCCACCGCCATCATCTTCCGCGTTCGTACCTCCCAAAACCCGTTGTCAAGCGTGACCCCGCTGCCTGATGTCTGCTCTGGCGAGACCGTTCCCTTGGCCGTAGGTTACGACGAATCTTCCACCATTCTAGTTCACCCCATCACCAGCCAACAGAGCTCCACTTTGGCAGTGCCCGATACCATCTTCCTGCCCGACGGCGACAACTGCCCGCCCTACGGTACCTCCTACCGCTCGCCGGTGACCTTCACCAACTTTATGCCAAATGCGACCATCACTAGCCCAGATGACATTTTGTTCGTGAGATTGAATATTGAACACTCCTTCTTGGGCGATATCAAAATCCAACTCACTTGTCCGAACAACAACTCGGCCATTATTCTGGAAGACTATCAGACTTATCATTACAGTGGTTCTACCAGTGCCCACTTCGGTTTGTGCTATGAACCCGATGGTGGCGGTTGCAATGCCGCTAGCAATCCTCAAGGTAACGGATGGAACTACATTTGGTCGAACAACACGTCCCTTGGCTATACCTACGCGGCTGGCACCAATGGCTATGTATATGAGTCTGCCAATATCCATAGCCAACAGAATCCGCACTACAATGGCAACTCAAGTGTGAGCGTGGTTGACTCCAGCAATCAGGCCAATATGACGCAAATCTACCATCCGTATCAGTCCTTTGCCAACTTGGTGGGTTGCCCTCTGAACGGTACTTGGTACATTGAGGTTACTGATACATGGAGCTCCGATAATGGTTATGTGTTCGGTTGGGAAATGGCCTTGCAGTCAAACCTGATGCCTACCGACTGGACGTACGACATTGACATTGCCGGCATCAACTGGTCGGGCGGAAACATCCAGCCTACCTCCGACTCCACCGCCGCCATCATCACCGACCAGCCCGGCGACTACACCTACACCTTCACCATCGTGGACAAGTTCGGCTGCGAGTACTCCGATGACATACCCTTGACCGTTGTGCAATCTCCTGAGCCGAACATCGGCAATGACGTGAACATCTGCATCGGCGAGACCGCCACCCTTAGTTCCGGCTTCAACTACATTGGACCCAACGGCCAAATACATTACAACTGGACCGAACTTGGCGATCCCACCACCCTTTCCACCAACGAAAGCATTGCCATAACGGATTCCATCACCTTGGTTTTGGGAATCACCACTACGAACGCCGACCAGTCGCTCAACTGCTTCGCCTCTGATACAGTCAGCGTACACATCAACCCACAGCCCATCGCCAACTTCAGCGCCAGTAGCGTGGAGAGCTGTGCGCCCCTCAACACCACCCTCACCGACCTCACCACCTACACCGACGGTGAGGACCACCCGGAGGTCACCCTCGACTACTACTGGGCCATCATCGACGAGGGCAACGAGGTCGTGCTCACCTCCAACAGCGCCAACCCCACCTTCTCCGTGCAGAACGGCGGCGTATATAGCGTGCTGCTCATCGTCCGCACCCAGGACGGCTGCGGCGACACCATCCTCCAGACCAACTACCTCACCGTATATCCCCAGCCCATCTCCGACTTCCTCTCCAACCCTGAGAGAACCAACCTCGGCGAGGGCGGCGAGATCGCCTTCATCAACATCACCGACGTCTCCGTCTTTGGCGAGAACGATGTGGTGACCTGGACATGGAACTACGGCGACGGCGGCGATGAGACCCACGACATCAACGGCCTCCACACCTACGACACATGGGGCGAGTTCGTGGTCACCCTCTCCGTGGAAACCGACCAGGGATGCGCCAGCACCGTCTCCCACACCGTCTATATCGAGGCCGACCTCGAGTTCCCCAACGTGATGACCCCCAACGGCGACGGCATCAACGACGTGTTCGCCATCAAGAACATGAACCCCATCCTCCCCAACAGACTCAGCATCTACAACCGATGGGGAAAGAAGGTGTACGAGAAGGAGAACTACCAGGCCTACATCAAGGACGACCAGCTCTACAACTCCGACCAGGGATTCAACGCCGATAACCTCTCCGACGGTGTGTACTACTACACCTTCCACTATGAGGGCTACACCCGCGGCGTGGACTACCACGGCAGTCTCACCATCCTGAGAGACAACTAACAGTCATTCCATCATATACTGACGGGGTTCCCTATAGGAATCCCGTTTTTTATTTCACTCAAATTCAACCATATATTCAAATATTTCAAAAAATATATGTATTTTTGCAGCATTATTTGAAAAATTGCGTCTTAACATTTCGAACCAACATTAAAAACATTCAATAAAATGAAAAAAGCAGTCCTTTTTCTTGCTGTAATCTGTTTAATGACAAGCATTTTCGCACAGCAAAACAATTCATCTATGAAATATGACCGTCTGCTGTATCAGACGCTCTCCGCTGAAGAGATTGCCAAGTTGGAGAAGGATGCGCCATCGAAATTGGCTGACATCAACTTCGACCTCACCCACTTGTGCTATGTGGATGCCCAGCTTCCGGAAACCTATATTATGGCCAATGACATCAGCACGTATGTGTCGCCCGACAAAACCTGCGACATTGCGGAGATTGTGGCCAGCAAGCGAATCAACCGTTTCCACTATGCTCTCCCCTCCGATGATACCCGCTATACCGTCTGCCCAGTTGGCAACACCGGCTTCTATGTCATCATTCTTCCGCACAATGAGTTCTTGAAACAGAAACGCGAGTACATGAAAAAGATGGGATACTAAGCCTCCCTATTCATCATCAAACGATAAATAAAAGATCTCAATATGAAAAAATTAGTCATTTTAATTGTTATGGTGATGGTCAGCGCACTGTCGTACGCGCAGACCAACTACACGCTCGGTGTGAACGGCATCGGCACCACCACCACCGACATCACCACCTGCAACGCCTACATTTATGACAGTGGCGGCGAGAACGGGAACTATGGCACAGGTCAGGACTTCTGGCTGACCATCCATCCCACTTCAGGTGCCGTCACCATCCGCTTCATGGACTTTGATGTGGCCGAGACCGATACCTTGTACGTGTACAACGGCACAGACCCCAACAACGACTCCATCCCGTTGATGATCGGCTCATTGGCCGTGCCGTGGGTCAACAACAGCAATGTCATCCAGGTGGGTGACCAGGAGGCCTCCGCCACCATCCAGAACCCCACCGGCGCGCTGACGCTGCACTTTGTGTCATCAAGCAACTCTGCCACCAGCTCGGGCTTCGCCCTGCTCGTCTCATGTCAGGAGCCCTGCCAGCGTCTCCACGCCAGCATCGACTTCGCCAACAGCGTGCCCACCCCGCATTTCGACACCGAGTTGAACGATGGGTACTACTATATCGACTTCTGTCCCGGCGACACCATCCATTTAGCGGCTACTGTCACTTATCCTGACAACGACTACAGCTACCACCAGGATCCCACCACGACCTACTTCGACTGGAGCTTCGGCACCAGCGGCTATGGCCAGACCAACTTCGACTACGTGTTCAACCCCGGACAGGGTTACGACCTGACCCTATCGGTACGAGAGACCCACAACGGCAATGTCTGTTACGGTCAGACTCCGGTGGCCATCCGCGTGAGAGGCTCGCGCGACCCGTTCGTACATGCCGACCTGCTCGATGACGTGTGCCAGGGCACTGAGGTGCCGCTGTTGGTGAGTATGGACAGCGCCGCCA
>JAEEGH010025172.1_pt1 | contig 11955 bp, 9 predicted proteins | sample 9134181 | NCBI WGS metagenome assembly JAEEGH01 (sample SAMN16246544, study PRJNA631951) | gut metagenome | biome: gut microbiome; feature: rumen; material: DP-attached | host: Bos | place: Iran: Karaj | collected 2018-10
ATGCGGATGCGTGGCGTGAAATCATTCGGAAACTGGAGCCTGCGGAGGCGATTCGTTTCGATAATCCGCTATATCTGATCAATTACTTGGGGCATGGTGACATGGAGGCCATGAAGGCCCATGAGAAGCGGCTGTTGGAAATGGAAAAGAATTAACAATTAGCAATTAACAATTAACAATTAACGATTAACGATTAACAATTAACTTTTGAAATTATGATTAAAGAATTATAATTATAAATTGTTAATTATTAATTATGAATTAGAAAAATGTCTGAACAGAACAATATTTTATTGGATGTAAAGAACTTGCGGATTGGATTCCGGCAAGGCGGGACGATTGCACGGGCGGTGGAGGATACGAGTTTTTCCATACGACGCGGCGAACTGTTGGCGTTGGTGGGTGAATCTGGATCGGGTAAATCCGTCACGGCCATGTCGCTGTTGGGATTGCTTCCAGAAGTGTCCGCCGTCATTTCCAACGGGACGGCGATGTTCGATGGACATGACTTGTTAAAAATGTCCCGCAAGGAGCTGAACGAAATTCGCGGCAATCGTATTTCCATGATTTTCCAGGAGCCGATGACGGCGCTAAATCCCGTCCTGACAATCGGTTGGCAGATCGGTGAAGTGCTACGGCGACATCGCGGGCTGGACAAGGAAGAAACGCAGAAGCAGGTCGTTGAACTCTTGCGGAAGGTCGGTATTCCGTCGCCTGAAAAGCGTGCGGAGGATTATCCGCACCAATTGTCCGGCGGTATGCGGCAGCGCGTCATGATTGCTATCGCGTTGGCGTGCAGGCCCGAACTGCTGATCGCAGATGAGCCGACGACGGCGTTGGACGTGACCGTGCAGGCCCAGATCATGGATCTTTTGGCTGAGTTGCGAACGGAATACAAGACATCTGTGCTGTTCATCACGCACAATCTCGCGTTGGTTCGCGAACAGGCGGACCGTGTTGCCGTCATGTATGCCGGAAGTATCATGGAACAAGGGACTTGCGAAGAAATTTTCAAGGCTCCGATGCATCCTTACACGCGACTGCTCATGCAGTCCGTACCGAGCACGACGCAACGCGGGCGGCGGCTCGCAAGCATCGCGGGCATGGTTCCAAAAGGAACGGATGTCATTCCAGGCTGCGGATTTGCGAGTCGTTGTCCGTTCAAGACAGATGCGTGTGATGCGCAAAAGCCGTCGTTGGAGACTCTAGAGGGTGTGCATGAAGTCGCATGTTTGCGGCTGAAAGAATTGCAACAGTTGGAAAAAAGCTCTGATAAGGCGGAAAACGTCCATTCGCAAAACGGCCAGACCGTGTTGAAAGTGAACGGTTTGCGTGTTTGGTTCCCCGTGAAGGCGGGCATCTTGAAACGGACGGTCGGCCATGTGAAAGCCGTGGATGGCATCAGTTTCGAATTGAAAAAAGGCGAGACGTTGGCGGTCGTCGGTGAATCAGGCTGCGGCAAGACGACCATTGGCAAATCGATCGTCGGCCTTGCGCCGCGGACGGAAGGCGATGTGCTGTTGGCGGACGGTGACGGCAACATGACGCAGCCGGATATGGCGACGTTGCGGCAACGCGTCCAGATGATTTTCCAAGATCCGTTCTCCAGTCTGGATCCACGACTGATGGTCGGCGAAACGATTGAAGAAGGCATGGAAGTGCATGGTGTTGGGAAAGATGCGGCGGAACGACAGGCTCTCATGGAGAAGCTTTCGATACGCGTCGGCCTGTCACCGGACGTTTTGAATCGCTATCCGCATCAGTTCAGTGGCGGTCAGCGGCAGCGAATCGGTCTGGCCCGCGCATTGGCGGTAAATCCAGAAGTCATCATCTGCGACGAATGTACGAGTGCGTTAGACGTGTCCGTTCAAGCTCAGATTCTGAATCTTTTGAAAGAACTGCAGGACGAGCTTGGACTTTCCTATCTCTTTATCACGCATGACTTAAGCGTCGTCAGTTATCTGGCAGATCGTGTCGCCGTCATGTATCTTGGCCGCATCGTGGAGGAAGGCGCGGCGGCGGATGTTTTGGAAGCGCCGAAGCATCCCTATACGAAAGCGTTGATGGCGGCCGCGCCGCGTGTGGAGGCGGATGGCAAACGGACCGTTCTACGACTGGCGGGCGAAGTGCCGTCGGCGTTGAATCCGCCGAAAGGCTGCCATTTCCATCCGCGCTGCACGCATTGCATGGAGAAGTGCCGTTTGGAAACGCCGCCTGTCAAGGAACTTCCGAATGGACAGCGCGTCTGTTGCTGGATTGATATGGAATCGGAGGGCAACGCATGAGCCAGTGGCATGCGCAAGATGCTTGGAAGGAGAAACTTGCGGAAATCGGCATCACCGATCTGCAAAGTGCGTTGGCGTTCCGAAACGGCACGGTCATGAGCGACAAGAAACGCAGCCGCACAAGCAAAGTCGCGTTGACAGACGATGATATTGTGTTCGTGAAGCATGACTTGAGCTCTGCGTGGCAGGCGACGTTGCGAGCGTTGGTGAAATTCCAGAAGCCTGTCACGAAAACGGAGCGGGAACGGTTGTCCGTCGAGCATCTTAAACAATTGGGATTCAAAAGCTACGATGTCATCGCATGGGGCGCGAAGACATGCTGTGGTCTGCCGGACAAGGCGGTCATGATCACATTGCCTGTTCCAGGCCGTCCCATGGAGGATATTTGGCATGACAAAACGGTTTCAACGGAACGGAAAAATGAAGCGTTGAAGATTGCATTGGAGACACTTGCGGCGTTGCAACAAGCTGGTTGCAATTGGCGGAAAGACTGCAAGCCAGAGCATTTTTTCGTGACGGAGGACAATCAAGTCTATTTGATTGACGTGGAGCGAATGCGTTTCGGGCGGCGACCGCTTGCTGAAGAGGACTGCAAACAGCAGAAGGAGAGGTTTATGTCTTTCTTGGAGAAGTAAATATGGCGACAGCAACGGAAAATTTGATGGCGTATTTGAAGCGGCTTGAGGACTTGAATCCGGAGGTCAGTCTGTCGGATTTATGTCAGGCGGATGAATGGGCCAAAGAGGCTGGCAGTTCCGCATTTGCGGATGCCGCCGCGCAGACCTTGAAGCTGATCGATCTGTATCTCGACAGTCAGACGAAAAAGCAAGGCGCGGAAGTTCTGGAAGAGTATTTCCACTGCTTGAATGAAGACGCACAGCGGCTGTTGGCGGCGGGGGAAATTTCCGCTCCTGTACAAACGAAGGCGGAAAGCAGTACGACGGCGCTCGTCCCGCGGCAGATGAACACGGCGTTGGATCGCTGTATCGTGCTGAATCGTGGCACGGTGCCTTCGCTATTGGCGAAGGCGGCGGATGCCTTCCGCCGCCGTAACGAAATCGTCAATACCGTCATGGAATTGGCGTTTCGCATCTTGTGGAAATTGGATGCGAAGCAGGCGGATGATTGGTTTGTTGCGTATTTCAAAGAGCACGAAGGCAATCTCGATCCGGATTTCATCCGCGATGCGTTGACGATTGCGTTGACACAACCATCTGTCAGCAAGGACTTTCTGGAATGGACCTGCCGTTGGTGCGGCGATTTCGGCCTGCTGGAGCATTGGCCGACCGTCGTCTATAAAGGCGACCGCCTGCTGTGCCGCCATGGCGTCCGCGCATGGCTTGCCGCCCATCCGCCGCGCACAACCAGCCTGGCCCATTTGCAACTGATGTTCAAGACAGGAAACATCGGCGATGAAGCGATGTTGACATGGACGGAATCCGCCTTAGGCAATCTCGGCGAATGTGTTTTGCGCATCATGGAATTGAGCAAGACAATGGCGGATTCGTCGGAGCAGGATCGTTTCCAAGGTGCTCTCTTGAGCGAACTTAGACGTCTTTCATCGCTGTTTCCCGCCATTCTTTTGGCGGCGGATCAGATCCTATGCCGTCCGAATGGCTCCGTCACATTCGCCATGGCGCTCATGGGCTTGGCGGGGCAAGGCTTGGAGCAGTGGGACAACGCCTTGCTGGAATTCTGCCGCCGCGTTATCCGCCGCACGTTCATCTTCGACTTGCGGGCAGGCCGTCTGCCGAAGGAGACGATCGAACGATTGACATTCGGCGACAAGAATGCGTTGCTTTTCGCCAATGCCCAGCTGGATCTCGTTACGGAAAAATTCGATTCCATCAAACAGCGCGATAAAGTTGTTGACATTCTCGCGCCGTTCTATGCCAGTTATCGGCAGGCTCCGCTTTTGGCGGCGGAGACAACACGCCGTTATCGTAAGTTGCGTTGGCTGTTGCATGAAGACTATCTACGGCAAGCGTTGACGGCGGAGCAATTTGAACAAGTGAAGGACATGGACGCCGTTTGGGAAATTTCTGCTCTGGCGGGGGACGCGCGAAAGTTTCTTGGCCTCCAGCGGAATCTTCAAAGCCAGTTGGAAATCATCCTTGCGTCCAAAATCGAATTCGAGGAGACCATCCGCGAACACCGCCTCCGCCTCATTCGGAAAATTCTGACAGATGCTCACTGATACAGTGACTTCAAACAAGCCAGTCATTTCCGCCCCGTCATGATGATTCATGGCGGGGCGTTGTTTTTTCATGACGGAATGGAAAAGCTAATAATATATGGTAAAGTAAAGAGAAAATGATCGGCTGTTTTCCATTGATTCTTAATCATCAGGAGGCAAGAATGAGCAGCAATTCATCAGGCGGCACCGTGAAGGTCGCCGTGGTTGGCGCGGGCGGCATCGCGAGAAGCGTGCATTTACCGTCGTTAAGCGAGATGGAGGATGTCCAATTGGTCGCCATCTGCGATCTGATTCCGGAGCGTGCGAAGGAGCAGGCGGCGAAGTGGGGCATTCCGAAGACCTACACGCTTATGCGCGAAATGTTTGCGAATGAAGACATTGACGCGGTCTTTTGTCTGGTGGAGCCTGGCAGCATGTTCCATGTTGCGACGCTCGCCATCGAGCATGGCTACCATGCGTTTTTGGAAAAGCCGCCAGGCATCACGTCCTATCAAGCGGATTCGTTGGCGCGCAAGGCGGACGCTTCCGGCAAGACGGTGATGGTCGCTTTCAACCGTCGATTCATTCCCGTTGTTCGGAAGACAAAAGAGATGGTCAAATCCGTGACGGACAAAGTGACGCAGGTGGAAGGCTGTTTCTTCAAGTTCGGCGATGCGGCATTTGACAAAGGCTCTTTGCCGTCATTTGTGTCCGATACCATCCATTCCGTCGATTTGATGCGCTATCTGTGCGATGGGAACGAAGCCGTCAAGGCGTCGTTGGTTGTCAATCGTTATGACAGCGTTGTTGACAACGCATGGAACGGCATCTGCGTCTTCGACAACGGGACGACGGGCATCATCAAGGCCAACTACCGCGTGGGTGGCCGCGTCCATCAATTCCAGATGCATGGTGTTGGTGTCAGCGCATTTATCGATCTCGGCATGGGGGCGCAAATGGATGTGTCGAGCCGAATATTGACGCATTCCGGAGCCATCAGCTATTCACTGGCCGCCACGGGAGCCGCAAAGGAGGAAAGCGTCATTCTGGACGGTCGTGAACTGGCCGGCAGCAACGATTTCCATAAATTCTATGGCTATTATTTCGAAGACAGGCATTTCATCGATTGTGTGAAATCTGGCGAAACGCCTGAAACCACGATTCAGGACGCACGGCTAAGCGTCCATTTGGTGGAGAAATTCCTTGCCAATCAATTGTAAGAAATTGCGCGGCAACGCTTATTGAAGTGTTGCCGCGCAAATTTTTAGTGGTCAGTGGCTAGTCATAAAGCATTAAGCATTAAGCATTATAAGAATAACTGCGATCTCTTTCCGGTCCGCCCATGCCGATGCGGAAGAGTTTCACTTCATGCTTGGCGGGCTTGATGGCGACGAAATCGACGAGCATCTGTTTGTCGCGGGCGAACGGCGCGGTCTTGTAGGCGCCTGGAATCATGTCGGCATCGCGAATGCCGCCGTAGCCTTGGGAGATCGTGTAATCCACGCCGTTGGTTTTCAAGTAGTTATCGAAATGCGAATCACCGCAGAGGCATCCCGCAAGCCAGCGTTTGCCGTCGATGGCGAAATTCCATTTGATTCCTTCGGCTTCGCCTTGCTTCGCGGCGACGAAATCCTCCATGATCTTGATGGCGATTTCCTGTCGTTTCGCCTTCGTGTCGGGGAAACTGACCCAATGGCCGATGACGGTCTGGATGCAGAAATGCTGCACGACGACGGCCGTCCAGCCAGCGGAAAGCGTTTCTAACGCTTTGACAAAGAAATTCAACTGCGCAATGGAATAACCGTAATATCCGTCGTCGGAAGTATTAAGGAAAATCGCGCGAGTCTTTTTGGCGGGCATGTCATAGTAACCGTAATCGCCAGTTTGGCTAAGATTCAGCTTGAAGCCTTTGTCGTTGTTGACGGCGACATTGAACGCCGAACCGAATTCGGCGCTGCTGAAACGCGATCTGGAATGGTCGTGATTACCAACGGCGAACAGGACGGGCAGTTTGCATTCCGCATAGAGAGCCTGCTGGACGGCGACGCGGTGCATGAGTTCTTCCGCAGTGCAGTTGCGGAATTTCGGCGGCCAGTCTTTCGTGATGGGAACGCCGATGTCCAAATCAATGTCGCCTAAATCCGCGACGAAATCCGCATTTGCTTCTTCTGCAGCTGTTTGTGCAAGCAATGTGTGCATTTTGGAATCAGCGAAAGAAAAATCCTTTGGGAAGTCATGCGATTTGGAATGGACATCCGTGATGATCGGGAAGGCGACGGTCATATCGTCGCCTTTCCATGCCTTGTAGCGGTTAAGCGCCGTGGCGATTTCGTTTTTCGCCCAGTCTGGAATCGTTACACGACTGCGCAACGGGAGGAACTTACGGTAGTCGGATAGCGGTGGCTTGGCGTCCTCTGCCATAAGGGGAAGGGATGTTGCGGCGATGGCCGCGCCAGCGGCGCAGGTTGTGATGAATTCACGTCTGTTCATGATGAATCCTTATGATTTTTATGCTTTCTTTTGATCCAAATCCAACGCTTTCACGACTTTTTTCAGTTCTTCACGGATGGCGATATGCTGCGGGCAGACTTTCTCGCATTTTCCGCATTGGACGCAATCTGTCGCATGATTTTTTCCATGAGATTTGACAAGCCAGTTTTCCTGCCTGATGGACATAACTTTGTCGTTGTAAAGCGTCAGATTATTCATGGCCGTGAAGGAGCTTGAGATATCGATGTTTTTCGGGCAGACTTTGGCGCAGTAATCGCAAGTCGTGCAGGGGATGACAGGGTAGTTTCGAATGATTTCCTGCGCTTTGCGCATTGTTTCCATCTGCATGCAGCCCAAGCCCTTAAACGTTTTCATATAGGAAAGGTTGTCATCCATTTGGGCGATGTTGCTCATGCCAGAGAGGACGGTGATGACGCCTTCAAGATTCGCGGCAAAACGGATGGCCCATGAAGCCACCGACGAATTTGGTTCCACCTGTTTGAAAAGCTCTTGGACTTCTTTGGGCGGATGGGCGAGCAAACCGCCTTTCACAGGCTCCATGATGATGATAGGCTTGCCGTGGGCGCGTGCCACTTCATAGCAGCGTTTTGACTGAATAGCGTGGTGATCCCAGTCTGCATAATTGATTTGCAACTGCACGAATTCCATTTCCGGATGGGCGTGCAGAATTTTTTCCAGTTCATCCGCCGTGGAATGGAACGAGAAACCGACATGTTTGAGAATGCCTTCCGCCTTCTTTGTCTGAATCCAGTCCCAAATGCCGAAATCATCAAAGAAATGCGTGCGGTCTTCGCCTAGATTGTGGAGCAGATAGAAATCGAAATAGTTTGCTCCAGTCTGTTTGAGCGATGTTTCCAACTGCGCCTTGGCTTCGTCCGCCGTCTTGCATTTGATCCATGGAGCGAGTTTTGTAGCAAGTTGGAAGCTTTCGCGCGGATAACGTTCCACAAGTGCCTGGCGGATAGCATCTTCGCTGCCACCATATGCCCATGCCGTGTCGAAATAAGTGAAGCCTGCTTCCAAGAAACGGTCAACCATCACTTTGACTTGTTCGACATCGATGACGTCATTCTGCTTCGGTAATCGCATGAGTCCGAAGCCGAGCTTTTTGATGTTCAGTCCCAAAAGATCCATTGTTTGCCTCTCTTTCCGGTGTTGGTGTGGTAAATGCTTTATGACGTTTAATCAACGAACTTTGCGAATATTGATATCCTGTGAGAGAAGGGCTTGGAAATCTTCCAACGTGCACATTTGGGAGCCTTCACGGGAGATGGAGGCTCCGGAGGCGGTGACACCGTAGCGGAGGATGTCCTGTAACGGGAGGCCGCGTTGCACGGCTGTGCAAATGCCTGCGACCATTGAGTCGCCTGCACCTTGAATGGAGCGAACATCGACTTTGACGGCGTTGCAAGTATATGCGCCATCGAGACTTCCGATGTAAGCACCATCCGCGCCCATGGAAATGCAAATAAGGCCAAGACCATATTTGCGAATGATGTCCTGCGCGGCTTTATCGAGCTCTTCGATGTTGTTGATCTGGCAGTTGAACGTACCTTGGAATTCATGGATGTTTGGTTTGATGAAGAACGGCGACGCTTCCAATGCCTTCAGCAGCAATTGTTTTTCTGCATCGACGACGACTTTGCAGTTCGGGGCTTCCTGCTTGACGGCCTGTGCGCAACGGAAGTAGAAGTCGCTGTCCAAGCCTTTTGGCAGGCTACCGGAGAGCGTGATGAAATCGCTTTTTTTCGCGACATCCACGACGAGGCGGAGCAGTTTTTCACCCGCTTCAGGCGAGACGGGAGCGCCGTATTCGTTCACTTCGATGGTATGCTTGAGGCTTTCGTCGAAAATCTTCGTGCAGACGCGCAACTGGCCAGGCACGTCAATGAATTCATATGGAATGCCATGGGCGGCCATGGACTGCTTGAGCGGCGAAGCATGTCCATCTGTGAAATCGAAACCGATGGTCATGGTATCGACGCCAAGCCCGTTCAGAGCGAGCGACACGTTGATGCCTTTTCCGCAGGCATCTGTGCGGAGAACGCGCACGCGGTTCATCTTGTAGATGTCGAATTTTTCAACGGCGACCGTCTTGTCAATACATGGATTGGGAGTAAGAGTGGTGATCATGATTTTTATGAATCAATTAAACATTAATCATTAAACATTAATCATTAAAAATCAGGCTTTGCCTGCGCAGCCGCAGACTTGCATCTTGTTGGCGACCAATGCTTTGACGTTCGCCATGCCGGGCGTGCCGTATTTCTTCGGATCGAACGCGTCTGGATCGGAAGCCAAAAATTCGCGAACGCCTTTCGTATAGGCGATGCGCAGTTCCGTCGCGAAATTGACTTTGCAGATGCCTTCGGCGATGCAGGTCTGAACGGCTTCGTCCGATAGGCCGGATGCGCCATGTAGAACAAGCGGAATGTCAACGACTTTGCGGATTTCCTTCAACCGTTCGACATCCAATTTCGGTTCGATTTTATAAACACCGTGAGCCGTGCCGATGGCGACCGCAAGCGATTGGATGCCAGTGCGTTCCGCGAATTCCGCCGCTTCGGACGGAACAGTGCAGCCGCCGACACCGACTAAATCGTCTTCCTTTCCGCCGACTTTGCCAAGCTCCGCCTCCACAGGGATGCCCATGGGCTTCGCAATTGCAACGACGCGTTTTGTGACGGCGATGTTGTCTTCGAAAACTTCATGCGAACCGTCGATCATGATGGAAGAATAACCCGCTTTGAGGGCTTTTTCCGCCAGTTCGAAGCTGTTGCCGTGGTCGAGATGCATGACGACGGGCACGGGGGCTTTCGCGGCTTCGGCGTTGACCATGGCGCGGTACATATCGACGGTCGCATATTTCAGCGTGGAGGGCGTCGTCTGAATGATGACGGGGGATTTCATTTCTACGGCCGCGGCGACGATGGCCATGACCATTTCCATGTTTTCGGCGTTGAAGGCACCGACGGCGTAATGGCCCTTCTGGGCGTCCAGTAGCAGTTGTTCAGAGGTGACAAGCATGGTCTTTTCCTTTGGTTTGCAAGATTATATGGTTTTCAATGAAATTTTGTCACGAAGGGCGACGACGTTCTCCATGTGGAGTTCACCAGTGCCCGGGCTCATCGCGCTAGCGGCGGAAACGCCGACGGCGAAGCGGAGGGCTTCCGGCGGAATCAAGCCGCGTTTGATGGCGACGGCGAAGGAGCCTGTGAAGGAATCACCGCAACCTACTGTGTTGACGGTCTTTATGGGCGGTGGCGAAGCCATGAAGAAACCGTTATCGCAACAGAGCATGGCTCCGCGCGAGCCAAGCGAAACGGTGACGCAAGCCACGCCGCCATCGTGAAGATGGCTCGCGGCGGCTTTCAGTTCGTCATCGGAATTGAGTGGATGGCCGATGATGGCGGCCAGTTCATTTTCGTTTGGTTTGATGTAGAATGGATGGGCGGGCAGGGCGTTGACGAGCGCTGCACCGCTGACGTCCAGAAAGACGCGTTTTGACGGAACACGTTGGACCAGCGTGGCATACGTGTCGATCGGCAGGCCTTTCGGCAGACTGCCGGACATCGTGATGACGTCGCTTTTTGCGCACAGTTCGTCAAAATCCTTCAGAAACGCGTGGTATTCGTCCATTGTGACCTGTTGGCCGGGCTCAAGATATTCTGTCTGTGTGCCCGTTACGGTGTCGAAAATATTGATACAGCAACGGCTTTCGCCTGCGACGCGGGTGAAATGATGGCGGATGCCTTCTTTGTCAAGAGCGTGTTCGATGAAATTGCCGAGATCGCCTCCCGCTATGCCTGCGGCGACGACATCTTCACCGAGAACGTGGACGGAACGTGTTACGTTCAAACCTTTTCCGCCAGCGGTGGCAGCGCATTCCTTCACGCGGTTGACGGCGCCCATGCGGGCGTTTTCAACGACGTAGCGGCGGTCGATGGACAAATTGAGTGTGAAGCATGTAATCATGGATCTACCAACATGATACGGCCTTTGACGGTAGCGGGATTCTTGTAGCAGTCGAAGGCCTCTTTGCACTGCGAGAGCGGGAAGATCTTGTGGATCATGCGGCGGTCGCATTTGAGGCGGCCGTCGTCGAGATACTGTGCACACATGGTCCATTCACGGCCGGGGAAGGGCGCGGAAAAACTCATCCATGAGCCTGTGACGCGCAGTTCGCGGCGATTGATCATCTCCCATTGGGCGGCGGTGAAAGTCACTGGCCCCGTTGGAGTTCCGACGAAACAGACGTTTGCGTGATTGGCGGCCAATTCGAAACAGTTGATGTAGCTCGGGCAGGCTCCGGACGCACCGAAAACATAATCGAAACCACGTCCTGTCAACTGCTTGGCGGCTTCCGCAGGAGCGATGTTGCGGGTATTGACGCCGTCGAATCCAGTGATGTCTCTCGCTAGTTGGAGACGGTCGTCATCGACGTCGAAGAAGACGACTTTTGACGCGCCGAGCAGCGCGGCCCATTGGGCAGTGAATAGGCCGATCGTGCCTGCGCCGACGACGGCCGTCGTGCCGCCGCCTTTGAAATCGTTGCAGAGGACACCGTGGCAACCGACGGTGGCGGGCTCCAGAAGCGCGGCTTCTTCGAAGCTGCGATCGGCGCTGAATATCACGGCGTTGCGGGCGGGAATGACGACGTATTCCGCCATGCCGCCGAAGACGCGCGAACCGATGAACGTGTAATGTTTGCAGAGGGAGAAGTTGCCGAGAGCGCAGTCCGGACAATCGAAACATGGGACGAGCGGCGCGCAAGCGACGCAATCGCCGACGGCGACATTTTTCACATCATCCGCGATTTCAACGACTTCGCCTGAAAATTCATGTCCGAGAACGATTGGAAAGAAATGCGCGGCATCACCGAGAACGCGCGGTATGTCCGAACCGCAGATGCCGCATGCGCGGACGTGGATTTTCACACAGCCCGGCCTTAGTTCAGGCGTGGGGCATTCTTCATATCGGATG
>JAEEGH010025176.1_pt1 | contig 11954 bp, 9 predicted proteins | sample 9134181 | NCBI WGS metagenome assembly JAEEGH01 (sample SAMN16246544, study PRJNA631951) | gut metagenome | biome: gut microbiome; feature: rumen; material: DP-attached | host: Bos | place: Iran: Karaj | collected 2018-10
AGCTCCATGAACGGGGAGCTGCGGCAGCTCGTGCGCAAGAGCACCGGAGGGGTCTGCCTGAGGGCGTGGATGAACGGCAGGTGGGGGTACGGGACTGCGACGTCCTTCGACACCGCCGCAGTCATGAGGGCCGCAGAGGACGCCGTGAGGAACGCCTCCGGGGACGGAAGGCCCGGCATGGAGCTGGAGCCGTCCGCGGTCAGGAGGCACGAGCGCGCCCATGTCAGGATACACCCCGATTCGGTCGGCATCGACGAGAAGATCTCCGCGGCCCTGGAGCTGGACTCCGCCCAGGGGGTGGACTCCAAGGTGGTCAACCGCATGGGGGCCTATTCAGAGGAGATCAAGGACAATCTGCTGGTGAACTCCGCCGGGTCCGACCTCGGATGGGAGGAGGTCCGCACCCTGTGCAGGGCCATGTCCGTGGCGGCCGACGGCGGCCGGATGGAGCAGTACTACGGCGGCCCGGACAGCACGCTGGGGTTCGAGGTCGTCAAGGATTCCGACCTGGAGCTCATCGGGAGGACGACGGCGGAGGAGGCGGTCAAGACGCTGTCCGCGGAGAGGGCGCCCTCCGGACAGATGACCGTCATATCGGATCCGATGGTCTCCGGGCTCCTGGCCCACGAGGCCATGGGCCACGCGTCGGAGGGGGACGAGATAACCAAGAGGCGTTCGTTCCTGACCGGCGCGGTGGGAAGGAGGGTGGCCTCGGAGGCGATCACCATGTACGACAACGGGACGGTCCCGGGGGCCCACGGCTCCGTTCCCTTCGACGACGAGGGGACCCCGTCCGGATGCACCAAGATCATAGACAAGGGAGTGTACACGGGCTACATGCACAGCCTTGAGACGGCCGCCCGCCTGGGATGCCGTCCGACCGGGAACGGCAGGGCGGAGAACTTCGGGAAGAGGACCTGGGTCAGGATGACCAACACCTACTTCGGCCCGGGGGACTGGGAGAAGGACGACCTGGTGGCGGACACCAGGAGGGGGATCCTCTGCGACAAGATGGTCAACGGGATGGAGGACCCGGTCGGAGGATGCTTCGAGGCCAAGTGCCTCAGGGGGTTCCTGATAGAGAACGGCGAGGTGACCAGAATGGTCCAGTCGTTCACGCTGACCGGGAAGTCCGTGGAGATACTCTCGTCGGCGGACGCGCTCACCAAGGAGGTCGTCCTGGACGGAGGGATGTGCGGAAAAGGCATAGAGGACTGGGTCAGGGTCTCCTCCGGAGGCCCATACATGCGCGCCAGGATGATCGTGGGGGGAGGGCAGTGAGCGTCTATCCCGACGACAGGGCAATACAGGCCTTGAAGCGCTACGACCAGGCCGAGGTCTACGTGTCCGAGACGGTCGTGCGCACGGTGTACATAGACGGGTCGCGGATAAGCAACGTCGAGACCAAGGTCGACTCCGGGATGATGTTCCGCATGACCGACGGCGGAAGGACGGGGAAGTCCTCGGTGTCCTTGAACTCGGAGGGCGCGGTCCAGGACTGCCTGGACATGGCCGAGTCGGTCCTCTCCCGCTCGCCGGAGGCGAAGTCCCTGAACGGCTATGCAATCCCTGCCAGCCCGAGGATCCCGGCGCCGGACGTCTGGGACCGCAGGGTCGAGGACGCCTCCGCGGAGGACCTCAGGGAGCTGGCCAGGCAGGTCATAGACAACTGCCGCGTGGACATCCCCAGGGCGCAGATACGCGTATCATGCACCGAGTCCCGCACCGTGAACGGGAACGGGGTCGACGTGGGGCACAGGAGCACCCTGGTGTACGGGCATTTCACCTCCATGGCGAGGCTGGAGCATCCCGGCGAGGGGATGGAGACGTATCACGGCACCGGGCTGGACCTGGACCCCGTCGCGATAGCCGAATCGCTGTCCCGCAAGGCCGAGGCCGCCGCCGGGTGCAGGGAGTACAAGGGCTCCGAGAAGCTCTCCATGATCCTCCCTCCCAGCGAGCTCGGAGACATGCTGCTCTCCGCGGTCGGGTCCGCGGTGAACGGCGAGAACAGGAAGTACGGGCGCAGCAGGTGGGCCGGATCCATGGGCGAGAAGGTGGCGTCGGATTCGCTGACCATCTTCGACGATCCTTCGGTGCGTGCGCCGCTGTCCTGCGTCTACGACGACGAGGGGACGCCCGCGGAGAGGAAGCCGGTCATTGAGGGCGGGGTCCTCAAAGGGTTCCTGAACGACACGTTCTGCGGCGGCAGCACCGGCAACGGAATGCGCAGGTCCAGCGTGGAGCCCCAGGGCGCCTACGACAGGACTCCGACGATAAAGCCCCTGAACCTCGTCGTCAAGCCCGGAAGCATGTCCCTCGACCGCATCATAGAGAACACGGACAGCGGCATACTGGTGGAGAAGTTCGCATGGCCGGAGGCCGACGAGCTCACCGGGAGGTTCGGCCTGAACGTCCGGTGCGGATACGTGGTGCGCAAGGGCGAGGTCGTCGGCACCGTGAACAACGCGCTGCTTATGGGGAACATGCTCGACGCCGTCGCCAACATAGAGATGATCGGGAACGACCCGGTCCAGATGGGGGTCGTGACCACGCCGACCATGAGCTTCTCGGGAACCGAGCTGGTCGGGAATTGAAAAACCCGTTTGAAGACGTCGGAGGACGGGGCTCAGGATTATCCTCTGCCTGTCCCCGATGTCGTCCATCCGGGAGCAGTCGCCGTCCATCCTGCCGATTCTGATCACGGGATAGGGCGCGACGGGCTTGCCGTCCTCGCCGCTGAGCGGGGTGGGGCCGAAGAAGACGCAGAATGCGCCGGGGCCGGGCCAGTAGGCGATGTCGCCGATCTCCAGATCCGTGACGCGCCCTTCCTTCGGCATTATGGCGCTGAGCGGAAGCTCGCAATACATCATCCCGCCCAGCATGTTGGTCTCGAGGGTCGACGGAGGGGCGAGCCAGATGGCGTTGGAGATGTCGGAGCCGTCAAGCTCCCCCGTGAACTCCCCCGCCGCGCTCCTGATGGAGATCCTGCTCACCCTTCCGCCTCCTGGAATCAGTTCTTCCTCTCGAAGAGCCTGCGGATCTCCTTTCCGGTGACCTCGAGCTGGAGGCGCTTCTCCTTCTCCTCCATGGCCTTGAGGTTCACGAGCCCGTCGGCCCACTCCTGCCTCCACTGGTTCTTGAAGGTCCCGTCCTCGATCTCGCGGAGGATGTCTTTCATGGCGGCCTTGGACTGGTCGGTGACGACCCTCTCCCTCCTGGTCATCCCTCCGTACTCCGCGGTGTTGGAGACCACGTGCCACATGAGCTCGAATCCGCCCTTGTTGATGAGGTCGACGATCAGCTTGGTCTCGTGGAGGACCTCGAAGTAGGCCATCTCCGGGGGATACCCGCCCTCGACCAGGGTCTCGAACCCGCGCTTTATGAGCTCGGTCTGGCCTCCGCAGAGGACCGCCTGCTCGCCGAAGAGGTCGGTGTAGGTCTCGTTGTCGAAGGTCGTCTCGAACACTCCGGCGCGGGTGGCTCCAAGGCCCTTGGCGAGTCCGAGGGCGATCTTCTTGGCGTTGCCGGTGACGTCCTGGTATATGCATATGAGGGCGGGGACGCCGAACCCCTCGGTGAAGACGATCCTCTCCATGTCCCCGGGGGCCTTGGGGGCCATCATTATGACGTCCACGTCCTTGGGCGGGACTATGAGCTTGTAGGTGATGGCGAATCCGTGCGCGAACTCCAATGCGGCGCCCTTCTTGAGGTTGGGCTCCACGTACTGCTTGTAGATGTCCGGCTGGATCTCGTCGGGCAGCAGCATGAGCACGACGTCGGCGCCTTTGACGGCGTCGGCGAACTCGGCGACCTTGAGGCCGTCCTCCTTGGCCTTCTCCCAGGACTTCCCGGATCTCCTCACTCCGACGGTGACGTCTATGCCGGAGTCGTGGAAGCAGAGCGCCTGGGCCCTTCCCTGGGCCCCGTATCCGAGGACGGCGACCTTTTTCCCCTCGAAGATTCCGAGGTCCGCGTCTTTGTCATGATATAGCTGCATCATCGCACCTGTTCACCGTACTTTGGATTACGCACTTAAACTTTCACGCATGCCGTCCATCCATCAGTCGCTTTTTTAAAGTGATAAATGCCTGTTCATCTATGGAGTACAGGACGATCGTTCCTCTTCTGACGTACCCGGACCGGATGTCCCGTTGCCTGAAGGTGCTAGCCGAGGAAAGCCTGGACGGCACAGCGCTGAAGCCCCATCACGTACCGTTCATATTCGCCGTCGGGACCAGGGACGGGGTGTCCCAGAAGGAGCTCTGCGCGGTGATCCCGGTGGACAAGTCCAGGGTCTCCACCGTGATACATGAGCTGATGGGGCTGGGGCTGGTCTACAACGGAAGCTCCAGGAAGACCTGGGACATCAGGCTCACCGACGCCGGAAGGGAGGCGTTCCGTACGATCGAGAGGGGGGTGTCGTCCATTTGCGAGGAGATCTTCGGACCCGTCTCCGAGGAGGACCTGAGGGAGTTCGTCGGGATCACCGTGAAGATCAACGCCAGGATAGACGAGGTCATGGCATCCCGTCTCTCCAGACGACCTCTGACATACGGCCATTAAGGAAACCACAGGTTGCCATTATATAGAAGAAAAGTTTGAACCCCACAGATTCAATGGCTGTGGAACAAATCACTTATAAAAACATCAGTCCCCGCGTTCGCAGGATGATCATGTTCGGCCTAGGGCTGGCCATGCTCACCGCATGCTTCGACGGAACCATCGTGGGGACATGCGCCCCCGCCATCGTGGCGGACCTCAAGGGCGCGGAGCTTTATGCGTGGATGGTCACGGCTTACATGCTGTGCGAGACCGTGATGATCCCCATATCGGGGAAGCTTTCGGACCTGTACGGCAGGAAGCCCCTGTTCCTGATCGGTCTGACCCTCTTCGTGTCCGGTTCGATCGTGGCCGGCCTGTCCACCAGCATGGAGATGTTCATCGTCTGCCGCGCGGTCCAGGGGCTCGGAGGCGGAATACTCATACCCGTGGCCACCGCCGCGGTCGCCGACCTCTACTCGCCTCGCGAGAGGGCCAAGATGCAGGGGATACTCGGGGCCGTGTTCGGAATCGGCAGCGGGATAGGCCCCCTCATCGGAGGGTACATAACCGAGTACATCAGCTGGCACTGGATATTCTACATCAACGTGCCTCTGGCCGCGGCCGCGTTCATCCTCACCATCAAGAAGTTCCCCGCCCCGATCGGCAGCAAGGACGACGTCCACATCGACAAGGTCGGGATGCTCCTGCTATCGCTGATGCTCGTGGACGTGCTCCTGTTCTTCGAGTTCGGAGGGGACAAGTTCGACTGGGTCAGCCCCGTCTCCCTCGCGATGGTGGCGGTCGCGCTGGTGCTCCTGGCCCTGTTCATCCTCACCGAGAGGAAGGCGGTCGAGCCCATCCTCGCGCCTCACCTGATCAGGAACAAGGTGGTCGTCAAGGCGGCGCTGTTCATGTTCATCTTCGGACTGGCCATGATGGGCGCCATGACCTACTCGTCCATGTTCTCCATCTACGTCCTCGGGTTCTCCGTCCTGGACTCCGCGTTCTACTCGCTGGCCCTGGTCCTGGGGATGATGATCACGGCCCTCTCCAGCGGAGCCCTCCTCATGAAGACGGGCTACAGGCCCTGGCTGATCGCAGGCCCCCTGATAACCTTCGCCGGCCTGTACCTCCTGTCGCAGATGACCATCGGCACCACCGTGGAGTACTACGTCATATGCCTGTTCGTCTTCGGAGTGGGGCTCGGATGCATGATGGGTGTCATCATGACCGCAGTGCAGAACAGCTCCAAGCCTTCCGAGATGGGCATGACCACCTCGGCCGTCAACCTCATCAGGTCCGTCGGAGCCACCATCGGTACGGCGGTGTTCGCCATGCTCATCGGGAACAAGATCAACGGGGAGCTCTATTCGCTCCTTCCACCCGACATCTATGCGGCCGTCCCCCACAGCACCGGCGTCCTGGACCTGCTGGTCCCCGATGCCACCGGCCTTCCCGGAATCGCATCCGTGATGCTTCAGATCGGCTACCTGCCCGCACAGCTCGTGACCGAGGTCCCCAAGGTGGTCAACGAGATCCTTCTTGCGTTTGCCAACAGCGTGGACTTCGCGTTCATCGCCGGAGGCTGCCTGATCCTCGTCCTCGTGGTCATAGGCATAATATTCAAGGTCGAGAGGCCCAAGGACGTCGACAACGAGGTCCTGATCCCCGAGACCGAGGAATGAACAAGGGAGGGCCTCCCCTCCCCCTTTCTTTTTATACTTTTGACGTGAAGTCCTCTTCGAGGTATGCGGAAATGGAGGATCTCAGGATTGCGGCCGTCTGCATGCGTTCCGACATCGGAGACGTGAATGGCAACCTCGAGTCCATGCTGGGACGCATCGACGCCCTGTCCCGTTCGGGAGCGGACATGGTCCTCTTCCCCGAGATGTGCCTCACGGGATACTCCATGGCGTCGGAGACCCGTCGCCTGTCGTTCTCCTCACCCGAGGTCCGCGCCGTCGCGGAATCCACCGAGTCGGGGCCGTGCGTCTGTTTCGGGTTCGCGGACGAGGACAGGCGCATAGTCCAGGCGGTGGCGGAGGACGGCCGCATCGTCGGAGCGTATCGCAAGACTCATCTCGGCGCCATGGAGGCGGAGCGCATGGTTCCCGGGGACTCCCTGGACGTGATCCGCACATCCAAGGCCGTGGTCGGGATACAGATGTGCTGGGAGTCGCATTTTCCCGAGATCACGTGCTCCTACGCCCTCCAGGGCGCCGATCTGGTCTTGATGCCCCATGCGTCAGGGCTTACCGGCGCCCGCAGGTCGGACGTCTGGAACAGGATCCTTCCGGCGAGGGCGTATGACAACTCCGTTTTCGTCGCCTGCTGCAACGCATGCGGCCCGAACGGAGCCGGGACGTCGTTCGGCGGCGGCGCCATGATCCTCGACCCCAAGGGCAAGGTCCTCGCCGAGGACGCGTCCGGCGGCGAATGCGAGATGATGGCCGATCTGGAGTCGGAGAAGCTGAGAACGATAAGGGAAGGAGACGGGTACAGGACCATGAAGGACGTCCATTACCTTTCTAAAAGGCGCCCGGAACTTTACAGAAGATTTTGAGAGTGGTATACGGCCGGTCCGCGATACTACAATGCCACTGGAACCCTGCGGACCGGCATGATCAATCGGCTCTTTTCTTATCGCCTCCTTTTCCTGTTTCTGATTTTAGGTATGCCTAAATAATATTTAAATTTAGGGTTTCCTAAACAATCAGGCGCGGTTTTTGAATCATTCTTAATAGCATGAGGGCCATTCGTCTAGCATGGATGGCTTCGTCGGGCGGAAAAAGGAGCTGGATTATCTGGAGGAGCTGTACAAGGCGGTTCCGCAGAGCTGCGCCGTCCACGGAAGGGTCCGTCTAGGGAAGTCGTCCCTCCTGAAGGAATTCTGCAAGGACAAGCCGTACATCTACGTCAGGGGCACCGAGGGCCTTCCTGCCGACTGCCTCAGGAGCATGGAGGACGCCGTCACCCGCTACAGCGGCAACAGGGAGACCCTGGAGGACGTCCAGGACTTCTTCAGCCTGGTCAAGCGGGTCTGCGGGCACAAGAAGACCGTCCTGATACTGGACCACTACGAGGAGCTCATCGACACCTTCCCGGAGATGTCCAGCTACATCTCCTCGTTCCTCCGCCGCGACATATTCGGGACCAGGATACTGTTCATCGCCTGCGACACCGACAGCACCGTGTTCGGGAAGATAGTGAATTTCGTCGAGATCAAGCCGATGAACTACATCGAGTGCAAGGGGTTCCATCCGGAGTATACGCCCCTCCAGCATTTGAAGGCCTACGGGATGGTCGGGGGCGCCCCCGCATACCATTTCCTTCTCAAAGGGGATCCAGACGAGGCGATCCGCGACCAGTTCTTCGGCAGGATGTCCGTCTTCGCGCTCGAGGTCGAATCCATGGTGAACTCCGAGGCGACCCTCAAGTCCGAGTGCATAAGGATACTCCATGCGATGGCATCCGGGGCGGAGAGGTTCAAGGACATAATGGACATCGCGGACGTGTCCCAGACCACCTGCTCCAAAGCGTTGCAGGAGATGGAGAACAAGGGTTTCGTGGTGAAGGAGTCGTCCTCCAACGGGTTCCGGAACTCCATATTCTCGTTCAGCAGCAACCTGCTGAGGTTCTATTACTCCGTGATCACCCGGTGCAGGCGCAACTCCGACTTCTTCTCGGTGGAGGAGTCCTACGCCATGTCCCTGGGCACGGTCTCGGAGTACATGGAAGGCGTCTTCAAGATGATATGCGCCGAATACGTCACCCTGCATTACGAATGCCTGGTGGTCGGCAAGGTACGCAGGACGGACGGGTCCGTGTTCCCCGACATCGATTACGTGGCGCTCATAAAGGACAGCCACGGGGTCAAGAGGGCCGTACCGATGGTCTGTAGGCTTAGCGGGGAGCCCTTCGGCATGGCGGACCTGTCGAGGCTGGTGGACAACTCCAAGAAGGTCAACGGCACCAACAAGCTGTACATGATGTTCTCTGGATGCGGATTCGACGACGACCTCGTGAAGGAGTCCTCCTCCAACGCCGGAGTGGTCCTGGTGACCTTGGAAGACGTCTACGGGATCGAGCGATGCCGTGACAGACGTTCACAAGCTCTCGATCACGTCGGACCACGACTTCAGCTCTTTGAAGGTCGGGAAGTCCTGCCTGTCGGTGGACATGTAGACGCTGTCGCAGTAATTGGAGATCATCGTGAGGGTCTCGCCCTTGTCCTTGTCGATGAGTCCCTTGTCGACGCCTTTCCGGATGAACTGGTCGAGGGGGCCTATGATCCTCTCCTCTCCGAGGATGGCCTTCAACTTGCGCTCCATCCTTCCCCTGTATTGGAATGCAGAGAGATACGCCTTCGACGTGTTGAAATGAACCTCGTCCATGGATGAACCATCCAATAGGTTCTATAATAACATGACGTCCAATGTCATCCTGAAGGAAATCATGGGGGAGGGAAGGTTCCCAATCGCCGCGTCCTCAGCCTGACAATGGTCAGAGCGGCGGCGACCGCGACGAACGCCAGGATGCACAGGGCGGCCGCGGGCATCGCCAGGCCGTCCGGCTCCGGGAATCCTTCGTCGGACATCCAAACCGTCATGGAAAGCGGGAGGTTCTTGAAGCCGTTCCGCACGTATTCGATCGTGAAGTCCAGCGTCGTGGATTCGCTGAACATCATGTCGTATCTGCTGTCCGAGGCTATGAGCCGCTTGCCGTCGGGCAGGGACAGCATCATCGCGCTGCAGGACATGTCGTAGGTAAAAGCGAAGCTGACACGCTTGTTGGCGGGGGCGAACAGGTACAGATGCTCCGGGAGGTCAGGCCTTATGGCCTCGCATTCCGACGGGTGTATCCAATGTAAGGAGCCGGACTGCCTATAGCTTACATCCATGGCGTCCGAGGATCTGAGGTCGTAGAACGCCATCCTGGTGGTCTTTTCGACCACGGTCGGGGTGGTCCTCGTCGATTTGGCCCACTCCGGAACGTCGGTCATGAATTCTTCCGCCACTTCGGTACGGAACCTGACGTCCTCCGCGCTCCCTTCGGGGAACGCGTAGCAGCTGAACGAATAGCTTCCGGGCTCGACATCATACGTCCCTCTGACCCAGCGGCTTATGGTGCACATATCGTGCGCGACCGTCCCCGACTCATGCGGAAGGACTCTGGCATCGCCGGAGACCAGGGTGAAACGTATGCAATGGTACGGGCACTCCCTCAGCAGCATCTCGTAGGTGCCGTCCCTCCATATCGTCACATCGAGGACGTCGGAGAACGAGGCGATCATTCCGCCATTTCCCGAGATCTGGACCTGTCCGGAGGTCTGGATGGACGGGACGAATCTGCATTTTCCCTCGGTCATGTACAAGTATATGGCGGGCGGCGACTCCATCTCCACGAATTCCGGGTTCCCAGGCACCCTGCTCATATAGCTCTCATAGCAGAATACGTAGCAGGGGGCTTCCACATCCCTTCCCTTTTCGATGAGGTCGTCCACCGTGGCTTCGCCGTATAGGTATGCCTTCATCAACGGGTCGTCCGGATCCTTGGAGAGGTACATCGTTTCGGGATGGTATCCGCTGGGCGCGGCGTCCACCGGCTCCGCGGTGCGGAACCACCTGATGCCGTCCGTCATCACGACCTCCAGGGGCGCATCGGAATCGGATTCTGGGATCACCATGACTATGGAGCTTATCATCGCGAGGGACACGAGGAGCAGAGCGACCGCCTTGGACATCAGGCATCCCTCCTGCTGGCCCAGCGGCATCCCGCCACGACGCATGCCAGGCCTAGGGCCGCAGACAAGGCGGACATGATGACGGAATCGGCTCCGGCCACGAAAGACCCTAGGCGCCCTTCTATAGCCACGGACATCAAACCGTCCAGCGACAGGCCGGCGCCCCCGAGGATGTTCAGGGCCAGGTCGGCGGAGAACACAGGCGCGCATCCTATCACGGATTCCAGGCCCGGGGCGGCCCAGGCGATCAGCAGGCACACGGCCGGCATGGCTATGGCGAGCAGGAAGAACGAGAGCATCCCGTCTCCGAACCGGATCCCCATCATGAAGCTGAAGGCGCAGAAGAAGAAGGTTCCCGCGAGGGCGACCCCCAGGGACGTGAGGAACAGCCCCGTGTACGCCATGGGGCACGTCATTGACGAAATGGCGAAGGCGACTCCGTATGCGCCGCAGACCACGGCCATCGGTATCGTGAGCCCGGCCAGGAACCTGCCTATGAGAGGGGCTGTCGGGATCTTGGCGCGTCTCTGCTGGATGATGCTTCCGCATACGACCGACGCTGATGCCATGGATACTATGGGGAGCGCGATGAGGATGTGCGACGCTTCGACGTTCGCAGATTGTACGGGCCCTATGATGGCGGCCACGGGCAGGTATAGCAAGGGTATCGCCGGCACCATGAGGAAGAAGAACAGGACGGCCGCGCTCCCGGAGAGCGTCTTCATCTGGTCGCGGAATGACGTCAGAATCGGGCGTGCATTCTCTTCTTCAGGAATATCCTGTCCTGTCATGTGCGATGGTCTGCATCATCCTTTTGGATGATAATGCCATCGAATCAGGTTGTTCGGGAACAGGATCACGTTTCTGCGGGCAGGGATGCTCGACGATTGACATCGTCAATGCGGAGCTGTCCGTCGATCCGGTCAGGGTCGCATGTCCCGACTACACCCTCTGAAGAAGACAGGTCTACGATGACATGACCATGGACGACGTCTTCAGGATGGCCAGGAGGCTGGCGTCCATGGGAATGCCCGTCGAAGACGTGTCCAAGGCCACTGGGATGGCCCCGGACGAGGTCCCCGCTTTATGGAATCCGACGCCTGTGGCGGCTATTAGGAACAACAGCGTCGATGGCGGCCTTTCGAAGTCCCGCCTGCGTGTCTTGTCGACGCGATGTCAGATCCCCTTCAGGCGCGTCTCCTCCTCTGCACGAAGGCATCTGGGGGGTATCGAGTCCACCGACCATAACGGGACGAAGTCCACCGCTTCCTTGTCGCGGCTTTCATGGGAGACGACGAACGCCTTCTTCGGCGAGTAGCGCTCCATGTACACCTCCAGGCTCTGGAGTCTCCCGACCTTGCCGGACTTCACCTCTATGGGGAAGACATCCGCGCCCTCCTGAAGAAGGAAGTCCACTTCCGCCCTGCCGTCCGCGTTCTGCCAATAGAACGGCGCCTTGCCGGCAGCAGCCACCAGTTCCGTGAGGACGAGGTTCTCCGCCAGCGCCCCTCTGAATTCGTCGGACAGCCGGGGGATGTCGGTCAGGACGGCGGCGGGAGGGATCCCCATGCGCTGCCGCATCATGCCCACGTCGCTGTAATAGAGGCGGAACTTGCTCCCGTCCCCGTCGGATCCTAGTGGAAGGCTTGGGGAATGCGTCAGCCTC